>Ga0075430_100002241_pt1 | contig 16029 bp, 15 predicted proteins | sample RhiMetdeltSRZDD4_FD_75294 | JGI IMG/M metagenome (GOLD analysis project Ga0075430, IMG submission 75294) | Populus rhizosphere microbial communities from Tennessee, USA - Rhizosphere MetaG P. deltoides SRZDD4 | ecosystem: Host-associated > Plants > Roots > Rhizosphere > Soil | place: USA... | reverse complement strand
TCTGGGGCAAGCGGCGCCGCCATCGCCCGCGACGCCGCCCCGGCATCGGCCTCATGCCGATTGCGGCATAGACTTGCGAGACGGACCACTAAGGACGTTCTAGGCGACGCCCAGAACACTTCCGGAGTAACGGCAACTCCGTCACCCGGAGGTGAACGATGGCGATCGCAACCCGAGAGGCTGCTACCGCTCGACCGACCGTGCCCCGGCCCGAGCGACAGACGCCGGTCCAGCCGGCGAGCGATACGGTACTCCATGACGTCCCGACCGTCGCGCAGCATCCACCCAAGGTGCCCGCACGGCACCCCGATTACGAGGCACCGGTCAATCTGTGGCCGCTGTTCCTGTTCCTCCTGTTCGTCTTCTTGACTGTCGACGTGGCGTTCGCCTGGGCGGCGATTCGCGCGGCCACGGGGTCATGAATACGGCTGCCGCGGCGATAGTCGGGCGATTCTCGTGGAGCCTGAGCAAGAACTGGAGGTAACCCATGGCGATCTCGACTGTCTTACCGCCGCCACCCGAAGTTGCAGTCCTGGCCCCGTTCTTCGGCGTCGAAGAGCTCGGCCTTGGCGACGACCAGCACTCCGATCACGATGCGCCCGCGGATACCCGACCCGGGCTCCCTCCACATCTGACTCAAGCGGCGGACGCCCGCGACGTCTTGGAGGCGCGTGCGCTCGGCGCGGATGCCGCGCTGCTCCCGGAGTACATCGGCCGCTCGTGGGCGGATCTCGGGCCGCTCCTGGCCCAGGCCTGGGCCGTGCGCCACGACGGCATCTGCTCGCCTCGGCACGACTGGCGCCTCACATTCCACGCCGTACGCCGGGGCTGGCACGAGGCCAGGGCCACGGCGAGGCCCGCCTCGACCGGCCAGGCCGAGGACACCCCATGAACGAGCGGACCGAGACGTGGCTACGGGGCTACGCCACGCTGGCGTTGCGCCTCAACCGCCTGGTCACCGAGACGACCGGCGGGACTGTGCTGATCTACCAAGGCCCGGATGCGTGGCGCTCCGACGTCGAGAGAGAGGGCCGGCCGGCAGCCGGACGGCTCGTCGAGGACGCCGACCGGCTGCTGGACGACCTCCCGTTCGACTCGACGCGGTCTGCTTACCTGGCCGCACAGGTCCGGGCGATGCGCGCCGTCGCGCGGCGCCTCAACGGCGATGCGCTGCCGTTTGCGGAGTACGCCCGCCAGTGCCTCGGCGTGGAGGTCGACCGGGTACCGGAGGGGCTGTTCGAGGCGGCGCACGCCCGGCTCGACGCCGCGTTGCCGAAAACCCCCGGGGCGCTGGCCGATCGGCTCCACGCCTGGCAGGCGTATCATGCCCTGCCGACCGACCGACTGGACCGGCTGCCCGAGCTGGTGAGCAGAGCGGTGGCCGAGACACGGGCTCGCACCAGCCGGATCGTGCCGCTACCACCGGATGAGGTCATCGACTGCCAGGTGGTGTCCAGCACGCACTTCCTGGCGGCCGGTCATCATCACGGCGGCCGCAGATCGACGATCTACGTCAACGGCGGCGCCCCTTTTCAATCTGGCCGATCTGCTGTACGTCGTAGCCCACGAGGGGCACCCCGGACACATCGCCGAGTCAGTGTTAAAAGAGATCCACCTGGTCGAGAAGCAGCGCCGCCTGGAGCAGCAGGTCAGATTCATGATCTCGCCCTCGTTTGTGATCAGCGAGGGGCTCGGTCTGCATGCCGAGGCGCTCCTCTTCATCGGCAACGAGGCGCAGGCCTGGCTGACCGACAACATCCTGCCTGAACAAGGCATCCGGCCAGACGAGAGCGACTTCGGCGCGATCCACGAGGCGAAGACCTGCCTCTGGGGCGTCTGGGCCAACATGGCGTTCATGGCGGTCGAGGGCCGCCCCGAGGGCGAGATCGGCGACTACCTCGCTCGGTGGGCGCTGCTCGACGAGGCCGAGATCGGATCGGCCCTCGGCGTTCTGAAGGCCCCGGGGATGGAGGTCTACGTCCTCGGCTACTACCACGGATGGCGTCTCGTGCGCTCGTGGCTCGACACTCCGAGCCGCCACCAGCGCGTGCGGCGCCTGCTCACCGAGCAGCTCCTGCCCCAGGATCTGCACGCGGGCTGACCTGGAGAGGGAGACGTCGCAGTGCGCCGGCTCCTCTCCCCGCGCCCGTCCGACGTCCGCCTCTGATCTGCATCGCTGCGACGACCCGGTCAGGCGGCCGGCAACGTGAAAGGGGGTGGCGTCACCTCAGCCACCCCCTGACCGGGCCGCGACGACTTCGCGAGCTCGCCGGCTCCGTGTGTCTTGTTGGATCGGACTTCACGATCAGGCCGCGGCCTGGACCTTGATGCTGCGCGGCTTCGCGTGCTCCGCCTTCGGGACGGTCAGCAGCAGGATGCCGTTGCGGTACATCGCCTTGATCTTGTCGCTGTCAACCTCGGCCGGCAATGTCAGCTGCCTCCGGAACTGCGCCGGCCCGAACTCCTGCCAGACCGACTTCGCGCCCTCAGGCGTCCCCAGCTCGAGCGCCCCGTCAATCGTCAATGTGTTGCCGACCGTGGTCAGGTTCACCTTGTCTGGGTCAACGCCAGGCATCATGACAGCGATCTGGTACTCGTCACCGGTCTCCCAGATGTTCGCCGCCGCGCCGGTCTGGTAGCCCGACTGGTAGGAGGACGACCCGTTCCCCAGCACTGGCGTGAAGGCGCTGTCGAATAATTGGTTGAACGCGTCACGCAAGGACGTAGCTGGAGCATCGCTCCATCGCGAGAGTGCCATCATGGTCTCTGCCTCCTTTCTTCAAGCACCCCTCTGACTGGAGGATTCATTTCTGGTGATCGCCCCGCCGTCTCAGAGCCACGTAGGCGGCAGCTTAACGATTGCTAAGAACGGCTCCTGCACGGTCGCCACCCGGCCATGGTCGCGGTATAGATGTGTGCGTCGACGGTGCACGCGACGGTGTTCAACGGGCTCTGCCGACGGGCTGGACCGCGCCATCCAGTGTCGCCGGAGCTGCCGGGGCTAACGGCGGCGTCCGAGTCACGGTCTGGCAGATGGGACGGCAGCATGCGTCCCCGCGGGATAGGCACGTGCGGTCGATCCTGACAGCCAGTGGGAGAGACACACCCGCCGTGAATCAACGGCGCTGGTGCATGACGCTTCGCGGCATCGTCGCCAGGACCACTGGAGATCGCTGCCATGGATCTTGGCGAGAAGATCCTTTTCGACGTGTTCGTGATGTTCGTCGCCGCGAAGCTCGGTGGCTGGGTCGCATCGCGCTTCGGCCAGCCGACGATCATCGGCGAGCTGCTGTCGGGCGTCGTCATCGGGCCGCACGCGCTCTGCCTGGTTGGGAAGCCGTCTGCTGAGCTCGTGCAGGCGCTCGGGCAGCAGCAAGCGGCCGAAGCCGCTCTCCAGGGCGCCCACCGCTCCCTGGCTGAGCTCGGGCTGATCTTCCTCCTCTTCTACGTCGGACTGGAGACGCGCCTCCCTGAGTTGTTCGCCGTCGGCAGACGAGCTCTGGCCGTCGCGGCGCTGGGTGTCTCCTTTCCATTCCTGCTCGGCTACGGCTCTATGCGGCTCATCGGCCGAGCCGACATCGAGGCCATGTTCGTCGGTGCGGCGCTCGTCGCCACCAGCACCGGCGTGACTGCTCGGATTCTCCATGAGATCGGACTGATCCGCTCTCGCGAGGCGCGCATCATCCTTGGAGCGGCTGTCTTCGACGATGTGCTCAGCCTGTTGATCCTCGGCGTCATCGCGGGCATGGGTGGAGCCGGTCGCTCGTCACCGCTGGACATCCTTTTCCTCGTTGCGGAAGTGCTCCTGTTCGTGTGCTTCGTCACGCTCGTCGGCGTCGGGACAATTCGCCGCTACGGCCCACGCCTGCGGACATCGGCCCATTCCAGCACGCCGTTCGTCATCGCGGTCGGGATTTGCCTCGGCCTCTCGGCACTGGCGAGTCGGATCGGCCTCTCGCCGATCATCGGCGCGTTCCTGGCCGGCATGGTCGTCGGCGAAGCGCGGTCCCACCTCAACATCGAGCGCTCGGCGGAGCCGGTCTACAGTTTGCTGGTGCCGTTCTTCTTCGTCGTGATCGGCACCGAGGTCGATCTGCGTCCATTCGTGGACGGGCAGTTGTTCGGCCTCACGGCGGTGCTCACCGGCCTCGCCGTCATTGGCAAGGTTGTTGGATGCGGCCTCGGCGCCAGGGGCTTGGGATGGCGGCGTGCCGCCGTGATTGGCGTCGGGATGACGCCACGCGGCGAGGTAGGCCTGGCAACCGTGAGCCTCGGGCGGTCGCTCAATGCCATCCCCGAGGAGCTGTTCTCCGCGATCGTGGTGGTGAGCGTCATCACGACCTTGATGGTCCCGCCCATATTGCTGCCACTTGCCTCGGGCCTACCGCGCGCCGGAGAGGTTCGTGCAGGCGGTGATGAACGCGCCGATCGTCACGGTGGTAGCGATAGCCGTGACCGTGCTGTGGGGACTGAGGACGCTCGCCTGCTGTCGGTGCGGCGCCACGTACGCACACCGTGAACTGAGTCGTAGGCCGGGTCAACCATCGACGTTGAGCCGTGCCGCCTGTAGGAGGGATTGACATATGTCCAACATACCCACCGCCCGTAACCTGATCCATGGCGCGCGCGTGCGGGCGATCCTCGCAAGCCGTTGGGCATTCGGGTCACCCGACGATCGGGACACCGCCGCGGCGACCGCCCTGGCGTCCGTGCAGGAGGTGCCAGGCCTGCTCGGATTCAACATCTACCGCGAGCTTGATGGCCTATCGTTGTTCGTCCTCTCCTCCTGGGGTGACCCGATGCTGCGCGATGCTGCCTTGACAGCCGAGGAGGCTCGACTCACTGCGCTTCGCACAGCGTCACCGGGTGTCGAGGTGGCATGGCAGGAGACAGCGAGTCCATACCGCACCTTTCTGGGGGAGTCGTGCTCGGACATTGGCTGCCTCGTCGTCGTGCGACAGCCGCTCAAACGCCCGGATCACCAGATTCAGCGCGCGTGGGTGGATACGGTGATGTCGGCGTTGGCATCAGAAGCGGTCCCGATGCCGGGGCTTTGTACGGCCAACTTCTTCCTGTCCGACGACGGCTCCCATGTCCTGAACCTTGCCGCATGGACCACCGCCGACGCCCACCGCGCCGCGTTGCAGCGCGGTCGCGTGGGCCAGTATGGGGGCCTGGGCGACTCGGCCGCGTGGCGCGCCACCCGGACACATCCCGGCATTCTCGCCGAGCATGAGGTCCGACGCTACGAGCCGCTCGCCGTGTTGGAGCTCGGCGGATAGAGCACCAACGCCACGCTCGCCTCACGCCTGCGACCGTCGCGAGACGCTGAGTGCCTCATTCGCGCGCACGGCCTCTCACAGCGCCCCCCTATCTCGACAGGGGCCACAGTGCGGCACCATGAATGCTGCGCTGGGCGAACATTACGTTTGAGGTTGACCCGCCAGGCCGGCCCAAGCGCGTACCGATCCACGAAATCGGGACCCCTCCATCCAGACGAGCTTCGAAAGACGAACCCCCTGCCGAAGCAAGGGGTTTGACGCAAGAGGTTTTCGGTATGGAGGTTGGCGGGACCACTCGGGGGTTCGGGGAAAAGGGTCGAAACCCTTGGTTTTCTGACAAGGTTCTTTGCAGACCCCTGCCTTACCACTTGGCTACGTCGCCCTGAAGCTCCCCACCATCCTGAGACTGACGAGAAAGGCTCGGCTGATGCCGAGCCCCTGCGCCTCGTTCATCTGGAGCGGAAGACGGGATTCGAACCCGCGACCCTCTCCTTGGCAAGGAGATGCTCTACCACTGAGCCACTTCCGCACGCCTCAGGATCGCTCCCTCAGTACACGCGATCATACCGCGACCGGCCGCCACCTGTCAAACGGTTTTCGGGCCGCTAACGGCCGCGCTGGCCCGGCGCCGCCCGCACCGGCTCCGACCACCGCCGCAGCGGGGACCGCGCCACCATGTCGTGCATCAGCGCCTCCACACCGTCCGAGCTGCGCCGGAACAGGTGGCGGATCGGCCGATAGCGGGGGTCGTCCAGCACCCGCGCATCCGACTTGAACGACTGCCAGTGCGAGCTGAACTCCCGGAACCCGCATCGATCGTAGCTCCGCCGCGCCCGCTCGTTGAACGCCGCCACGCTCAGGTACATCTTGTTGAAGCGGGCCGGCCCGAAATAGTACGCCAGGAACGCCCGCAAGGCGTCCGTCCCGTACCCCTGCCCCAGGCAGCGCGCGTCCAGGTCGATCCCCAGCACCGACGTCCCCTCGCGTTGGCGGACGTGCCGCAGGAACAGCCGCCCCACCAGACGCCGATCCAGGTCCTCGATCGCGAACGGCAACTGCCCCTGGCGGTTCACCAGGTCGTCGAACCAGGAGTCGCGCATCGTCCCCGACAGCGGCGTCGGATTGTACGACGAGAACAGCGGATCCTCGTGCCGGCCCCACTCCGACCAGCGGTCGACGTCGCGCCGCGTGAACTCGCGGACCCGCGTGATCTCGCCGATCGCGATCCAGCGGGGCTGTCCGGTCATCGCGCTCCCACACCAAGCCGCCGGCCAAGCTCCTCGGCCGACGCCACGCCGATCCTGACCACCTTCTGCCGAGATCGTACGCCGGAGACCACCGCCACGTCCCGCTTCCGCAGCCCCAGCCGCTGGGCCAGCAACTCGATCAGCCGGGCGTTCGCCTGGCCTTCCACCGGGCGGGCGCGCAGCCGGACGTCGAGCTAGCCGTCCTCGAGCAGCAGGACCGCCTCGCGCGAGGCCCCCGGATGGACCCGCACCGCCACCGTGATCGCTTCCTCGGCCGCCATGTCGGTCGATCCACCCCCGGGCCGCGTCGGCCGCACCTGCACCGTGCGTGCCGACTCCGACCAACCCGGGCCCTGTCGCGACGGCACGAATCGAGCAGGCAGCCCGATCCGCGATGGTATACTTTCGAGGCCCGGCCTCCGAGCCGGGTGCTCTCATTGAAGGGGGTCTCCATGAACCAGGCGGTGCCCGAGGAGGTCTCCGCATACCAGGCGCCGCGGGGTACGCGGGACATTCTGCCCGAGGACACTGTCGTCTGGCGACACGTCGAGGCGTGTGCGGCCGAGACGGCCCGTCGCTTCGGGTACGCGGAGATCCGCACCCCGACCTTCGAGGAGACCGGGCTCTTCGAGCGCGGCGTCGGCGAGGGCACCGACGTCGTCGACAAGGAGCTCTACCGCCTGGCACAGAAGGAGACCGGGGGCGATCTCGCGCTCCGGCCCGAGGGCACCGCCTCGACCGTCCGGGCGTACCTCCAGCACGGCATGGCCAGCCGGCCGCAGCCCGTCAAGCTGTACTCGCTGCTGAACGTCTTCCGCTACGACCGCCCCCAGGCCGGCCGCTACCGCGAGTTCCGCCAGTTCAACGTCGAGGCGATCGGCGACGACGATCCGCTCCTCGACGCCGAGATCATCGCAGTCCTCTGGCGGTTCCTCGAAGACCTCGGGCTGCGCGACCTGACCGTCCTGGTAAACAGCATCGGGGACCGCGTCTGCCGCCCCGGCTACATCGAGGCGCTCGTCGCCTACTACGAGCAGCACGAGGCCGAGCTGTGCGGCGACTGCCGCCGACGCCTGCGCACCAGCCCGCTGCGCCTGCTGGACTGCAAGGTGCCATCCTGTCAGCCGCTCGCCGAGGCCGCCCCGCGGACCGTCGACCACCTCTGCGAGCCGTGCGCCGCCCATTTCGCGGCCACGAAGGCATACCTCGACGCGATGGGCCTCTCGTACGAGCTGACCCCGCGCCTGGTGCGCGGCCTCGACTACTACACGCGCACCGTCTTCGAGGTCGTGCCGCCGCGCGTCGGCTCGCAATCCACGATCGGCGGCGGGGGCCGCTACGACGGCCTCGCCGAGGTCCTGGGCGGCACACCGACCCCGGGCGTCGGGTTCGCGGCCGGCCTGGACCGGATCATCCTCAACTTGCGCGAGCAGGGCTGCCCGATCCCCGCCGCCGAGGCGCCCGACGTCTTCTTCGCGCCGCTCGGCGACGAGGCGAAGCGCGTCGCCGCCCGCCTGGCCGAAGAGGCCCGGCGGGAAGGCCTCGCCGCGGTCGTCGGGACCGGCGACCGCAGCATGCGCGCCCGGCTGCGCCAGGCCGGGGCCAGCGGCGCCAGGCTCGCCGTCATCCTCGGCGACGACGAGGTTCGCGAGCAGCGCGCCACCGTCAAGAACCTCGCCGGCGGCGACCAGCAGACCGTGCCGCTCGCCGACCTGACCACCTACCTGGTCCCGACGGTGCGGCACTCCGATACCGAGGGGGACGCCCTATGACCGCGACGGCCGCACCGTTCCTCCAGCGGCTCGACGAGATGAAGCGGCGCTACGACGAGATCACCGCCGAGCTCTCGAAGCCGGAGGTCGCGTCCGATCCGGAGGCGCTCCAGAAGTACGGCCGCGAGCAGTCCGAGATGGCCGAGGCGGTCGGGCTCTACGAGCGGTACCTCGGCGTCGAGCACGAGCTCGCGGAGGCCACCTCAATGCTCGACGACGGCCTCGACGACGAGATGCGCGCTTTCGTCCGTGACGAGACGCGCCGCCTGGAGACCAACCGCGACGTCCTCCTGGAGAATCTGAAAGAGCTGATGCGCCCCCGCGATCCGAACGACGACCGCGACGTCATCGTCGAGGTCCGGGCCGGCACCGGCGGCGAGGAGGCCGGCCTGTTCGCCGCCGAGCTGATGCGGATGTACCTCCGCTACGCCGAGCGTCGCGGCTGGAAGCACGAGGTCATGAACACGAACGAGACCGACCTGAAGGGGATCAAGGAGGTCACGTTCGAGGTCCGGGGCAAGGGCGCCTACTCGCGCCTCAAGTGGGAGAGCGGCGTCCACCGGGTCCAGCGCGTCCCCGTGACCGAGGCCGGCGGCCGGATCCACACCTCCACCGCCACCGTCGCCGTGATGCCGGAGGCCGACGAGGTCGAGGTCAACATCGACCCGAACGACCTTCAGATCGACGTCTACCGCTCCGGCGGGCACGGCGGCCAGAGCGTCAACACCACCGACTCCGCCGTCCGGATCACCCACAAGCCGACCGGCCTGGTGGTGATCTGCCAGGACGAGCGCTCGCAGCTCAAGAACAAGGCCCGCGCGATGTCCGTGCTGCGCGCCCGCCTCTACGAGCGCGAGCGGCTGCGTGCCCAGGAAGAGTCAAGCCAGATGCGGCGGTCGCAGATCGGGAGCGGCGAGCGCGCCGAGAAGATCCGGACCTACAACTTCCCCCAGAACCGCGTCACCGATCACCGCATCGGCGCGACCCTTCACAACCTGCCGGAGGTGATGGAGGGCGCCATCGAGCCCCTGATCGACCAGCTCTCGCTCGCCGCCGAGCGCGAGAACGAGAGCTAGCCGCTCCTGGCCACCATGGCCAACCCGTCACCGGCCAGTATGCGCCGCCTGTCACTGACCAGCCCATACGGGATCGGCTTGAGCGTGGCGGGTCCGTACCGCGAGCGTGAGCGAGTTGGACCCTTCCACTTCGACGCGGCATCCGTATTAGCCGACCAGTCCCGACGATTCAGTCGGCCCCGCACGTTCATGGTCATGCCGACCGGCCCGTCAACATGCAACACCCGCAACATCTTCCCCTGTCATCCCGAGCGGCCGTCTACTCACCATCCTCACGACATCCCGCCGCGAGGGATCTCATGCTGACCTCCCCCGGACGTCGAGATGGCGTGCGGCCGGATTTCCCCTATCAAGGGAGCTCGGCGACCGTCGACGCCCTGATCGCCGCTGCCCGGGCGATCCTCCACGATGCCGGCATCGACGATCCCCGCCGCGAGGCCCGCTGGCTCCTCGCCCGCGTCTCGGGCATCTCCGAGTCGCGACTGCTGACCTATCCGGACGAGCACGTCGACCCGGCCGCCGCGGCCCGCTTCCAGGACGCGGTGCGGCGCCGCGCCGCCCGCGAGCCGTTCGCGTACGTCGTCGGCGAGCGCGAGTTCTACGGGCGCCCCTTCCTGGTCGACCGGCGCGTGCTGGTCCCCCGCCCGGAGAGTGAGCTCCTGGTCGCCGAAGCGCTGGTGATCCTGGCAGACCGCTCGTGGCCGTCAGCCCTGGTCGTGGACGTCGGGACCGGAAGCGGCGCCATCGCCTGCACGCTGGCGGCCGAGATCGAGGTCGGCCACACCCGCGTCGTCGGTTGCGACGTCAGCCACGAAGCGTTGACCGTTGCGGCCCGCAGCCGCAACCGACTCGGCCTGCGAGGCCGGGTACACCTTGTCCAGGGAGGCCTGCTCTCCTGGCTCCGACAGCCCGCCGATCTCGTCGTCGCCAACCTGCCGTACATCCCCGGTGCCCGCCTCCCCACCCTGATGCCCGAGGTCGCCCACTGGGAGCCGCGCCTGGCGCTCGACGGCGGTCCGGACGGCCTCGACCTCGTCCGCGCGCTCCTCGCCGACGCGCGCCGCGCGGTGAAGCCGGGTGGCTCGATCCTGTTGGAGCTGGACCCCGAGCAGATGGCCCCCGCCCGCGCGCTGCTGCCGAGCGCCGAGAGCCGCGTGATCCCCGATCTCGCCGGCCTGGACCGCGTCCTGCGGCTCGACCTCCCGTGAGCGCCAACGTCGTCCGCGTCGATCCGGAGCATCCAGATCCCGCCGTGATCGAGCGGGCCGCCGCGATCATCCGCCGGGGCGGCCTCGTCGCCTTCCCGACCGAGACCGTCTACGGGCTCGGCGCCAACGCCCTCGACGAGGACGCCGTGCGGTCGATCTTCGAGGCCAAGCGGCGGGCGCTCGACGACCCCGTCATCGTCCACGTCGCCGCGCCGAGCGATCTCGGCGGTATCGTCGCCGAGCTGCCGACCGGCGCCCGGGTGCTCGCCGACCGCTTCTGGCCCGGACCGCTCACCCTCGTCTTGCCGAAAGTACCGGTCATCCCAGACGTCGCCACCGCCGGCCTCCCCACCGTCGCCGTGCGCGTCCCGAGCCACCCGGTCGCCCAGGCGCTGATCCGCGCCGCCGGCGTCCCGATCGCCGCACCGAGCGCCAACCGGTTCACCCGCACCAGCGCCACCCGGGCCGAGCACGTCGTCGAGGACCTCGGCGACCGCGTCGACCTGATCCTCGACGGCGGCCCGGCCCCCCACGGCATCGAGTCGACGGTCGTAGCCGTCTCCGGCGCCGAGGCCCGCCTGCTCCGGCCCGGCGCCACGACGCCCGAAGCGCTCGCCGACGCCCTCTCGGCGCTCGACCCGCCGCTGCCGCTCCTGCTCGGGGCGGTCGGTCGGACCGCCTCGCCCGGCCTGATGGCGAGGCACTATTCGCCGCGCGCCTCGCTGTTCCTGCTGACGGGTGAGCCGGCCGAGACGCGTCCGGCCTTACGTCGAGCAGTTGAGCGCGGCCTCGAAGCCGGGCGGCGCGTCGGCGTCCTGCTCGTCGACGAGGACGCCTCGCTCCTTGCCGATCTCCTGGATCGGATTGAGACCGTCCGCCTCGGCAGCGAAGCGGTCCTCGGCGAGGTGGCGGGCCGCCTCTTCGCCGCGATGCGCGCGCTCGACTCGGCCGGCTGCGACGCCATCTACGCCCGCTCGCTCGGCACCGCCGGCCTGGGCCTCGCGATCCTGGACCGCCTCACCCGCGCCGCCCACCCCAACGACGATACCTCCACCCAGCCGTCCGCCTGACGCGCGCGTCCGCGCCATTCCGCACCGCGAGCCCGAGCGTGCCGGTGTCCGCAGGAACACGATCCAAAGTTCCCCGACGGAACAGTCGCTGCTCCGAGTCGCGCGTACGCTGTGAGTGATGCCCACGTCGCCAGTGAGTGCCGACGCGAAGCGCAGACGACACCACTGGAGATCGACTTCGATGATTCCCAACCCGTACGACGTCCAACTCGCCGAGGAGCGGTACCTCGACCTACGCCGCGACGCCGCCATGTACCGCCTGATCCAGGCCAGCCGCGTCGACCTCGTGCCGGGCCCAACCCTGCTCGACCGCATCCGACCGCTGCTCGCGCGCCTGCACCTCGCCCGCCCGGTCGTCGGCCAGGCGAAGCTCCCCGCGTGACCGCAGCCCGAATATCCCACACGCGCCCGCCGAAGCGCCCGCGCCACGCTCTCGATGGGAGCCGAGGCCGGGCGCCTTTCCTGTCGGCCGGTGCCTCACGCCCGATCTCGCGTTCGTGACGGCGTCGGACTCACGATCGTGATGTTGCACGCGGTCCCCGAAACGAGGGATAATACGTTTTACCATCAAGAGACTGCGTGAGGGCTCCGTACTCCGCGGCGGGGCCCCAAGTTCAAGAGCGAGCAGAAAACGGCGCACCAGGAACCTGTCTGAGACTCGGTCTGATGCCCTCGTCGCCAGTGAGTGCCGACGTGAAGCTCGACGTCACGCACTGGAGAACAACCCGATGTACGCGACCGAATACGACCTCGTTGTTGCCCAGGACCAGCTCGCCGCCCGCCGCGACGAGATGAAGGCGATTCGCATGGCGCAGGCCATCCAGGCCCAGACGACCGAGCGACCGAGCCTGCTGAACCGGCTGATCCTCACCCTGACCACCCGTAGCCCGCAACTCGCGGCGCCGCGCGGCAAGGTCGGCGCCGCCGCCTGAGCGGACGCCACACCAGACACACGAGGGCGGCGGGGAGTCCCCCCGCCGCCCTCGGCGTTAAGTCGTTCGTCGCGTCAAGCCGGCGCCTTCGCCTTGATCTCGTCCAGCACCGTCGCCAGCTTGCCCACCACCTCGTCGACCTCTTCCTCGGTCAGCACCAGCGGCGGCATGAAGCGCAGGACGTTGCCGGCCGGCGCGTTGATCAGCACGCCCGCCTCCAACAGCTTACCCAGCGCCTCGCCGGCGATCTCCGAGTCGAACTCGACCCCGACCAGCAGGCCGTACCCGCGAACGTCCGTGATGTACGGCCGGTCCTTGCGAAGCTCGTTGAGCTTCTGCTGGAGGTAACCGCCGACCTTCTTGGCGTGGCCCGGCAGTTCCTCCTTGATCGTCTCGCGCATCACGGCCAGCGCCACCGCCGTCGCCAGCGGGTTCCCGCCGAACGTCGAGCCGTGGTCGCCGTAGGTGAAGATGTTGACCTTCTCGGTGCAGAGGATCGCCCCGATCGGCACCCCGCCGCCGAGCCCCTTCGCCAGCGTCATCACGTCAGGCTCGACGCCGTACAGCTCGTAGCCCCAGAGCGTCCCGAGTCGCCCGACGCCGGTCTGGACCTCGTCGAAGATCAGCACCAGGTTGTTCTGGTCGCACCAGTCGCGCAGGCCGTGGAGGTACTCCCTGGTGGCCGGGTTGACCCCGCCCTCGCCCTGAACCGGCTCGACCATCACCGCGCACGTCTTGTCGGTCGTCGCCTGCTTGACGGCCTCGAGGTCGTTGAACGGGACCGGGTCGGCCAGGAACCCGTCCGGCAGCGGGCCGTAATCCTGCTTGTAGGCCGGCTTGCCGGTGGCGGTCAGCATCGCCAGCGAGCGGCCGTGGAACGAGTGATCGGTGGTGATCACCTCGTAGGCGCCGTTCCGCTTGTGCTGGCCGTACTTGCGGGCCAGCTTGACGGCGCCCTCGTTCGCCTCGACGCCGCTGTTCGAGAAGAAGACCCGGTCGAAGACCGAGTTCTGGATCAGCAGATCGGCGAGCTCCAACTGGGGCACGGTGTAGAACTGGTTGGAGGTGTGAATGAGCTGCGACGCCTGCTCGGTCAGCGCGTCGACGATCACCGGCGAGGAGTGGCCCAGCGTGTTGACGGCCCAGCCGCCGACCATGTCCAGGTACGACTTCCCCTCCTCGTCCCAGACCCGGCATCCCTGGCCGCGCACCAGCACGACCGGCGTCCGCTTGGCGACCGACATGTACCGCTGGGACTCAAGCTCGATCCACTTGGACGACATCAGCTTTCCCCTCGTGGCGCGAGCGCCATCCTGCGCCCGCGAGTCAGCACGACACGATACGATCCGGCAGCGCATCTGCTGCCGTTCAGGCGATCAGGAACGGAGTCGCCTGAAGCGGGTGTGGTGCGGCACCCAGATCGGCGTCACGCCACGCGCTCCCGCGTGATCATCGTGCCGACCCCGGCGTCGGTGAACAGCTCGCCGAGCAGAGCGTGGGATACCCGGCCGTCGAGGATGTGGGCTCTCGGCACCGTGTCCAGCGCGCGGACGCACGCCTCGACCTTCGGGATCATCCCGCCGCTGATCTCGCCGGACGCGATGTAGGCGTTCACCTGCTCGATCGTCAGCGCCGAGAGCACCCGGCCGCTCTTGTCCTTGACGCCGTCGACGTCGGTGAACATCACCAGCTTCTCGGCCCCGAGTGCGCGGGCGATGTCGCCGGCGATCGAGTCGGCGTTGACGTTGAGCGGCTGCCCGTCGTCATCCGTCGCCGAGGGCGCCACCACGACCAGATAACCAGCGTCCATCAGCGCCTTGACCGGCCCGAGATCGACGTGGGTGACCTCGCCGACCAGCCCGAGCTTCGGGTCACGCAGCCGCGCCTTGATCAGGCCGCCGTCGATCCCCGAGAGCCCGACCGCCCGGCCGCCCAGCGAGACCAGGTGCGCCACCAGGTCGCTGTTCGCCTTGCCGATCAGGACCATCCGGGCCAGGTCGAGCGTCATCTCGTCGGTGTAGCGCCGGCCGTCCACGAACTTCGGCTCCAGGCCCATCCGGCCCTGCCATTCGCTGATCATCGGGCCGCCGCCGTGCACGACCACCGGCTTCACGCCAAGTCGCCCGAGCGTCACGATGTCTTCGAGCGCCGTGCCGTCGCCGTGGATGCTGCCGCCGATCTTCACGACGACCGTCTTCCCGACGTACCGCGAGATATATGGCAGCGCCTCCTTGATGGCCGTCGCCATCAAGGCCGGATCGTACGCCTGCGCGGGGGTTGCGGTTTCTGTAGCCACAATGTCCTCAGGTCGAGTAGGCGCTGTTCTCGACGACGTATGCCTCGGTGAGGTCACACCCCCACGCCGTCGCCGCCGAGCCGCCCACGTGGAGGTCAGCCACGAAGTTGACCTCCTTCTCCTTCATGATCGGTTCGGCCGCCTCGCGGCTGCCGGGCACGGGCGCGCCCGCCTTTACGAGCTGCACGCCGCCCACGAACAGGTCCACCGCCAGCGGGTCGACGGTCGCGCCGGAGTACCCGATCGCGCAGAGCACGCGACCCCAGTTCGGGTCGCTGCCGTAGACCGCCGCCTTCACCAGCGGCGACCGCACCACCGAGCGGGCCGCGTCGCGGGCGTCCTGGTCGGAGGCCGCGCCTCTGACGTCCACCCGGATCAGCCGGGTCGCGCCCTCGCCATCCGAGACGATCGCCTTCGCCAGCTCGCCGCAGACGTAGGTCAGCGCCGCCGTGAATCTTTCGCCGTCCTCGCCGCCGCTCACGACCGGGTTCCCGGCCGCGCCGTTGGCCAGAACCACCAGCGTGTCGTTCGTGCTGGTGTCGCCGTCGACGGTGATCATGTTGAACGAGTCGCCGCCGGCTCGGGCGAGCGCAGTCTGGAGGAACCCGGGATCGACCGCCGCGTCCGTGGTCACGAACGCCAGCAGCGTCGCCATGTTCGGGTGGATCATGCCGGCGCCCTTGGCCGAGCCGCCGATCCGCACGGTCCGCCCGCCCAATTCCAGCTCGGCCCCGGCCGACTTCGGGTGGGTGTCGGTCGTGATGATCGCCCGCGCGAACTGCGCCCCGCCGTCCGGCGTGAACTCGACGTCGCCGACGCCGGCCCGGATCTGGTCCATCGGGAGGTTGACGCCGATCAGCCCGGTCGAGGCGACCAGCACCTCGGACGGCTCGGCGCCGATCTTCTCGGCCGCCAGCGCGCCCATCTCGCGGGCATCGGCCAGTCCCTGCTCGCCGGTGCAGGCGTTGGCGTTCCCGGCGTTGGCGATCACGGCCCTTGCGCGCCTGCCGGCCACGATCTCGCGAGAGACGGTCACCGGGGCTGCGCAGAAGCTGTTGGTGGTGAAGATGCCGGCCACCGCCGCGGGGCGGTCGGACGCCAGGATGGCCAGATCGAGCTTGTCCGGCCCCGGCGTCTTGATACCAG
>Ga0075430_100002240_pt1 | contig 16029 bp, 14 predicted proteins | sample RhiMetdeltSRZDD4_FD_75294 | JGI IMG/M metagenome (GOLD analysis project Ga0075430, IMG submission 75294) | Populus rhizosphere microbial communities from Tennessee, USA - Rhizosphere MetaG P. deltoides SRZDD4 | ecosystem: Host-associated > Plants > Roots > Rhizosphere > Soil | place: USA... | reverse complement strand
CATAGGGGCGTCCCAGGCGGCCCCGCCAGTCCGGGGGCGAGGCTAGGATCGAGCCGGTGGACGGAATCAGCGCTCGCGACGTCTCGAAGCGATTCCGCTCCGTTCAGGCGCTCGCCGGGGTCAGCTTCGACGTCGAGCGGGGCGAGATCGTGTCGCTGCTTGGACCGAACGGCGCTGGCAAGAGCACGCTGCTGCGGATCCTCGGGACCACGATCCTGCCCGACACCGGAACCGTCACGGTCGCAGGTCATGACGTGCTTCAAGACGCCGCCGGCGCCCGGCGCTCGCTCGGCGTGATGATCGGGGACGAGCGCTCGCACTACTGGCGGCTGAGCGGCCGCCGGAACCTCGCCTTCTTCGCCGCCCTCGCCGGGATGTCCCGTCGCGAGGCGGTCGCACGAACCCAGCAGCTGCTCGAGGAGGTGCGCCTGGCGGAGGCAGCCGAACGCCGGGTGGGGGAGTACTCATCCGGCATGAGGGCGCGCCTGGCGCTGGCGCGCGCCATGCTCGCCGATCCGCCGCTTCTGCTGCTCGACGAGCCGACCCGCAACCTCGACCCTCTGTCGGCATCGCACTTCCGGCGGAGCACCTCGCGACTCGCGCGGGAGAACCGGGCGGGGATCCTGTTCGCCACGCACAACCTCCACGAGGCGGTGGCCATCTCTACCCGCATCCTGGTGCTCTCCGCGGGCCGGATCGTGTTGGAGGAGTCGGCACAGGGGATGGACGCCGACAGGCTCGAGTCCGTGTTCCTCGAGGCGGTGCAGTCCCAGACCGATGACGACATCCCGTCGGACGAGGTGGCGATGCGGGCATGAGCTCGCTGCGCGTCGTGGCCGCCTTCATCCGGCGCGACTTCCGGATCCACACCTCGTACCGCCTCAGTTTCGTGCTTCAGATGTCCACGATCTTCTTCTTCCTCGCGCTCTACTACTTCCTCGCCCAAATCGTGGACCAGGAGGAGTTCGCGGCCAGCCAGGACATCAGCGGGAGCTACTTCGACTTCGCGGCGGTCGGGCTCGCGCTCCTCTCGATTCTCCAGGTGGGCCTGTCCTCGTTCTCGCAGAAGATGCGCGAGGAGCAGACCACGGGCACCTTCGAGGCGCTTATGGCGTCACCGACCAGCCCGTCGCTGGTCGTCCTCGCGAGTGCGCTCTACGACCTGCTGCGGTCCACGGTCTTCGCGTTCGTCCTGCTCGGCACCGCGGTGGTGCTGTTCGGTCTCCAGCTCGACACCGACCCCGCGTCACTGAGCGTGGCTGCGGCCGCGCTGGTCGGCTGCCTCGCGCTGTTCGCGTCGCTCGGCGTGGCGGTGGCGGCCTGCACCGTGATCTTCAAGCAGACGGCCGCACTGGCCGGCATGGTCGTGTCCGGGCTGGCGCTGCTCAGCGGCGTGTACTTTCCGACCGACGTCCTTCCGGCCGCGCTCCAGAAGGTCGCTGAGATCCTGCCCTTCACCTGGGGTCTCGACGTTGTGCGCGCAGCCCTCCTCGGAGGCGACGTGGATCACGCGCAGCTGGCCGGCCTGTTCGGCTCGGCCGCCGTGCTGCTGCCGATCGCCGTACTCGGCTTCACGGCGGCTGTGCGGCGGGCCCGCCAGACCGGCACGCTGGCCCAGTACTAGAACAGCGCGAGCAGCAGCGCCACCAGGATGGCCAAGGCCGCGGTGACCACGGTGAGGGCGATGATCCTCGCCCGCCGGTCGACATCGGTGGTGATGGTTGACATGCGGCGAGCTTCCGAGACGCCGGCAACAGGCGCTCAACAGCTCGGCAACAGGCGCTTGTTGGGCGCACGGGCGGGTGTTACGTTCGGGGGCGGACTCCTCAGATGAGATTCCTGATCCTCGGGCCGCTCGAGGCATACGACGGGGAGCGCAGGCTGTCCCTCGGGGGCGCCAAGCAGCGAGCCCTGCTGGCCATGCTGCTCCTGCACGAAGGAGAGGTCGTCTCGAGCGACCGGCTGGTTGACGCCGTGTGGGGCGAGCGCGCCTCCGGCGATGGGGCGAAGACCCTGTCCGTCGCGGTGTCGCGGCTTCGCAAGGTGCTCGAGCCGGAGCGCTCGCGCGGCGCGGCGGGCCAGCTGCTCGTCACGCGCCCGCCAGGCTACGTCCTGAGCCTCGAGGAGGACCAGCTCGACCTCCATTCGTTCGAGCGGCTGGTGGTCGAGGCTGAGAACGCGCAGGACCCGGCGACGGCCGCGCGTCTGCTGCGCGAGGCGCTTGCGCTGTGGCGCGGCGAGCCGCTCGCCGACCTGGCGTATGAGTCGTTCGGCCAGCCCGAGATCGCACGGCTGGAGGAGGCGCGTCTCGCGGCCCTCGAGCACAGGATCGAGGCGGATCTCGTGCTCGGCCGCCACGACGAGCTCGTCGGCGAGCTGGAGGGCCTGATCGCCCAGCATCCGCTGCGCGAACGTCTGCGCGGCCAGCTCATGCTCGCGCTGTACCGCTCCGGCCGCCAGGCCGAAGCTCTCGAGGCGTACCAGGCCGCCCGCGCCGGCCTCGTGGAGGAGCTCGGAATCGAACCGGGCCGCCCGCTGCGTGACCTCCACCAGGCGATCCTCGAGCAGGACCCGGGCCTGGACCTGCGCGAGCGGGAGCACCCGCTTCCGGAGAAGCCGGGCGGCGCGTTCGTCGGGCGCGGTCACGAGCTGGCAGAGCTGGTGGCCGGCCTGGAGGACGCATTTGCTGGCCGGGGGCGCCTCTTCCTCCTCTCGGGCGAGCCGGGCATCGGCAAGACGCGCCTCGCGGAGGAGCTCATCGCGCAAGCGAAGGCTCGCGGCGCACGCCTGCTGGTCGGGCGCTGCTGGGAGGCGGGCGGCGCGCCGGCCTACTGGCCCTGGGTTCAGTCGCTGCGGGCCTACGTGCGCGAGAGCGATCCCAGCGCCCTGCGCGGCGAGCTCGGCACCGGGGCTTCAGAGCTTGCCCAGGTACTCCCGGAGCTGCGTGAGCGCTTTTCCGACCTGCCGCCGCCGGCGCCCGCCGAGCCTGAATCGGCGCGCTTTCGGCTCTTCGACGCCGCCGCTGAGTTCCTGCGGAACGCCGCCGCGCACCGCCCGATAGTGCTCGTGCTCGACGACCTCCACGCAGCCGACGCGCCGTCTCTCCTTCTGCTGCGGTTCCTCACCCGCCAGCTCGGCTCGATGCGCGTTCTGGTGCTCGGCGCCTATCGCGACGTCGATCCCGTGCCGGGAGAGCCCCTGACCGAGATGCTCGCCGAGGTCGGCCGAGAGCCGACGGCCAGGCGGCTTGCACTCGGCGGGCTCAGCCATAGCGAGGTGGCGGAGTACGTCGAGTTGACGGCGTCCGAGATGGCCTCGCCGCGCCTGGTAACGGCGCTGCACGAGCAGACCGTCGGGAATCCGCTCTTCGTGGGCGAGATCGTTCGGCTGCTGGCGCTCGAGGGCGAGCTGCCGGAGTCCGCCGGCGAGCCGCGCCTAACGATCCCGCAGAGCGTCCGCGACGTGATCTCACGACGTCTGGGCCACCTCTCGAGTGAGAGCAACCGTCTGCTCGTGCTGGCCTCTGTGCTCGGCCGGGAGTTCGCACCCGAGGTGCTCGCCCGTCTCGGTGGGGTCTCGGACGACGAGCTGCTCGAATGGCTCGACGAGGCGATCGCCGCGCGCGTGGTCTCCGACCTTCCCGGTTCGCCCGGACGCCTGGGCTTCGCGCACGTGCTCATCCGCGACACGCTCTACGAGGGGCTTACCAGCGCGCGCCGGGTACGGATGCACCAACTCGCGGTCGAGGCGCTCGAGCAACTCCACGGCGAGCACCCCGGATCGCACCTCCGCGAGCTTGCACGCCACGCGATCGCCGCCGGCGATCACGAAAAGGGGCTGCGCTACTCACGCCAGGCAGCAGACCGCGCGCGCGAGCTGCTCGCGCACGAGGAGGCCGCGCGCCTCTATCTGCTCGCCCTCGAGGCGCTCGACCTGAGAGAGCCATCCGATCCCTCCGTGCGCTGCGAGCTGCTGCTGGCCAGGGGGGAGGCGCTCACCAGTGCCGGGAGCACGGCCGACGCCAAGGACACCTTCCTCGCCGCGGCGGAGGTGGCGACGAGCGCGCGCCTGCCGGAGTCCTTCGCGCTCGCGGCGCTTGGCTACGGCGGGCGCTCCGGGTGGCAGCGAGCGGGGGATGACCGCCGCCTCGTTCCGCTCCTCGAGGAAGCGCTGAAGACGCTGGGCGACGCGGCGCCGGGGCTGAGGGCGAGGCTGCTAGCGCGGCTGGCCGGAGCCCTTCGCGACCAGCCCTCGCTCGAGCCGCGGGCGTCGATCAGCGCCGAGGCCGTCGAGATCGCCCGCGAGCTCGACGACAAGGACCTGCTCGCGTATACGCTGGTCAGCCACGCGCTGGCGATCTGGGGGCCCGACCCCGGCGAGCTCGTGCCGATCGCCGAAGAGGTGAGCCGCCTCGCGCACCAGACTGCAACGGGTGAGACGATCCTCGATGCCCTCATGCTGCACAGCGTCGTCGCGTGGCTGATGCCCGCGGAGGGAGACGCGGCCACGCTGGATGATCGCTTCAACCAGGCCGTGGAGGAGCTCGGCCAGCCGGCCGACCGGTGGCAGGCCGCGATGCAGGACGTGGTCTGGGCGCTGCACCGCGGAGACTTCGCCGCGGGCGAGCAGCTCGCGGAGGAAGCACTCAGCCGCGGCGGCCCTCGCCGGTCGGACGCGGACTGCTCGTACCGGCTCGCGATGTTCGTGTTGCGACGCGAGCAGGGCCGCCTCGCCGAGATCGAGGACCTCATCCGGGATGCGGTCGACGAGTACCCCGGATACCGGTCGTTCCGCTGCTTCATCCCGCTGCTCGACTACGAGCTCGGCCGCGAGGACATGGCCCGCGCCGCGTTCGACGAGCTCGCCGAGGACGACTTCGCCGCACTGCCGCGCGACTCGGAGTGGCTGTTCTGCCTGTCGGTCCTCGCGGAGGTCGCGGTGCTGCTGGAAAACCTGGATGCGGCCGACGTGCTGTACCGGCTGCTGTTGCCGTACGCGGAGGTGAACGTTCTCGCGGCGGGTGAGGTGGCAATCGGCCCGGTCGGGCGCTTTCTCGGGATCCTCGGCGCGAGGATCGGCAGAGATGAGGAGGCCGCGGAGCATTTCGAGACTGCGATTGCGATGACGGCCAGGATGAACGCCCGACCCTGGCTCGCCCACACCCAGCACGACTACGCGCAGATGCTGCTCGCGCGTGGAAAGCCCGGGGACGCCGAGCGCGCGCGGGAGCTGCTCGGAGACTCCGTCGCGGCCTTCCAGCAGCTCGGAATCCGCCGCTAGGTCTGATGTGACCCGGGCTCGACCTCCACGAGACCTTCGCGAACCGCCCACAGCGCTGCCTGGGTGCGTGAGCTGAGGCGGAGCTTGCGAAGGATCCTGGAGACGTGAGTCCTCGCCGTTCGCTCGCTGATGGCGAGCTCGGTGGCGATCTGCTTGTTCGGCTTGCCCGCCGCCACGAGCCGAAGCACGTCGAGCTCTCGTGAGGTGAGCTCGGAGGTGGGGTCATCGCCCGGCCGCTGCCGAAGCGAGGACATGAGCCGTCTCGCGATGCCGGGATCGAGCTGAAGCTCGCCTCGGTGCGCGGCGCGCACGGCGGCCGCCACGTCGTCGGCATCGGAGTCCTTGAGCAGATAGCCGGACGCCCCCGCCTCGAGCGCGGCGTGTACGCGCTCCTGCTCGCCGAACGAGGTGAGCGCCACGACCTCGATGTCCTCGTAGAGGGCTCGGACCTGGCGCGTCGACTCGATGCCGTCCAAGGGAGCCATCTGCAGGTCCATGACGATCACGTCCGGGCGCCGCCCCTCGTTGTCCATGGAGGCGAGCAGCTCGAGAGCCTCTCTGCCGCTGGATGCCTGCCCGAGCACGTCGATGTCAGGTTCGCCGTCGAGGAAGGCCAGCAGGCCCCGCCGCACGACCTCGTGGTCGTCCACAACGAGGACGCCGATCGTGTCCTGGGACGCGTCCTCCACCTCAGCCCGTCCCGTCCTCGGCCGGGACCTGCACCCGGACGACCGTCCCCCGCCCGGGGGCGCTTGCGATCGTGAGCTGCCCGCCGATCTCGGAGGCACGACTGTGCATCGATTCGAGGCCGTAGTGGCCGGGATGTCCGGCGGATGGGTTGAAGCCTCGCCCGTCGTCGCGCACCTCCACGACAACCTGCCCGTCCACGGCATCCACCCGAACCTGCGCGGTGGTGGCCGCCGCGTGCTTCAGGACGTTCGCGAGTGCCTCGCGCGCGATCGCGAACAGTTGGCTCTCCACGCGCTGCGACAGCGCGAGCCGCGGCCCGGGTCCGCGGACGTCGATGGTTGGGCCGTCCGAAGCGCGCAGCGCTGTCGCGTGCTCGGCGAGTGCCGCCACCAGCCCGTCGTGGACCGGCTCGCTGCGCAGCTCGAAGATGAGGCCGCGCATCTCACTCTGGACCCTCTTGGTGAGATCCGCGATCGCAGCGAGCGAGCGTGCGACACGCCCGGAAGGGGTGGCGCCCTCCTGCACCAGGGCCTTCTGTGCCGTGCGCGTGTGGAGCACCGTCGAGAACAGCGCCTGGGAGACCGAATCGTGCAGGTCGCGGGCTATCCGGCGCCGTTCCTCCACGGCCCGCTCGCCCTCGGTCCTGTGAGCTTCGGCCAGCGCCCTCGAGGAGCGCTCGCGCTCGCTCACGACGACGGTCAGGAAGAGGGTCGTGATCGCGGCGACGCCGATGTAGAGCTGCGTGCTGAGCGTTCGGTGGTCGATCGTCTGCTGGGAGAACGGTCCGACGTCGTGGGCCGTGACGCCGATCGCCACGCCGGCGGTGATCGCGATCGACAGCGTGGCGCCCGCGGGACCGAACCGGAACGCGGCCCAGATGAGCGCCGGGAAGACCATGTAGGTGATCGGCTCCTCCGTCGAGACCGCCACCACGCCGAGCGCCGTGACGCCCCCGATCACGGCCGCGCCCTCCCAGGTCCGGATCCGCCGCCACGCGCGCATCGGGTCTTGAGCCCACGCGAGCAGCAGGGGTAGGACGACGAGTCCGCCGGACGTGTCGCCCAGCCACCAGGTGCGCCAGAACACTGCGGCGTCCGACTCGTCGACGACGTCGCCGGCGACCATCGAGATCGTCCCGACCGTGGCGCTGATCGCCGTGGCGGTGCCCAGCGCCACCAGCATGCCGCCCACGTGCTCGACGCGGTCCATCCCCGCGTTCGGCCCGATCAGCTGGCGCAGCAGCAGCGCGCCGACGATGATCTCCGCCATGTTGCCCGCCTGCTGGCCGAGCAGGCTTCCGACGGGGATCATGCTGTTGTCGAGCAGCAGCTCGCCGTTGACGGCGAGCTCGCCGAGCAGCACGCCGGGCCACCAGCGCACGCCCCAGAGGTAGAGGGCCGCGATCCCGAGGCCCGCCGGGGGCCAGATCGCGGACACCGAGGCGGTGTACCGCAGCGTCTGGCCGAGCTTCGCGGCGCCGTAGTAGGCAGCGCCGAGAAGCACCACGCCGGCGGCGAATCGGAGCGATGGCCAGCGCACGCTGCGCGAAGCCGCCGGGGGGAGCGTCGGCTCTATCGGCTCTATGGCAGGCAGCTGTGCTTGCGTGCTGATTTGCGCATTATCGCCGCTGTGGCTATGAGCCAAATGACTTATGGCGGCACCGACGAATGTCCCGCTTTCACTGCGACATCCGCCGGTTGTTGCGGGATTTGCCGCGAGCCATGCTGGAGGGCCACCGGACAGCGCGCCGGCGCATTACATGGCCAGGACCTTTCCCCTCGACCTAGCGGCCCTCCCAGCCGGCGGCGGTGCCCTCTCCGCCGCCGTCCCGCTGGCTGCGCACCCATGAATGGGCACTCCACCACCGGTCTCGAGTTCTGTCTCGTATGCGGGCGCGACTTCGTCTCGATGGTGCGCTGTACCAAGGCGGGAGGTGACAGCTGGTGGCTGCTCCTGCGCTGTGGCGCCTGCGGCACGTGGCACGAGACGTTCGCACGCGATGACGCGGTCGCAGCCCTGCACCACTCGATCGAACGCGGCCTCCAAACCGTGGCCGAAGGGGCGAGGTACCTTGACCTCGAGCGGATGGGCTCGGAGGTCGAGGCGTTCACCCAGGCGCTCGAGCTCGATCTGATAGACGCGGACGACTTCTAGCCGGGGCTAAAGGAGTCGGGCCCGGCGCCCGACAGAGAAATACATGACGCGCGCCGTGGGGTCCGCCTCCCCCATGATGCGGATGGTTGCCGCCACCGCAGCGTTCGCGAGCGTCTATTTCCTCGTGGCCATGCTGACCGGCCGGCTGACCGGGGACTCCGGCATCGCCGTTCTGTGGCCGGCGAGCGGCGTCTACCTGGGCGTGATGCTCGTGGCCCCGCGTCAGATGTGGTCCGCGCTGGCCTGCGCTGCCGGAATCGGAAGCCTGGCGGCCTACCTGCAGGCCGGCAGCTCGCTCGAAGTGAGCATCGCATTCGCCGTCCCGAGCAGCGCCGAGGGGCTGCTGGGCGCGCTGCTCGTCGAGCGCATCGCGGGCAGGCGCCTCACGCTCGAGGGCCTGCGCGACCTGTTCGCACTCGTGCTTGGTGGTGCGGTGGTCGCGAATGCGCTGGTCGCCCTGTCGGCAGGGGCCGTCGCGGCGCAGACGTTCCACGTCTCGTTCGCGGAGAGCTGGCTGCGCTGGTGGAGCGCCGATGCCCTCGGCATCATCGCCGTGGCGCCGGTCATCACCGCACCGCTGCGTCCGGGGCGGGTGCGTCCTGTCGCGCTGTGCGGTCTCGGGGTCGCTCTCGTGACCGCCTACTACGGCGCGGACGGCCAGGTCTACGCCGTTCAGGCCTTCCTGGCGGGACTCCTGCTGAGCTCGCTCACGGCCGCCCTCGCGCTGGCCGAGCGCGAGCGCGCGCTCACCGAGCGCGACCGTCTGCGCGAGGGAGGCACGGAACAGCTCGACGACGCCCGCCGCCGCGCGGCACAGCTCACGGCAGAGCTCGCGGCGCGGACCGCGGAGCTGTCCGACGCACGCCGCGGACAGGAGCGGCTCGCCGAGGAGGTGCGCGACTCGCACGCGGCCTCGGGCCGAACCGAACGGGAGCTCGGCGACGCCACGAGGGCTCTGACGATGGCGGAGCAGGAGCTGCACGCGCTGGGCGCCGAACTCGCGCGTGCCCGCGAGGAGCAGGCGCGAACCGGCGAGCAGCTTGCCGCGGCGATATCGGGCCGCCGGAGCGTCGAGCACGCGCTCGAGCAGGCTCGGGCCGAGTTCGCCGCGCAGCGCGAGCGCCTCGAGCGGTCGCTCGAGGAGGCGAGAGACAGCCTTTCGCGGGCGGAGGCAGAGCGGCAGGCGCTCGCCGATCGCGCCGCGGAACCCAGCGCCCGCTACGACAATCGCGGGACATGCCTCCACGCCTCGCCCGGCTTCTGCCGGCTGCTCGGCTACGAACCCGAGGAGCTGGTCGGGCGGCCTGGCGCCGAGCTTCTCCATCTCGACGACCGCCCGCGGCTTGCGCGGGCGCGCGCAAGCCGGTCCGCGAGCACCTTCGAAGCTCGCCTGCTACGGAAGGTGGGCGACTACGTCTGGGTCGAGGTGAGTCTCCATCCCGTCTGGGCGCAGGGCGATGAGCGCCTCGTGGAGATAAGGACGACCTTCCGGGACATCTCCGACAGGCGCGCGCCTGAGCGGCGCTGGCGGTTCCCGCACGCCCAGACGGCGGCCTGACGCGTACGACCCCTGCGAGGTCGAAAGTTCCTATTTGCGGCTTATCCGGGCGGGCCGCCCAAGGTCGGCGGTCGCCGTCGCTTTGAGCTGTTCGAGTTGAGCCGGGGTCGGGCACCAGTTCGACTCGAAGCCGCCCGCGTCCCAGCCGGCGAGGCGCGCACCTGCCTCGTAGGCGCTCTGGAGGAACGCGAGCAGCGTTCCGCGGGGGTCGCTCGCGGTGCGCACGTGGTCGTAGGGGAGGACGGCAAGCGACCCGGACCCGAACTCGATCCACTCGCCCACCGACAGCGGCTGGTCGCGGATGCCCTCGGGCTCGGGCGAGGTGTAGGAGTAGTAGCTGGCGTCGCCGACGTTGTCGTCGCCCGCCCAGAACCCGAACGAGATCAGCTCCTGCGAGTAGGCCTCCTGGGTCACGGGATCGGCGTTGAGCGGCACGCCAGGCCTGCCCGAGAACCGGGTCACCGCCAGGTCGAGGCCGTGCCAGAAGAGGTGCACCGGGCTCGTCTTGCCGCTGAACCAGCCGCTGAACTCCTCGAAGACGGAGTCGGACCAGTCGAGGATCCGGCCGAAGCGCTCGATCGCCTCGCGATCCCAGGAGGCGTGCTCGACGTCCTGAGGGAACGGCGTCGTCATCGGGACCCCGAACGGCTCCTCCCTGATCTCGACGTCGATGGCGAGCTCCGCGAGCAGGGCGTGGACGCGGGTGTCGAAGTCCGCCACCGGCACTCCGCTGCCGAGCTCGAACGCCACAGTGCGACCGTCGCTCGTCCGGATGATCAGAGCGTGGTCCACGAAGTCGAGCGCGATCTCGAATGTCGTCTCGCGATGATGCAGGCGCCGTGTCGTGAGACCGCGGACGTCGACGTAGAGGGGGACGTTCCACCAGTGGTTGCGCGGGGCCGTGGTCGAGAGCCGGATCTTGCCGAGTATCTGGCTGTACAGATGGAGCGTGTCCTTGGTGGCGCGCCAGTCGCTCAGATGCAGCTCTGGCAGAGAGCTCATCGCCGGAAGCGTCGCAGCCGGAGTGCGTTCCCGACCACGGAGACGCTCGAGAGCGCCATGGCGAGGCTGGCGATTAGGGGGTTGAGGAGCCCGGCCGCCGCAAGCGGGAGCGCCGCGACGTTGTAGCCGAATGCCCATGCAAGGTTCTGCTTGATCGTGCGCAGCGTGGCGCGGCTCAGGCGGATCGCGTCTGCCGCCGCGCGCAGGTCGCCGGAGACCAGCGTCAGGTCCGATGCCTCGATCGCGACGTCGGTGCCGGTCCCGATCGCCAGGCCGAGGTCGGCCTGAGCCAGCGCCGGTGCGTCGTTCACGCCGTCGCCCGCCATCGCCACCACCCGACCCTCCGCCTGAAGCCGGCCGATGATGTCCGCCTTCTCGCCTGGCAGGACCTCGGACACGACCTCCTCGATCCCGACCTCCGCGGCCACGGCGCGCGCGGTGGTGTCGTTGTCCCCGGTGAGCAGCACCGGCCGGAGCCCCAGCCGCCTCAGCGCCTCGATGGCCGCGGGCGAGGTCGGCTTCAGCGTGTCGGCGATGACGAACACGCCCCGGACGGCGCCGTCCCACGCCGCCACCACCGCGGTCTCGCCCCGCTGCTCGGCGTTGCGCCGCGCGGCGTCGAGCCGGTCCGGGATCGCGAGGCCCCACTCGGCCACCAACGTCGGGCGGCCGACCTGGACGCCGTGGCCGTCGACCATTCCCTCGACGCCGAGCCCGTCGCGGTTGGCGAACGCCTCGACAGCCGGAAGCCGGCCGAGCTCCTGGCGAGCCGCACCAGCGATCGCCTGGGCGATCGGGTGTTCCGAGGCGTCCTCGAGCGCACCGGCGATCCGGAGCAATTCGTCGCGGCCGGTGTCGTCCGCGGCGATGACCTCGACGAGGCTCATCCTTCCGGTCGTGACCGTGCCGGTCTTGTCGAGCACGATCGTGTCGACCCTCCGCGTGGACTCGAGGATCTCGGGTCCCTTGATCAACAGCCCCAGCTGAGCGCCGCGCCCGGTCCCGACGAGCAGGGCGGTGGGCGTGGCGAGGCCGAGCGCGCACGGGCAGGCGATGATGAGCACCGCGACGGCCGCGCTGAATGCGAAGGATGCGTCCTCGCCGGCGGCAAGCCAGAACCCGAGCGTGGCGAGCGCGAGTGCGATGACGGCCGGTACGAAGACGCGCGAGACGCGGTCCGCCAGGCGCTGGACCGGCGCCTTGCCGGACTGCGCCGCGGTCACGAGCCGCGCGATCTGCGCGAGCGCCGTGTCCGCGCCGACCTTCGTGGCGCGGACGACCAGCCGGCCGCCCGCGTTGACGGTCGCGCCCACCACCTCGTCGCCGGGCTGCTTCTCGACCGGCACCGGCTCGCCGGTGAGGAGCGACTGGTCGACGGCGCTGGCGCCCTCCTCGACGACCCCGTCGGTGGCCACCTTCTCGCCCGGCCTTACCACGAAGCGGTCGCCGGCCTGGAGCCGCTCAACCGGGATTCGGCGCTCGGCCCCGGTCTCGTCGAGGACGGCGACATCCTTCGCACCGAGCTCGAGCAGGGCGGTGACGGCGGCGCCGGCGCGCCGCTTCGCCGTTGCCTCGAGATAGCGGCCGAGGAGGATGAAGACTGTGACGCCGGCGGCGACCTCGAGGTACATGTCGGCCTCGCCGCTGATGACTGCGTAGACAGACCAGAGCCACGCCGCCAGGACACCGATCGAGATGAGCGTGTCCATCGTCGCGGTCACATGTCTGGCGTTCGCCCATGCCGCGCGGTGGAACGGCCAGGCGCCCCAAACGACGACGGGCGTGGCGAGCACGAGAGCCGGCCACTCCCAGTTCTCGAACTGAACCGCCGGGATCATCGACAGCACGAGCACCGGGATGGTCAACGCCGCGGATAGCAACAGCCTCCGGCGCAGGGAGGCCGTCCCGTCCGCCTCCGCGCTCGTGGCGTCCTGGCCCGGCGCTGCCGGCAACAGCGCGCGATAGCCAGCTGCCTCGACGGCGCCCACCAGCTGCTCAGGCGCGACGGCGCCGGGATCGAAGTCGACCGTCGCCTTCTCCGTCGCGTAGTTCACGGTCGCCGAAACGCCCTCGAGCTCGTTGAGCGTGCGCTCGATGCGGTTCGCGCATGACGCACACGTCATCCCGGAGATCGGGACCTCGATGTGCTCAGGGTTGGTGGTCGGCATCGCCATCGTCGCTCCGTTTAGCCGCGGCGCATCAGCCGGGCCACCGCTCCCATCAGCTCCTCGACGTTCTCCTGGGGCGTGGCGGCGGCCGTGCCGTGCACGATGCAGTGTTCGGCGTGGTCGTTGAGCACACCGAGTGCAACCTTGTCGAGCGCGGCTTGGATCGCCGAGATCTGAGTGAGGACGTCGATGCAGTAGCGGTCTTCGTCGACCATTCGCTCGACGCCGCGGACCTGGCCCTCGAGGCGCCTGAGACGCTTGATGAGCTGGTCCTTGGTGGCTGAGTAGCCGCGCGTAGGGGTCGCGGCGTCGGTTGTTGCTGGCATCGCCTCTCCAGGGTGGGGAGCCGTCATCCTACCATACCCCCCATGGGTATTACGGAGGCGGCGGGCCGGGACCTTTCAGTGCGCGCCGCCTGGCGGCGCGTAGGCCTCGGGGTCGCGCAGGAATCGTCCCGCGCAATCGAGCGAGCAGAAGCGGTAGAGCGTGTCGTCGTATCGGAGGCTGCCGGCCTCGCGGCCCTCGGCCACGAGCATGCGGCAGACCGGGTCGACGTGGCGCGCCTCATCGCTGCGCTCGTCACGCACGGCGGCGAACAGTCGAACGGGGGCGGCGACGTTCCGAATGCGCTGATCCCCGCGGCTTTCGTAGTCGACGCCCTCGAGTTCGGCGGCATGCTCGTGGACCGCGCCGGTAACGAGCACCTCGCCGCCGGCGGCCAGCCCCGCCACACGCGCCGCCAGGTTCACCGTCGCGCCGAACCAGTCGCCTTCGCGCTCGATCGCGGGGCCGTGGTGCATGCCGACTCGGACGGCCGGAAAGCCGTGGCCGGCGATGACGTCGTGGGCGGCCGTCAGGCCGAGGTCGACCGCCTCAGCCGGGACGCTGTGCCGGACCATCACCGCGTCGCCGATCGTCTTGATGACCTCGCCGCCGCTGGCCGCGGCCACATCGGACATCGCCCGGCAGAACTGCGCTGCGAGCTCGGCGGCGTCCGAGTCCCCGTGTGCCTCGGTCAGGGCTGTGTAGCCGGCTATGTCGGCGAAGACGAAGGTCCCGGTCTGGTGCTCTGGAGAGGGCACCCCTCGAAGGTACTTCCTCCAGTGTGAGGTGTGTCACTCAGCCCCGATTCTGGGTTGACGGGGGCGCACGGCTGGTTTACGGTCGCTTTCTGGCATATACCCCCCAGGGGTATGTACCTCAATCAGAACAGGAGAACGCAATGACAACGATCAAGACGATCCTCGACCGCCCCGCCAGCCACTTCGCCCGTCATTACGTGGAGATGCTCGTCGCGATGTTCCTCGGCATGGCTGTATTGGGCACACCTGTCTTCCTTGCTCTGGGCGCGGCCGGCGTCAGCTCGGCGGAGCTTCACAGCGACGCGCCCGCGCTCATGCTGCTCGGCATGGGCATCACAATGACCGTGCCGATGGTCGCGTGGATGCGCTACCGCGGTCACGGCTGGCAGGCCTCGAACGAGATGGCCGCCTCGATGCTGATCCCGACCGCCGGCGTGATCGCGCTGCTCGGAGCGGGGCTCGTGGACGACGTCGGCACGCTGCTCGCGATCGAGCACGTCGTGATGTTGCCGAGCATGCTCGTCGCAATGCTGCTGCGCCGCGAGGAGTATTCGCACGGGGCACATGGGGGGCACGCGGGGAGGGGCATCTTGGCCGTCTCCCGTTCGTAGACGGCGCCCCCTTTTGGGTCTAACCTCGCGCGCGGAGGAAATGCCGGACTGGGCTCGCGGCCGAACGGCATCCACCTCCATCGACTTGCCGGCCATCGTTGATCGCGGCCGCCTTCTCTCAGATAAGGACGTCATGACCAGCACCATCACTAACCACCGTGAAGTAGTCGTGGTCGGCGGGGGCCAGGCCGGCCTTGCGATCGGCTACCACCTCGCGAAGCAAGGCACAGACTTCACGATCCTCGAGGCCGCCGAAGAGCCGGCGGCGGCGTGGCGCGAGCGCTGGGACTCGCTGAAGCTCTTCACGTCCGCGCGCTACGACTCGCTGCCCGGCATGGAGTTTCCCGGGGATCCGGATCGCTATCCGACGCGGGACGAGGTGGCGGATTACCTCACCGACTATGCGCGCGAGTTCAATCTTCCGGTCGAGTTAAACAGCCGCGTCCGCGCGGTCCGGCGGGAGAACGACAGCTACGTCGTGGAGCTCGATGACCGCGCCTACGAGGCGCGGCAGGTGGTGATCGCCACCGGCCCGTTCCAGACGCCATTCGTGCCGCGGATCGCCGAGAACCTCGGCGACGACGTCGTGCAGATGCACAGCACGGGCTATCGCTCTCCGGCGTCCGTACCGGACGGCCGCGTGCTCGTCGTCGGCGGCGGCAACACCGGCTTTCAGATCGCGGAGGAGTTGTCGGCCTCCCGCGAGGTGCATCTGGCCATCGGCTCGCGCCAAACGCCGCTGCCGCAGCGCATCCTCGGGCGTGATCTCTTCTGGTATCTCGATGCGACAGGCCTCATTCGCAAGACGACGGCTTCCCGAGTCGGCAAGCTGATGCAGAAGCGGGAGGACACGCTGATTGGGTCAAATCCGCGTCGCGCACGTCGGCACGGCATCGAGCTCCACGGGCGAGCTGTCGGTGCGGGGGGATCCACCGTCAGCTTCGCTGAGGGAGCCGACCTGGACGTTCGCGGCGTCATCTGGGCAACGGGCTTCCGAGTCGATCATTCGTGGATCGACGTCCCGGTGTTCGACGAGAACGGCCGCGCCGTACACGAGCGCGGGGTAACCACTTCGCCCGGTCTCTACTTCCTCGGGCAGCTATGGCAGCACACGAGGGGCTCGGCGCTGCTGGGCTGGGTCGAGGACGACGCGGCCTATATCGCGGAAGAGGTCGCCGCCTTCCGGGCGAGCGCAGCAACCGAGGGCGCTGCCGCGGCGGCCGCGTCCACCTCCAACTAAATCGCAGGAGCGCAAGATGAGCACCACTCCAGATCATTTCCCAACCGACGTCGAGGGCCTGCCCGAGGCGCACGCGCCTGAGCGGGTAAAGCTCTCAGACGGCGACGAGTTCAACCTCCGCATCGGGCCGGTCGCGAAGCGACTCGGCGACGACACCGTGAGGATGCTCGCCTACAACGACTCGATTCCCGGTCCGGTCCTCGAGGTCCAGGAGGGCTCGGAGATCGTCGTCAACATCGAGAAC
>Ga0075430_100002239_pt1 | contig 16031 bp, 14 predicted proteins | sample RhiMetdeltSRZDD4_FD_75294 | JGI IMG/M metagenome (GOLD analysis project Ga0075430, IMG submission 75294) | Populus rhizosphere microbial communities from Tennessee, USA - Rhizosphere MetaG P. deltoides SRZDD4 | ecosystem: Host-associated > Plants > Roots > Rhizosphere > Soil | place: USA... | reverse complement strand
GATCCACGCAACAACGAGGAATGGAATTGCCGCGATCGCGACGACGGCGAGCGTCGACATCGCCACGAACAGCCAGTCAGCGGCAGCCGCCCGACGCTCCTGGGTCGCGTGATGTTCGAGCAGCACCATATTCTTCTCGTTTGCTTTCCACACGAAGTCGAACAGGTCGCCGATAAACGGCAGCGCACCCAGGAGCGAGTCGATCGCAACGTTGAAGATCATGCGCAGCTGCACAACGCGTGGAATGCCGAGATCGTGCGCCTGCCAGAGAACACCGATCGCAAACAGCGGCGACACGAGGTCGCCGATCCCGGGCAGCAAACCAAGGAATGGATCAAGACCGACGCGATACCGCGTCCCCGGCACCACGAAGGCCGAATCGAGGAGCCTCGCGAACCTGCGAAGGGCAAAGAGCCGCTGCGTCTGGCCAGGCGTTATAGAGCGGGCATTGACCGATTGAGTCATGTGCGAAGTGACGAATTGCAATTTAGGCGCCCGCTCGGGCTGAAGCCAATTCGTCGATCCGTGAATTCGCAGATTCGGCAATTTACCTATTTCTGATTCATCCCCATCTCAGCAGCACGGCCCCGACAGTAAAGCCCGCCCCTACTGCCGCCATGAGGACGAGATTGCCGCGCTGGAGACGGCCGGTCGCAAACGCATCGTTCAACGCCAGCGGAATAGTGCCCGCGGTGGTATTGCCGAACCGGTCGATGTTGATGAGGATCTTTTCGCGCGGGAGACCGAGCTTCTCTGCGGCGGCGAGAATAATCCGGCTGCTTGCCTGATGCGGCACGAACAAATCGATGTCGGACCCGGTGAGCCCATTTCGGTCCAGAATCCGACGACAGACCTCTTCCATGTTACGGACCGCAAACTTGAAGACAGCCTGACCGTCCTGTTTCACAAAGTGCAACCGGCCCTCCACAGTGTCTCGGCTCGCGGGCATGCGGCTACCGCCAGCCGGCATGCAGAGCGCGGGCCCGCCACTGCCGTCCACGTAGTGCTCGAAATCGAGAATGCTGCCGTCGCCGTCTGGCGTGTGCTTGACGACCACGGCGCCTGCGCCGTCACCGAACAGCACGCACGTCGTGCGATCGGTGTAATCGATGATGCTCGACATGACGTCGGCCCCAACCACGAGCGCGTAACGGCTGCCGCCGGCGGCGACCAAGTGAGCCGCCGTCGTCAGCGCGTAGGTGAATCCTGAGCAGGCGGCGCCCAGGTCATAACCCCAGGCACGAGTCGCGCCTATCTTCGACTGCAGCACGCACGCGGTGCTTGGAAAGAGCGTGTCGGGAGTGGTAGTCGCCACGAGAATGAAGTCGATGTCGGCGGGTGTCAGCCCGGCACGTTCGATCGCGATGAGAGATGCCTCCTTCGCGAGATCAGATGTCGCCACCCCGGCGTCAACGACGTGGCGTTCGCGGATGCCGACGCGCTTCATGATCCAGTCGTCGGTCGTGTCCACCATCCTCTCGAGATCGGCGTTCGTAAGCACTCGCGGCGGAACGTAGCCGGCCACACTGGCGATCCGCGCACGGCAGATGGCGCGGCTGGATGCGGAGGTCGTCACCACAAACGGGAGTCCTTCTCTGGGGATGCAAGCCCCAAGTATTCGTAGGCGCGGGCAGTCGCGACGCGGCCGCGCGGCGTGCGATCGAGGAATCCGGCCTGAATCAAGAAAGGCTCGTAAATGTCCTCAATCGCGTCTTTTTCCTCATGGATCGCTGCGGCCAGGCTGTTGATGCCGACCGGACCACCGCTGAATTTTTCGATGATCGTGCGCAGCAGCCGGCGATCGAGCTCGTCGAACCCGCGATCGTCCACTTCGAGGAGCTGGAGAGCGGCACGGGCAACCTCCACCGTGACGCTGCCGTCGGCGCGCACCTGCGCATAGTCGCGCACGCGCCGCAGCAGCCGATTGGCGATGCGCGGCGTGCCCCGCGAGCGACGCGCGATCTCGCGCCCGGCAACGTCATCGACCTCCACCCCGAGTATGTTGGCCGACCGGCGCACGATTTCGTGTATGTCGCGCTCCTCATAGAAATCGAGGCGATGCACGATCCCGAAGCGCGCCCGCAGCGGGGCCGAGAGCAGACCAGCACGCGTGGTGGCGCCAATCAGCGTGAATTTCTGCAGCGGTACTTTCACCGATCGCGCGCTCGGCCCCTGACCGATGACGATATCGAGCTCGTAATCCTCCATGGCCGGGTAGAGAATCTCCTCGATCGCGGGGGCCATGCGGTGAATCTCGTCGATGAACAGCACCTCGTGCGCCTGCAGGTTCGTCAGCATAGCCGCGAGATCGCCCGGCCTTTCGATGACAGGACCTGCGGTCGCGCGCACCGAGACCCCCATCTCGTTGCCGATGACGTAAGCGAGCGTGGTCTTGCCGAGCCCGGGCGGCCCATAGAGAAGAACGTGATCGAGCGCTTCGTTCCGGCCGCGCGCGGCCGCAATCGACACCGCGAGGTTGTCGCGTACGCGGTCCTGGCCGATGTATTCGTGGAGGAATCGTGGACGAAGGCCGGCTTCGTATTGCGCGTCTTCGTCAAGACGGCCCCCGACGACCAAGCGATCCCCCGTCACGTAGTGTTGACCTTTGATCTCTCTTGCCGTGGTCTTTGGTCTCTAGTCTTTGGTCTTTCGTTACTTTTGACTTTGACCTTGGACTTTTGACCTTCTTTACCGCATCAACTCCCGCAGTGCTGCCTTGAGCGCCTGTTCGAAGGACGGCGGCCCGGTCGAGGGCAGTGTGGAATCAACGGCTTTTTCGGCCAGGGGCCGATGATAGCCCAGATTCTGGAGCGCGGAGAGCACATCGTCTCGGACTCTGTCGCCGGCCGGAAGCGCAGCCAGGCGATCGACATCAGGCACCGAAAGTCGCGCGAGCCGATCCTTGAGCTCGAGCACGATCCGTTCAGCGGTCTTGCGACCGATGCCGGGTATGCCCGTCAGCCGTGCGACGTCACCTCGCTGAACGGCCACCACAAGCTCGCCAGGCTCGATGCCCGACAAAACAGCCACCGCTAGTTTGGGACCGATACCGCTGATCCCGATGAGGCGCTCGAACAGCTGTTGCTCGAGTGGCGTCAGAAACCCGTACAGATGAAGCGCGTCTTCGCGCACGTGGGTGTGGATTCGGAGCGCGACGTCGGTGCCGATGTCGCCCACGTCGTAATAGGTGGATAGCGGCACGTGGACTTCGTACCCAACGCCCTGCACGTCGACGATGATCAGGTTCGGCTGCTTGTCGAGAATCGTTCCGCGGAGATACGCAATCATCCCGTGGTTCGTGGACGGTACTGACGCCAGGAACGGGATCCGGGAGTCGGGATCCGGGATCCGGAGTGCGATGCACGCGCGCCGGAATCCGGGGCACGAAGCGCACTTTTCGGATCCCGGATCCCTGATCCCGGATCCCGAAACGCCGGCGGCATCGAGTGCAGGTGGCAAATCGCGACGGCGAGCGCATCCGCGGCATCGTGTGGCGACGGGGGCTGCGTCAGGCCGAGCAGCAGCTTCACCATCTGCTGCACCTGTTGTTTTTCGGCACGCCCGTATCCGACGACGGCGCGCTTGACTTCCGCTGGTGTGTACTCGACCACTGGACATCCCGCTTCGACGGCGGCAAGAACAGCAACGCCACGCGCATGTCCGAGCTTGAGCGCGCTGCGCACGTTGGCTGCGTGAAAGAGCTCTTCGATCGCGACGTAATCCGGCATGCAGCCGCTCAAGAGTCGTCCAAGCTCACGATGGATGCGCGCGAGACGGCTGGGAAATGGGTCGGCAGGCAGCGCCGTGATCGCGCCGCACACGACGAGACGCGCGACACGGCCGTCCGTCTCCACGCAACCGTAGCCGGTACGTTCGGAGCCCGGATCGATGCCGAACACTCTCACGCGAGGGAAGCCTCTATCTCCTTCTCTTCGACGTCGAAATTGGCCCAGACATGCTGCACGTCGTCGTGGTCCTCGATGGCTTCCATCAGCTTCAGCATCTGCTGCGCTTCCTTGCCAACGAGCTTGATGTAGTTCTGAGGAACCATGGCGACCTCCGCAGTCGCGGGACTGACCCCCAGCCCCTTCACCGCGTCGCGAACCGCCTCGAACTGCTCGGGCGCGCAGACCACTTCCCATGCGCTGCCGTCGTCATTCATGTCGTCGGCACCTGCATCGAGCGCGACCGAGAGCAGCTTGTCCTCGTCGACCTTACCCTTTTCCACGACGATCTGACCTTTGCGCGAGAACATCCACGCGACGCTGTTTTCAGCGGCGAGGTTGCCCGCATGCTTGCTGAGGAGATGGCGGATCTCGCCGACGGTGCGGTTCTTGTTATCCGTGAGCGTTTCGATCATCAATGCCACACCGCCGGGCCCGTAGCCTTCGTAGGTGACTTCCTCGTACGAGACACCGGGTTCTTCGCCGGTCCCGCGGCGTATTGCCCGGTCGATGTTCTCCCGCGGCATGTTGTTCGCCTTCGCTTCCAGCACAATCGTGCGAAGGCGCGGGTTTGTGTCGGGATCGCCGCCACCGTTACGAGCAGCGACCGTTAACTCTTTGATGAGGCGGGTAAAGATCTTCCCCCGCTTGGCGTCGGCGGCACCTTTTTTGTGCTTGATTGTGTGCCACTTGGAATGACCGGACATACAACAACTCCAATAGATAGAACAGGAAGGGGATGTTAACACCACTCTAGCGTTTTCTTGCCACGATCATCCAGACCTCCGCCCGGGGATCCCATGGGCCGCCGCGATAATCGCCGAGCAGAGCCGACACCTCGAACCCGGCCTTTTCCAGGCGCCGCACCATCTGAGGTACCGATAGCGTTCGAAATGTAAGAGCAAATCTCGATGTGCGGCGATGACGCCCGCGGCGCTCGGTGAACTCCTGGTCGAAGATGGTGAGATGGCGCGAGCGATCCTGTCTGACGGTCTCAACCAGCGTCACGTGCGCGCCGCCGGGCCGCCTCCATCCCCGCAAACTGACTCGCTCTCGATACTCTTCCCATGCAGGCAGGTCGGCGACCAGTTCGAGACCGAAGGTGCCGCCATCACGCAAGGCGGTGTAAACGGCGTCAAGCGTCGCCCCGAGGTCCCGTTCGCGCAATAGCGATTGAAGCACGCCGTACGGTGCCAGAACGGCCGCGAACGTGGACGCGGGAAACGGAAGCTGGCGTATGTCGCCGCGGACGAGCTGAACTCGACGATCGTGACGTCCACGGTGCAAACGCCGGCGAGCACGCGCCAGCATTGGCCCCGAGCGATCGATGCCTGTAATTCGAACACCGGCGCGACCGAGCGGCAGCGTGATGCGCCCGGTTCCGCACCCGAGCTCGAGAACGTGACCGGGAGCATCGAGCGCGAAACGCCGCCAGAATGGAACGTCGCGACGGCCGAGCGTACGCGCATTTTCCCAGTCGTAGAACGGCGCGTACTCGTCCCACCCCCGCCAGCCTTCCATTTCGACGGTTCAAGATAGATCGAATCCGAGCCGGGTACTCGTCCCGAGAGTTGTGAGTTTTGAGTTGCGGGTTATGAGTTGTGGGTTAGGCGTTGGAACCGGACCTGCGTCGTCGCTCTGGTCCTCCAGGACGCGGGCCGCCTCGCCCGCTGCGTCGCTCGGCCACTGCCTGTAGCTGGAATCCTTCATCCAGGAGCTTCTGTTCCTGGGCCCGCGCGAATGCGGTCAAAGCATTTTCGTGTGTGAACCGATAAGTGGCTGTGTCGGCCCCCGGGCCGAGGACGACTAACGCGATGCCCGAGTCATCCTCGCTGACGCTCATCGTTACGGACGAGTCGCCCCGGGTAAAGAGCCAGGCCGTCCGATGCAAAGCGGCGCCTTCTATTGCCACGTCCTTTTATATCGGCTCGGACGAAGAATGCCGTGAGCAGTCGTTGTTGGCGTAAATGAACGATGCAAAAGCCACTAACCAGTGACGTTTTTTCATACCGCGTGCGGCCGCATGCCGCGGTGAATTCAGGAAAATCCCCAAAATTGGTCGGATCACCTATGGCAGCCACTTTGCGTTGCTGATTAACTTGCCTTTGTGGATGATGCCTTATGACTCCCTTACGCGTGCTTGTCGTCGCGCCGACTTCGCCCCTCGCAGCAACCCTCGTTGAATGGCTGACCGAGGCGGGACACGAAGTCATTCTGGTGACGTCGTTCCTGGCCGGCAAGGCACGCCTCGAACTTGCGCCGTCGGTTCTCATCGCAGAAGTCCGGCTCGGTGACTACAACGGGCTCCACTTGGCACTGCGCGCGAAGGCCGCCGGTATCCCCGCAATAGTAGTCGGCGACACGGACCCCGTCCTCGAACGCGAGGCCGAGCGACTCGGGGTGGCGTATCTCACACACCAGCTGAGCCGTTCCGCGCTCTTGAGAGCGCTTGAGCAAGTCGAGCCTTCGGCGTCGACGGAGGCAGCATCTCCGTCGGCTTCGGCAGGTCTCTCATTCGTGTCGTGGGACGAGCTCCCTGGCGTCAGGCAACGGGACGAATCGGCGTCGCACCGCACTCGGCGAACGATTTTGTCACCGCGGATGTAGGCCTAAAGTCTGCGTTTCCGCCGACGTTCGCATAAGCCAAGTTCATCGGTCCAAATCCGAGATCATCAGAAACCCCAATAAAAAGCGTCGATTCCGTCAATTTCCCTCTCGGGCGTGCAAATTGCGTAATCCGCGGTCGAGAGGCTCCATGGTCGCGTCACACAAGGTGTTGGTTGTCGCGCAGGATACGCGGCTGGCGATGACGCTGGTTTCGTTGCTGCGCGAATCAGGCTGCGAGCCGGCGGTGACGACGTCGTACAGCGCGGGGCGCGATCAGCTCGACGCGGGGCCTGCGTTCGTGATCGCGGAAGTCCGGCTTGGCGCATACAACGGCCTGCACCTTGCCCTCAAGGCACGCGCCAAGGGCATTCCCGCTGCGGTCTTCGGCGACGCGAATCCAACCACCGAACGCGAGGCTAGGCAGGTTGGAGCCGCGTATCTCAGTGCATATGATCTGGAGAAGGCCGGACTGCAGTCCCTCCTCCGCGCGACGATCACGCCGTTGCCAGCTTTGAGTCTCTCTTCAGCGGAGTCGCAGGCATCATGCGGAAGCGCTGAAACGGGACGTGACACTGATACTTACGGAGGAAGTTGAGAAACTTCTTGTAGTCCTCCGGCGGCATATTGAAGTACGCCACCAGCAATTTGTAGTTGCCGCGCGTGTGCTCGAGTCCGAGCCGCACGAGTTCACGAACGTCATGTCGTGTGAGGTCGCGCGCCATGAACGGTTCGTAGACTTCCGACCAGAACGACGCGCCGTCGTTAAGTATCCGATCGAGAATCATCTGCGAACCTGAAGGCACGACAACCGCGGCAGCCGACGCCACTGGTGCACGGCGCTCGCGAGTAATCTCGATCGGCAGCATGTCGAGACTGATTCGTCCTTCTCTACACCGCAACGCGAGTCGTTCTGCGACATTTCGGAGCTCACGTACGTTACCGGGCCATGGATACGCGGTGAGCGCGTTGACGGCGTCGGGCGTGACTTCGGGTACCGGCAACTGATATGCGTCGCAAAACATGTGGAGAAAGTGATTGAGTAGCACCACCACATCTTCACGTCGCTCGCGCAGAGGCGGCACTTCAATGTGAACGACGTTGAGACGATAGTACAAGTCCTCACGGAATGTCTTGTCCGCGATGTGTTCTACCAGGCGTCTGTGCGTTGCTGTGATCACGCGCACGTCGACGGGCGGCAGCTTACGATCGGAGCCGACTCTCTGTATTTCACCAGACTCGAGAAAACGTAGGAGCAGCGCCTGCATGCGGAGACTCATCTCGCCGACTTCGTCCATGAAGATGGTCCCCGAGTTGGCTGCCTCGAGCCACCCGCGTTTGTCTCGATGTGCGTCCGTGAAGCTCCCTTTCACGTGACCGAACAACTCGGACTCGAGCAGCGAGTCAGGGAATCCCGCGCAGTTGATTGTGATGAGAGGGCCACGAGTCCGCGCGCTGCCGTCGTGAATGAGACGCGCCACGATTTCCTTGCCGACGCCGCTCTCACCTGTAATCAACACCTTGGCGTCACATCGCGCCGCGTGATCGATTTCTTCTTCGACGGCGCGAATTGCTGCACTGACCCCCACGAGAGTCATTGCCTTCTTCATATCGTGGCCTCAGGTCGTGAATGAAAAATAGTTGCGACCAAAACTCAAAAATTGTGCTCGCGATGGCAGAACGAAGTCAAGGTGACGAAGGAACATTTTGGTGCAATTTGGAGATTTTCTTCACACTGAATTTGTCATTTCCCAAAAGGGCGCGAATTCGATCGAATTGTTGAACTTGCCAACAGCGCAGTTGCGTGCAGTGGTATGTCATCGTGAACATCACGCACGTGCGGATCACGATCAATTCGCGAAACGTGTGTCGATCACGCACACTCTGTCGCGTCGAAGCGACAACCCGTGACGTTGCAATGTCCGTCACGCGTATTGTTGAGATGGGCTTAGCACAATCCCACATCGGAGCCTTGCTCTATTCGACGCGATGCGATCACGATCAACTCCCGCTCATTGGAACGTATCGGATCTCTGAAGGGACCGCATGCGGCGCGGCGTTTAGGGCGGTCTCTCTCGTCGCACGAGCGGTGATCTAACCATGCTCGTGCGACAGTGGTGCAACACGGAGGACGCGACCGCTCGTCCTTTGCTTGGCGCGCGTCAGGGGCGGATCGAATGCGTCTGTGGAAGGCGCCTGGCTGCGCGATTTTGCGTGCCTTTTCGGCGTCATTAGTAATCCAGGAGGAAGACTTTTGTCACTGGCCGCAGTTCCACTTGTCGCGCCGATCCCAGGCGCCAATCGTGAAAAACTGCGCTCGCGTTCTCAAAGTTCATCCTCTAACTCTCGTATAATCAACACTTAGTGGACATCATCGAACGCGTCCTGGCGCTGGCGACCTCCTTGCACCCAGGGGGTGACGCCGCGCGCCTGCCCGTCGTAGTCAGTGGCACGCGTCACGGTCCCAAATTCGCGCGCACGCGAGATAACGCCCCGCATGGTCCTGCGGTGGCGAGTATCAGGTGGAGAAACAAGAAGCATGAGAGGCATCCGACCTAACCTGCTTGTCGGCGAAAGTGCAGCAATGCTCGATCTGAAGGCCGAGATCGAGCGGGTGGCGCGCTCTGACGCGAAGGTGCTGATCACGGGGGAAAGCGGATCGGGAAAAGAGCTCGTCGCACAGGCCATTCACAACGGGAGTTCCCGTGCCGAGCGCGCCTTCGTTGCTGTCAACTGCGCCGGGTTGCCCGAAACGCTGCTCGAATCGGAACTCTTCGGCCACGTGCGCGGCAGCTTCACGGGCGCGTATCGCGATAAGCTCGGCAAGCTCGAGCTCGCCGATCACGGAACGATGTTCCTGGATGAGATCGGGGAGATGACCCTACGCATGCAGGGGCTGCTCCTGCGATTTCTCGAAACCGGGGAACTGCAGAAGGTCGGCGCGGATCGCGTAGCCGGCCGCGCCAACGTTCGCGTCGTTGCCGCTACGAACCGGAACCTGCGAGACATGATCGGCCAGGCGACGTTCCGTGAAGACCTGTTCTATCGCCTGAACGTCATTCACCTGACTGTCCCGCCGCTGCGAGAAAGGCGGGAGGACATTCCAGTACTGACCAACCACTTCCTGCGGTCGTTCACGAATCACACTTTCGTCCCGCGCGAAGTGTCCCCAGAAGCCATGGCGATGATGGTCGACTATCCGTGGCCCGGGAACGTTCGTGAGTTGCAGAACGTGATCGAGCGCGTAGCCGTGGCGGGCGGGACCGAAGCCATTCGTCCTGAGGATCTGCCGACCGAGATCAAAGCCCGCAGTGGTTCGTCAGCGCGGCCACAGCGCGAACGCCGGCGAACAGTGGCCGATGACCTGTACAGCAAACTGACCGAACATCGTGAATCGTTCTGGGCTGTCGTGTATCCCCTGTACATGCAGCGCGAAATCACCAGGTCTAACGTGCGCGACGTTGTCCGCAAAGGGCTTCAAGAGGCGCGAGGCAACTACAAGATCGTGGCCCGCCTCTTCAACATGGAACCTCGCGACTACAAGCGCTTCCTCAACTTCCTCCGCAAGCACGATTGCCAGGTGCCGTTCAAAGAATACCGGTGAGCGAAGCGGGTGGCCTGCTCGCACGCAGGCCCGCTTCGCGATACGACCGACCGCTCAGTTAGCTTCCCGCCGGCCTTCCATCACGCGTTATCTTGGGCGCGCTTCGGCGCCCGTTCGTGCTGACGAGCCCGAGCATGAGACACGCGAGTCCTTGAAACGACTCTAGGCCCATCGACCGAAAATTCTCGTAACGCGAACGTCCCAAACGGTGGTAAAAGCGCGAACGAGCTCATCCGTATCAGCTCATCTCATACACAATGAAGCGCCCGTTCATTTTTTAGCAGCGCGCGAGGAGTTGAGATGCCAAAAGCAGATGGGGTGTCGAGATTGGCAATAACTGCCCTCGTGCTGGTCTTGAGTTCGGCCGTAGGCAGGGTGCAGGAGCCACAACGCTTGTTGAGCATCGCCGCCGAGAGCATCGATGAGCTGCGCCAATGGGATCCGGTTGTCAATCGATTAACGAACGAGCGGGCCTTGGCGGTTCGAACCGTCTACGACGATCCGCAGGTTCCCGGGCGACGCCACGAGGGATTGAATCAGTATTACCAGGGACTGCCGGTGTACGGCGGTGATTTGACGCGTCAGACCGACCGGGGCATCACCGTTTCGATCTTTGGCAATGTCTACATGGGAATCGACGTCAATCCGGCGCCGTCAATCACGGTCAACCAGGCGCGGGACACGCTTGAAAATCTCTCCGGAAGCACAGTTGCTCGGCCCGACGATCCCACCTTGATGATTCTCCCGACACTGGACGGGCGTTTTGCGCTCGTCTACCGAGCGTCAATGCGTAACGCCGTCACGTATTTTCTCGATGCCCATGATGGCCAGGTGGTCATGGAAGTGAACGAGATCATGCACCAAACGGCGGTCGGCAGAGGACGAGGAGCCCAGGGCGACATCAAGAAAATGAGTACGACATCGAGTGGCGGCGTGTATCGGAGCCAGGACCAGTTGCGGCCCGCACCGATTTTCACGCTGGACACACGTGGCAACTCCGCCTCGTTTCAACGGCTTCAGCAAGGCGGTCCTGCGGTGGAAACCGATCTCGCCATCGATACTGACAACGATTGGACACAGGCGGCTGTCGTCGACGCTCATGCCCACCTTGGGTGGGTCTATGACTATTTCTTCAAGAGCCACCGCTACCAGGGACTGAACGGGAGGAACGCTCCCGTGTTTGGCGTCGTCGCTCCTCGAGCGCTTCTCCCAAGCAACGCATTCTTCATCCCTCCTCCCTTTGGTCCAAATGCCGGAGGTGGGATGTTCTTCGGGGAGGGCCCGTCGGGCGGGCCGATGACCGCTCTCGACGTGACCGCGCACGAACTGATGCATGGCGTCACGTTCTTTGCCGTGGGTCAGCGGACCGGGAGACAGTTCGGACCTGGATTATTCATGGAACTCGGTCCAAGCAGCGTGACCATCGGCGGCCAAACCTTCCCCTGTTCAGAAAGCGGAATCGCAGGGCGTCCGTTCTTCTGCAGCGGCGGCCGGTACGTCCTGGTGGCTGATCATACGGGCGCCATCAACGAAGGACTTTCGGATATTTTCGGGACTGCAGTGGAATTCGCTTTCCATCCAAGTGGAGTTGGCGCGCTGAGGGCCGATTACACGATGGGGGAGGATCTGACCGATGTCGGCGTAGGGCGGTCGCTCCAGAATCCTGCCTCAGTGCCAATAGACGCGCCCAGGGGTGTCCTGTATCCCGACCACATCAGCCGCCGACTTGTCCACGCAGTCGTCATGCTCCCGAACGGAGCCTTAGCGCTTAGCAGCCCGACCCTGGCTTTCGTCGGTGGCACCCCGATCGTCCTCCCCGATGCCGACGGAGGCGGAGTGCACGACAACTCGACCATCCTGAGCCACGCGTTCTATTTGGCCATCGAGGGCGGCCAGAACCGGACGTCGGGCCGGACGGTTCAGGGCGTCGGCACAGCCAACCGCGGACAGATCGAACAGGTCTTCTTTAGGGCTGTTCGGGACATGTTACCGAGTGTCGTCTCGTTCGCCCAGATTGGCCCGATCCTTCGTCAAGCCTCTGTGGATGTGCATGGCGCATCGAGCGCTGCGACGACGGCCATCGACCAGGCCTTGACGGCCGTCGGATTCTGATGCGGTTCTTGGCGATCCTGCAACGGGACAACTTCTTGGCGTTCAGCGAAGGGAACCAATCATGCGCTCAACCCTTGTAACGGGGATCGCGGCGGCGGCGTGCCTGGTGATGGAAACTCCAACCTTGGCGCAAACGGGAGAGCCGTTGCGCGGATTCGTCAGCATCAACGGCGGCTATCAGGCGAGCTCGACCGATTTTCGCGACAGCATTGTATTTACAGAATTTGTCGAACAAGGGAGCGTCGATTCCTCCTATACGGTCAAGTCAGGACCACAACTGGATATCGCCGGCGGAGCGAGAGTATGGCGATCATTGGGGATCGGCGTAGGCATCACGCGGTTCAGCAAGTCAGGTCAGGCGAGCGTGGCTGGGAAGATCCCTCACCCGTTCTTCTTCAACCAGCCTCGATCGGTTGAAGGGGAGGCGGGAGGACTGAAGCGCGAGGAACTGGCCTTTCACATTCAGGCCATGGCGATCGTTCCCGCGGGCGAAAGCTTGTCTCTTGCCGTCTTCGCAGGTCCTTCGTTCTTCAACGTCAAACAAGGGATCGTGCAGAAGCTTCAGTATTCGCAGCAATACCCGTACGACACCGCCACGTTTTCTGGAGTCGATACAGACACGCCATCCGAGTCGACGATCGGATTCAATGCCGGCGCCGACGTCGGTTATTTCTTCGCTCGCCACGTGGGTATTGGTGGCGTGATCCGATTCAGTCGCGCGTCCGTGGATTTCACGTCGATCGATGGGGAGACCTTGGAGGCTGATGCCGGCGGCGTACAGGCCGGAGCAGGACTGCGCCTGCGGTTCTAGGACGCGGTCAGACTCCGCCCCGGCCATCGAGTTGAACTACACTTCCGGCCGGTCCATAGACCGGTGATTCCAACCGGGGACCCGCGGCGCCGAATCAGGTTGAGCACAATTAGCGCCGTCGCGTATGACGCTCGCGGAAACTCGAGCGTTGCGGCGGTCACCGCGTACCGCTGAGCCCCACTGCAGGCGCGCGTGTCGCTCCGGCCTTGCCGCCCTGGGCAGCCGGGCGCTGAGTAGTGGACGCGGCCACCGCGAAACGCCGGCGATTCCTGATAGCGAACCAGACCCCGTCGATGACGTTGACGGCGAACAGAAGGACGACAAGTGCGCCAACGGGCGCGACCAGTTCGAGATACGGCCAGAGCCACTGCGCCAGGACCCACACGGCCCCTGCGGCAAGCAGCAGAAAGGCAAAATTCAACAATCGACGACCCGCTGTCATAAGGGTCCTCCTTCAGGTTCCCTGTTTTCAGAGCGACGAGCCGACGGTGGCGAGATCACTAAACGCGCGCTTCGCGACGAATGCGGGCGTTGTTTCAGCAGCGCGGCTCGCGGCGGGAATCGCTTTCCCTCGCCAGTAGTCGATCGTCCGCGTGATGATCTCGTCGAGCTGCACCTTCGGCTGATAGCCGACGAGCCGCCGAAGTTTGGAGATATCCGGCACTCGGCGAGACATGTCTTCGAAATCGGCTCCGTACACTTGCGCGTGTGGGGTGAAGCGTATTTCCGAATCGCTGCCAGCCAGGGTTCGCACTCTTGCTGCGAGCTCCGCAATGCTGATCTCGCGATCGTTCCCCACGTTGAATACCTCGCCGACCGCACGTTGCTCCGTCGCCAGAGCCACGAGAGCGGCGATCACGTCGCCAACCCACGTGAAGCTGCGCGTCTGCCTTCCGTCGCCGTGCACGATCAGTGGCTGCCCGGAGAGCGCGTGTCGCACGAAGTTGGGGAGCACCATCCCGTAACGGCTTGATTGCCTCGGTCCGACCGAGTTGAAAAAGCGAACGACGGTTGTGGGAACCTGGTGCTCCTTCCAATAGGCCAGCGCCAGGAACTCGTCAATCAGCTTGCTGGCGGCATAGCCCCACCGGCACTTCGTTGGTGGGCCGAGCACGAGGTCGGCGTCCTCCCTGAACGGGAATGTCGCGCTCTTGCCGTACACCTCCGACGTTGACGCGACGAGCACTCGCGTGCGATGGCGTCGCGCGTGTCGGAGCACGACCTCGGTTCCGTTGACATTCGTCTCGATTGTATGGATAGGTGCATCGACGACGAGCTTTACCCCCACGGCGGCCGCGAGATGGAAGACAACATCGGCGCCCTGCACGAGCGAGTCCATGAGCCGGTCGTCGCTGATGGATCCAATCACACACTCGAAGCGACGGTGCGGCTCCAGGTGCGCGATGTTCTCCCGGCTCCCTGTTGAGAGATCATCAAGAACAACGACGTGGTGCCCGGCGCCGATCAGTGCGTCGGCGAGATGCGAGCCGATGAATCCGGCTCCCCCTGTGATGAGCGCTCTCATTCAGATTCTCTCCTTGGATGGATCAAAACCGCCGCATCAGCACGACGGACCCCGCATAGCCTCGAAACGCGCCGCTCTCCTGGCGAAGGTTGTGTGTGGCACTGCCAATGACTCGCAGCACCCATGGTTCATAGATGCCGAACGTGGCTTCCGCGCTGGCACCACCACCGAAATGGAACGGGCGCCGCCCTTCGCGTTGCGCTCCTGCAGCGACCGACAGGCCAAGACCGATGTTCTCGCTGACTTTGAAATAGGGGTACGCGATGCCCTGGTACGCCTCATATTTCCGTGGGTCGTAGTACCCATTCCCCAAGTCGCGAGACGTCTCCAGACGGTATGCAGATAGTCCGAGATCCAGATTCATCGACTCGGTGCGAACAAAGGCCCTCCGCGGCGCGACCCTCAGTTCCAAGCGCCGGTTCCCATCCGAGAACTCCTGCGACGTGGCTTCCGCGGCGATTGTCGTCGCCAGAGTCGGCGTCCAGAGAAAATCGCTGCGGTAACGACGCTCCGTCAGCCCCAATTCGAGTGTGCGCGGCGAAATCACGACGAACCCGTGACTCTGCTCGACCCCAATCGTGAACCCGTCCGATGCCCGCCATTGAATGCCGAGCGCGTGGTGGGGGCGGCGGCGCGCGTCAGAGCTGGCCGAACCAACGCGCCCGGACACTGTCAGTCCGCCGAACGCCTGCGCGAGCTCTCCCCAGGTCTGCTCATGAATCGCGGTGCCACCGGCAATCCGGTCGAGACCGCTGCCTGACGCTGCCCGAAGAAAGTACCTGGCGTATCCCGCGGACAACCGAGTGCCGCTCGCAAGCATGAGCGAGCCGGAGGGTGCAATTCGGGCCACCTGCAGGTCGTCTGAGTCGCTATAGAACGTGAACCCGGGTTCGATGCTCGACCCGAACATCGCGCGAGCAAGGCGCTCGGCATTGCGGGTCTCGCGGCTCGTCGGATCGAGACGCCGTACGGACGTAAGTGCGTCGTGGGTGTCACCGACACTTCGCCGCATCGTGAACGCAATCGCCCGTGCGAGATTCACTTCATAGCTACTGGGGTCTTGCTGCCAGAGCGGCTCGAGAACATCCACTGCGCGAGTTGGACGTCCTGCGCCAGCAAGGACTCTCGCAAGAACGAGCGAGTAGGGTCGCGATTCGCCGAAGCGATTGTGGTACTCGTCCAGCGCAGCGAGCGCGGACGCATACCGACCGCGCCATGATTCGGTCGTCGCCAAGTCCAGCCAGACTTCGGCCGCGTCCGGGTGCGCCACAAGGTATCGGCGATAGGCGTCAACCGCGTCTGACGTTTCTCCCGACCACGCACTGACGCGGGCGAGATCCAATGCGATGGTCGTATCCTCCGGCTGCAAGGCCTGGAGTTGACGATATCGACGCGCTGCAGAGGGATAGTCTCCACCCCACGTTGCCAGCA
>Ga0075430_100002235_pt1 | contig 16039 bp, 12 predicted proteins | sample RhiMetdeltSRZDD4_FD_75294 | JGI IMG/M metagenome (GOLD analysis project Ga0075430, IMG submission 75294) | Populus rhizosphere microbial communities from Tennessee, USA - Rhizosphere MetaG P. deltoides SRZDD4 | ecosystem: Host-associated > Plants > Roots > Rhizosphere > Soil | place: USA... | reverse complement strand
GACGTCGCGTTCCCGCGGCTCAACGCGTTCAGCTACTGGGTGTACCTGTTCGGCGGCCTGTTCATCACGCTGCCGATCTTCTTCGGCGCGGCGCCGGACGGCGGATGGTTTGGATACGCGCCGCTCACGACGCGGCAGTTCTCGCAGGGACTCAACATCGACTTCTGGGTGCTGGGCCTGCAGATCCTCGGCATCTCATCGCTGGCCGCGGCGTTCAACTTCATCACGACGATCATCAACCTGCGTGCGCCGGGCATGAACCTCATGCGCATGCCGATGTTCACGTGGATGTCGTTCGTCGTGCAGTTCCTCATCGTCCTCGCGTTCCCTGTCATCACGATCGCCCTCGTCTTCCTCCAGTTCGACCGCTTCTTCGGCACGAACTTCTACGCGATCGGCGCTGGCGGTGACCCGCTCCTCTGGCAGCACCTGTTCTGGATCTTCGGTCACCCGGAAGTCTATATCCTCATTCTCCCGGCGTTCGGCCTCGTCTCCGAGGTGCTGCCGACGTTCTCGAAGAAGCCGCTGTTCGGGTACCCGGTCATGGTGTACTCGGGCATTCTCATCGGTTTCCTCGGCTTCGGCGTGTGGGCGCATCACATGTTCTCGGTCGGGATGGGCCCGATCGCGGACACGGTGTTCGGGCTGACGACGCTGCTCATCGCAATCCCGACCGGTGTGAAGATCTTCAACTGGATCTTCACCATGTGGGGCGGTTCGATCCGCTTCACCACGGCGATGAAGTTCGCCATCGGCCTCGTCGCGCTGTTCACGATCGGCGGTATCTCCGGCGTCTCACACGCCTCGCCGCCGGCGGACCTGCAGCAGACTGACACCTATTACATCGTCGCGCACTTCCACTACGTGCTGTTCGGCGGCTCGATCATGGGCATCTTCGCCGGCATCTATCACTACTTCCCGAAGATGTTCGGCCGGTTGATGAGCGAGAAGCTCGGCAGCTGGCACTTCTGGACGAACTTCATCGCGATGAACCTCACGTTCTTCCCGATGCACATGTCCGGACTGCTCGGCATGCCGCGCCGTATCTACACCTACGACGCCGGTCAGGGCTGGGACACGTTCAACCTGATCTCGAGCATCGGCGCGTTCATGCTCGTCGGGTCGACCGCGATCTTCGTTTGGAACTTCTTCCGCAGCAAGACGCACGGCGCCGTCGCGAGCGATAACCCGTGGGATGCCGCCACGCTGGAGTGGTCGATCCCCTCGCCGCCCCCCGAGTACAACTTCGCCGAGATTCCCCTGGTGGAGTCGCGGTATCCATTGTGGGACCTGACGCACCCGGAACGCACCTCCGAGATCCCGCACACGCACGACGGGTGGTCGGACCAGGAAAAGGCCGCGGACGCGAAGCCGGTGCATATCGAGAAGGAGCGTCGCACGGCGAAGGAGCTCGGCATCCCGATGCCGATGCCGACGATCAAGCCGCTCGTCGTGGCCGGCTCGATCATCATCATGTTCTCGGGGCTGCTTTTCATTCACCGTGAGTCCAAGACGATCGCGTTCACGCTGCTGTTCGGCGGCGCCACGATGCTCGTCGGATTCCTCTACGCCTGGCTCCTGAGTCCGTTGGAGGAAGCGCACTAATGGCGTCACCGGCGCTCGATCATATCGAAGCTGGCCCGCACGGGCATCATTACACGACCACGGGGCTCGATAGCCGCAAGATCGCTATCTGGGCGTTCATTGGGTCGGAGTGCATGCTCTTCGCGTCACTCATCTCGACCTATCTGATCTACAAGGGTCGGAGCGTCGTCGGACCGTTCCCGCATGAGGCGTGCAATCCGCCTGCGTGCGCCACCGCGCTCAAGCCGATCCTCAACATTCCGGTCACGTCGGCGTCGACGTTCGTGCTGCTCATGTCGTCGTTGGCGATGGTGCTGGCGCTCGCCGCGGTCGAGAATCGCAACCTTCCGAAGCACACGACGGGCGATCGCATTCTCGGGTCGTCGAAGCTGTGGCTCTGGGCCACCTGCATTCTCGGCGCGACGTTCCTCGCGTTCCAGGCGTACGAGTTCACGTCGTTCGTGCACGAAGGGCTGACCATCCGCACGAACCTCTTCGGCTCGTCGTTCTTCACGCTCACCGGCTTCCACGGCGCGCACGTTACCGCGGGCGTGATCTGGCTCGGCACGTTGCTCGCCATCGACTACAAGCGCGGGCTGCAACCTTCGGACGCCATCAACGTCGACATCGCAGCGCTGTACTGGCATTTCGTCGACGTCGTCTGGATCGCGATCTTCACGCTCGTCTACCTCATCCAGTAGGGGACTGCGCATGGCTCACAAAGACCAGGCCCCACACGGGGGACACGGCACTCCAACACACGAAGCCGGACACGCGCCGGGTCACGATGCGCACGCGCATCCGACGTGGAAACAGTACAAATGGGTAGCCCTCATCCTCACGGCCATCACAGTCGTCGAGGTGTGGATCTATTACATCCCGTCGTTCGTCGCGTCGAAGCTGTTCGTGCCGAGCCTGCTGATCATGTCGGCCGTGAAGTTCGCGATCGTCGTGATGTATTACATGCACCTGAAATACGATGCGCGGCTTTTCCGGGCACTCTTCACTGGCCCGCTCATCATTGCGGTCGTCACGATCATCAGCCTCCTGTTCCTGTTCGGCCACATCGCCGTTCGGATGGGTTCCTGATGCGCAGCCGCCGGCTCCTCCGCCGGCGGCACCAATAGTGCGCCGGTCGTCATGTCATTGATTCTTTCCGCCGGGCTCTTCGCCGTTCACCCGGTTGCCCAGATCGGATGGACACGCTGGACGATCCACTGGAGCACGGTCATCGGGCTCGCCGCGTTAGGCGGCGTCTACCTCTGGGGTGCGCGGCGTCTCGCACGTCGCGCCGCGCTCCGTGGCGACGAGCCGCCAGCGCTGACGGTCGGCCAGCGCATCTCGTTCTTCAGTGGCCTGTTCATCATCTTCGCGTCGCTGAACGGGCCGATCCACGACCTCAGCGACTACTACCTCTTCAGCGCGCACATGGTTCAGCACCTGCTGCTGAGCCTCGCGATGCCGCCCCTGCTGCTCGCCGGCACACCGGGATGGCTGCTGCGCCCGCTGCTGCAGAACCGGATCATTGGCCGCGTCGCTCGCACGGTGACGAAGCCGGTTCGCTGCTTCATCATCTTCAACGTCGTCATCGCCGTGTGGCATCTACCGCCACTCTACAACGCGGCCATGGCGCAGCATTCGATTCACATCGTGCAGCACCTGACGTTCATGGCGGCGTCGGTGCTCATGTGGTGGCCATTCCTCAGCCCGTTGCCCGAGCTGCCTCGTCTTTCGTATCCGGGGCAGATGCTCTACTGCTTCCTGATGGTCATTCCGATGTCGATCGTCTCGATCTACATCACCATGGCTGACCACGTGCTCTACCCGGCCTACGCTGTCGCTCCGCGCGTCTGGGGCCTGACGCCGATGAGCGACCAGCAGATCGGTGGCTTGATCATGTGGATCCCCGGAGGCTTGTTGTTCTACGTCGTCATGACGGTGGTCTTCTTCAAGTGGGCCGGTCGCGACACGGACACCACCGCCGGCGCACAGGCTGGTTGGCGATCCCCGCGAGCCGCGGGTGGCTTGACGTCCCGTCCGACGGCGCGGTAGACGCCGGCCAGTCACGGTTCCACGGCACGTTCGTCCTGACGACGAGGAGACAGTTCGTCGATTCGGTTTGCGCGTGCTCGAGAAGCACGGCTTTCAGGTGCTCTGCGCCGCCACGGGCGAGGGGTGGAGTGCCCCAGGGCGTCGCGGAGATTTCATGGCCCGGCTCGCACGCGCAATCGCGCGGCGCTGAGGAGGACACTCGTGGGCGCTGGCACGCTGATACCCGAACGTACGACCGTCCCAGCGCCGACCTATACACCCACGCCGAGTCCGCGCCCGCCGCGCGAGCGCCTGCTCTCGCTCGACGTGTTTCGGGGGATGACCATCGCCGGGATGCTTCTCGTCAACAATCCCGGAAGCTGGGCCGCGATCTACCCTCCGCTCGCACACGCGCCCTGGCACGGCTGGACGCCGACGGATCTGATCTTTCCGTTCTTCCTGTTCATCGTCGGCATCACGACGCATCTCTCTCTCGAGTCGCGACGGGCACGCGGTGACGATGAAGGCGCGCTCAGGCGACAGATCCTTCGTCGCGGCGCGCTGATCTTCCTCGCTGGCTTGCTGCTGAACGGGTTTCCGTTCTTCAGCTGGGCCGCAGTGCCCGGGAACGCTGATCCTTCGTTCCTCGACCGGGTTGTCGATCGGCTCTATAACTGGCGGATCATGGGCGTGCTCCAGCGCATCGGGCTCGCCTACACATTCGCAGCGCTCCTGACGCTGCGGACAAGTCTCAAGCAGCAGGTCGGGATCATCGCCGCGTTGCTGTTCGGTTACTGGTTCGCGATGACGCTGCTCCCCGTGCCGCCGGACGGCTTCCTCGGCGTCGATGTCCTCGGCAACCCCTCGGCCACGCTCGCGGCTTACTTCGACCGCCTGCTCCTCGATTGGGGAGGGCTCGGCAATCACCTCTGGGTCGGCGGACGCACCTGGGATCCGGAGGGACCGTTCTCGACGTTCCCCGCGATCGCGACAGCGATGCTCGGCATCATCTGCGGGCGGTGGATCGCGTCACCGCGGTCGCTCAGCGAGCGGCTCGCCGGCATGTTCGCAGTTGGCAGCATCGCGATGATGGTCGGGCTCATGTGGCACTGGTCGTTCCCGATCAACAAGAACATCTGGACCAGCTCGTACGTGCTGTTCACGGGCGGCATGGCGGCGGTGACTCTGGCAACATGCATGTGGCTCATCGATGAGCACCGCGTCGCCGGGTGGACGAAGCCGTTCGTGATTTACGGGATGAACCCGATCGTCGCGTTCGTGGGGTCAGGGATGATGGCGCGACTGATCTACTCCATCCTCAAGGTCGAATCTGGTGGGCGTGAGATCGCGCTTCAGGCGTGGATTCACCAGACATTCTACGCGTCGTGGCTCGCGCCGAAGAATGCGTCGTTGCTGTTCGCCCTCACTTTCGTCCTCGTGTGGCTCGGGATCCTCTGGGTGCTGCATCGACGACATATCTTCATCAAGGTGTAGCCGAGCCCGGCAAGGCCAGATCCGCGGTTGTCCGTCCAGAGCGCACAAAAGACGTTGTGCGTGGTATCACCGATATCGGGCTGACTCGGCCGTGCTGCGGTCGGCTCCGCTCGTAATTCTGTGCCCGGAACGCCTGTTGCCACGTCTGACATCGTGATCTCTCTGAAACCCACTCGGATCGGCGCGCGGCGCCTCGCGGCCGCCTCTCTCGCGGCCCTGATTTCGGTCTCGGCGAGCGCAGGTGCTCAGAACGGCACGACAGGCTCATCCGGAGCCCGGTCCAAGTCGACGACGACTCGCCCGACGGCCCGCGCGACCAAGCGCGCGAAGGCGACCCGGCGCCCGACAGCGCGCCGAACTCCTCCCCCGCCCCTTCGTTATACCGCCCCCGCATCAGCCAGCGCTCTCTCCGCCGATATCGAGACGTTCCTGAACGCTCGGGTTCGCAGCGGCACCTGGGGCGGAATGATCGTGTCGCTCACGCGCGGCGACACGCTCTTTTCGATGAACCCGGGGACCTTGATGGTGCCTGCGTCGACGATGAAGCTATTCACGGCGGCGCTCGCGTTCGACGCATTCGGTCCGGAGCATCAGTTCACGACGACCGTGCTTCGGGACGGGACGGTTGGACCCGACGGCACGTTGAATGGCAACCTCGTTCTGCGCGGCGGTGGCGACCCCGGTTTGTCCACGCGTTTCTACCGCGCTCCGGCGGAAGGCCCGATGGTCACGCTCGCGCGCATGGTGTCCGCGAGTGGCATCAAGCGCATCACGGGTGACGTCATCGCCGACGCGAGTGCGTTCGAGTCCAAGCGTGTGCCCGATGGCTGGCTGTCACGCTATCTCGAGTCGGGCTATGCCGCCCGCGTGTCGGCGCTCTCGCTCAACGAGAACCTGGGGACCGTGGTCATCGCGCCGCTCCCGAATGGGCGAACGTCGGTGAGCCTCGATCCGCCGTCGAGCACCGTGCCTGTGATCAACAACACACGCGTCATCGCTGGTAGCAGAGGCGCGAAGCTCACGATCCGGCGCCTCACCGACGGCCGCATCGACGTTCGCGGCTGGATCGGCTCACGGGCGGGCTCGCGCGCATACCTGGTTGTGATCGACGACCCTGCACCGTGGGTTGCCGGGACGCTCGTCTCGGCGCTCGCTGCGCAGGGGATCACGGTGTCCGGCAACGTCCGCGTCGGGTCCGCGCCGGCAAGCGCTGTCGGCGTCGCATCGCTCGCGTCCCCGCCGCTCACGCGGCTCGCCGCAGTCATGAACCGCGAGAGCATCAATCATTTCGCGGAGCTGATCTTCAGGGATGTTGCGTATGCCGTCAGCCCGGAGCGCGTTGGATCGGCGGCCTTTGGGAACACGCTGCTTCAGAAATTCATGACCGACAAGGTCGGCGGTCTTGCGCAGGAAGTTCACACGGCCGACGGGAGCGGCCTGTCGACGCTCGATCGTGCCTCGGCACGCTCGCTCGTCCAGTTGCTCTCGTACTCGCACCGGTCTTCATGGGCCGCGGATTTTCACGCGTCGCTCCCGGTGGCGGGTGAGTCCGAGCTGCTCCGGCACCGCATGCGCTACACGCCGGCGCAGGGTAACCTGCATGCGAAGACCGGCACCACGAACGACGTGGTCGCCCTCGCCGGGTACGTCACGGCGAGAAACGGCGAGGTGCTGGCCTTCTCGTTCATCTACAACGGAAGAGATCGCTGGAACGCGCGCGAGGCAATCGACGTGTCGGGCGCTACGCTCGCCGGATTCGCCCGAGAGTAATCGCGACGGGCCTGCTCTTCAAACTCCCGCGACGTCACGGCTGACGCCGCGGGAGTTTTTCGTCGTGGTTGTGAGCGGCCTGCGACAACGTGCGCCAGTCCAACCGGCTCCGGTCTTACCGTTGTGACTCGGCACGGCTACATCCCTCCGGAACGCCCTGTGCACGATACGAGCGGTTTCGCGGTTCGTGCGTCGGAATTCGACTTGGAGGCGATTGTATGGCGATTCTCGATATGATCGGCAGTCAGCTCAGCGGGAACACGCTCACACAGATGAGCCAGCAGCTGGGAACGGACGAAGCAACGACCGCGAAGGCGATGGCCGTCGCGCTCCCGCTGCTCCTCGGCGGATTGACGCGTAACGCCGCGACACCGCAGGGGGCGGCATCGCTCGACGCCGCGCTCACACGTGATCACGATGGCTCGTTGCTCGACGCTCCGCAGCGAGCGCTCACGGACCCGATGGCGTTCAAGGCCGGCGGTATCCTCGGGCACATCTTCGGTCAGCGTCAGGCACCGATCGAGCAGGGCGTCGCCAAAGCCACCGGGCTCGACTCGCAGCGTGTTGGAAAGCTGCTGATGATGCTGGCGCCGCTCGTCATGGCCGCTCTCGCGCGCGCGCGCACGAGCCAGGCAGGCGCCGCCGGCTCCGCCGGGCCAGTCCTGCAACGCGAGCAGTCCAACCTCGAGCGTCAGGTTCCCGGTCTCGGCGGGCTGGCATCGATCCTCGATCGCGACGGCGATGGTCAGATTGCTGACGACATCGCGAGTATGGCCGCCGGAAGCCTTGGTGGGCTTGGAGGCACGAGCGGCGGCGGCCTCGGCAGCGTGCTGGGCGGCCTCCTCGGCGGCCGCCGTTAGGCGTCGCCTCCGGACCGAGCGACTACTCGCTCGGCCCGGGTCCCTCGTCGTGAGACGAGATGCGAATTCCTCGCTTCGCGAGCTCATCGATGTACCGCTGCGGAGGGATACACTCGTCGGGCGTGTGAACGCCTGGCGGCGTTATCTCACCGCGCGCCTGCATTTGCCCCGTGATCGACAACGAGTAGCCCGTCGTGCGCATCATCGCGCTGATGGCATGCTGCTCGTCGTACCGGTCAATGAGCTCCCACGACAGCGTGCGGGGAAAGCCGTTCGTTGTGCCGGTCACGACTACGCGCAACGCGACGAGGTCCTTCCCGGCCGGCTTCTTGAGCTTCGGACCCATGGCCGCGACGACGAGATCGCGCGGAACGACCTTGACCCCTTTCACGTCCACTGGCTCGAGGTCGAGCAGCCCCAGCTCGCGGATCGCTTCCATGATGTGAGCGTGTCCGGGATAGCGAAGCGTCTTGTACTCCATCGACGGGATCTTCCCTTCATACCGGAACGGCATCGTCGATAGGCCGCCGGCGGTATGAAACGCCTCGAGCTCGCCGACGGGTTCGGCGAATTTCACGGTCTCGCGTTCGGACAGCGCGCGCACCTGTTTTCGCTTCCCGTCGCGCACTACCCACGACAACGTCGTGTAGTAATCGAGCACGCCCTCGAGTGAGTAGACGATCTGGTAGTTCAGCGGCGGCTCGGGCTTCTGCGGCAGCCCGCCCACGAACATCCGAACGGCGCTCACCGTATCGAGCTGGCTGATGCCGTACTGCGCGAGGACGTTGACCATTCCCGGCGCGAGGCCGCAATCCGGAATGATCGTCACGCCTTTCGCTTTCGCGGCGACATCGAGCGTCTTCTGCTGGAACACGATCTCGGTATTGCCACCGAGGTCGCAGAAATGCACGCCGGCTTCGACCGCGAGTTCGGCGAGCGCGAGGTTGAAGTAGTACGGAATCGCGCTCATCACCGCGTCGGACTGGCGCATGAGTGCCAACACGCCATCGTGCGAACGGACGTCCAGACGTGTCGGGATCAGCCGTGAGCCCGAGAACGGAGCGAGACTGGGGTGGAGGTGGTCTACGACGAGGTCCGCGAGTCGAACCTCGCGGACGTCGGGAGTCTGAAGGAGATCGAAAGCGCAGGCCGAGCCCTGCAGGCCTGCGCCGAGAACGAGCATTCGCATCCGGTTAGCTTCCTCCACCACGTACGGTGAGGGTGAGCCGTATAAGCTAACCGGGGGCGGGCTCGGCTGTCATCTCGCGACGGCCTCGGATTCGCGCGCACGATACTCGCAGGGCGACACCACCCATGCACATCTCGCCTGCTACCGACTGGCACAATCATCTCCTCGAGTCGACCGACGAGATCCGCGCGTTGCTTCGCGCGAGTCGTCGGATCGCGGTCCTCGGCATTAAGCCGGAATCACGGAGAGACCAACCTGCTCACTTCGTCGCGGAGTACACGCAGGACGCCGGGTACGAGGTCGTTCCCGTGCCGGTGTACTACCCGGACGTGACGGAGATCCTCGGGAAGCCGGTGTATCGGAGGCTGGTTGACGTCCCGGGCGACATTGACATCGTGAACGTCTTCCGGCGTCCGGAGCACGTTCCGCCTCACGTGGATGACATCATCGCGAAGCGCCCACGCGCGGTGTGGATGCAGCTCGGCATCCGAAACGACGACGCGGCCGAGCGGTTGGCTCGTGCCGGAATCGACGTGGTGCAGGACCGGTGCCTGAAGGTCGAGCTGATGCGTATGGGTCTCTGAGACGCCTCGGCGTCATCCTGCGGCGTCAGGCGCCTGCCCTCGAGGAGCGCCAGCGACGAGGGAAGGATCCTCATCGTCCCGGTAGAGGGCCTCGGTCGGGACGACGAGGGTCCTTCGCTTTGCTCAGGGATGACCGGTGGCTACTGGGGCACCGGCTCTCCGTAGATGAAGTCGTCCATCACGACGAGGTCCGACGTCCCGCCACTCGTCACATCGAGCGCTTGCGCGCCTAACGCCCCGGTGCCTGACGTGATGCGCACGCGGGTGATGATCGCCGACGCGAACTTGATCCCGATGAACGAGTGACCGGTAGCGTCACTGCGCACGGGTGCCGCGAACACGCCGAGACTTCTGCCGCTCTTGTCGAACGCTTCGATCTTCGTAGCGTCGGCGACATCGACATCGGCGAACACGACGCCGAACGCGCTCACCGCGGCAGGCGTCGTTGCCGCCGCGACCTGGAACGTCACGTCCATGACCTGACTGCCGATCGCCGCGAACGTCTTCGTGCCGCTGAACGCATTGAACGCGTCGCCGAATGCGGTGTTGATGTCGGCGAAATCGTTGTCGCTGACCCGCTGGCCGGTGCCCGGCGTGGCCGTGATGAGTCCGAGCCGCGTCGTCACGGCGAAGAAGTCGCCCGGGAACGTATTCGTGTTCAGGTTCGCCCCGGCGACTCCATCCCACGTGACTTCGCGTCGTCCGGACGGCGCGGGACCCGGAACCGTGCCACCGTTGCGCGGCTCGCCAACGAGCGCGCGGAACTCATCCACCTTCGCGAGGATCGCTCCGCTCGCGCTCACGACGGTCGCCGTGGGAGGCGGGGTGGGCTGAATCGGATTCTCGTCGTCGTAGTCATCCGAGTCGCAGGCACCAGCGAGCAGCACGACGGACAACGATGCGAGCACGGAGCGCATCATGCGCTGCTCCCGCGCTAAGCGATATGGCCAAGCGGACATGGTCGGTGTTCTCCAGGGTATTGGGACGCGGCGCCACACCTGCGCCGCGATGCAGCCATCGTTGGCGGCGTCGTTAAGAAACACCAACGTTGACGACGCCTGCAGCCGACGGCAGCCCGGACCCTCTGCCCGAGATGGCTGGGGAACGCGGCTCTCCCGGGTGGGCGCCGACCCCTGACTTTGGTCAGTAGGCGTGCGCGCTGAGCGCGCGTCGCGTTATGTCAGCGCGATTCGGCGCGCGGCTTCGAGCGGCGGGAGTCGAACTTCGCCGCCAGCAACGCGGCCTGTGTCCGGTCGTCGACGCCGAGCTTCTCGAAGATGGCGCTGACGTAGCCCTTCACCGTCCCGATGCTGAGGTGGAGCGCCGCCGCGATGCGCTTGTTGCTCTCACCGCGTGCGAGCAGCGTCAGCACGTCCTTCTCGCGCGGCGTGAGCACGCTGAACGGCGACGGCGTCTCGGGCTCGGCGAGTCCCTTCATGAGATGCTGTTGCGCGCGCGGATGAAGCGTCGGGACGCCATCGGCTGCGCGACGGATCGCGGCCAGCAGGTCGGCCTTCGCCACGTCCTTCATGAGGTAGCCGGTGACACCCGCACGGACCGCGTCTCGCACCCCTTCGCCGTCAGCAAAGCTCGTGAGAATGAGCACGCGGGCGGAAACACCGGCCTCGCGCAACCTTCGCGTCGCCTCGAGACCGTCCATGCGCGGCATGCTCAGGTCCATCAGGACGACGTCGGGCCGCATCGTCGTCGCCAGGCGCACCGCCTCTTCGCCGTCGGCCGCTTCCCCTACCACCACGATCTCGCCATCCGATTCGGCGAGAATCATCTGCAAGCCTTCGCGCACGACCTGATGATCGTCGGCGATCAACACTCGCACCGGGTCCCTCATGCATCGCTCCTTGCTTCGCTACTCACGTTGCGGCGCGTCGCGTATCCCGACGGGATGGCGATCTCGACGACGGTGCCTTTTCCGGGCGACGATGCGATGCCGAGTCTGCCGCCGAGTGAGTCGGCGCGCTCACGCATCGTCCGCAATCCATGCCCGGCGTACCCCGAGCGTTTCGGCGCACGCACCTGCGCTTCGTCGAATCCTGCCCCGTCGTCGCGAACGCGCAAGAGCGTGCCTTCCGCCGACGACGTCAGCGACACGTCGACCACGCGCGCCGACGCATGCTTCGCCACGTTGTGCAGCGCTTCCTGGGCAATACGAAACAGCTCGAACTCCTGCTCTTTCGGAAGTGGAACGTATCCGCGGGCATGGAGCGTTACCGACAAGCCGTCCGCGCTGAGCTCGCGGGCGTGACGTCGCAGAGCGCCGACAAGCCCGTGTCGGCCAAGGACGGCCGCTGCCCGCGCCACCGGCGCCTCGCCTTTTGCATCGGTCATGCTCCCGGTCATGCGCATCTCACTGAGCAGCGCGCGCATCTCCGCGAGCGCCGTCTGACTCAGCTGCAGCAGTCGCTCCACGCGGCGCTCGCCCTCCTCGGGATCGCGTCGCCACGCCGCGCCGAGCGATTGCGCGATCAGCGTCACGCTGAACAGGAGCTGCGTCACCGAGTCGTGCAACTCTCGAGCAAGCCGGCTTCGCTCCTCGTTCGCGGCGAGCTCGCGGGCCACGGCGTGGAGCCGAGCGTTGGAGATGGCGACACCCATCTGGTCGGCCACGAGCTGGAGCAGCTCAGCGTCGGACTCGGTCAATGGATCATCCGTCTCGACGTTGAGCACGCCCAGCACGCTGTCGCCGAACAGGATGGGAACGGCAACCTCGGCGTACACGTCCGGACCGCCGGGTGTGTGGAGGTACCGCGGATCCTTGAGCACGTCGTTCACGAGCACGGTCTGACGCGTCCGTGCCGCTTCACCCATGATGCCCTGCTCGATCGGGAAACGGTACTCGCCGTGGATGATGGACCGGTAGTGGCCGCCTAACGTGTCGAGTACGAGCGTGCGCGGGTCGTCGGGGTCGACGAGCGCAATGGCGATGTTGGGGTAGCCGAGGAGCTCGTGAACGGCATCCGCCGCCTTCTTGAGCAGGTCGCCGAGCCGCAGGTCCGACGTGATGATGCCGCCAACGCGCGTGATGACCCGGAGGCGCTCCGTTCGCTGCTGCTCCAGCTCGTACACCCGCGCGTTGCGGATCGCGAGCGCGGCGTGCCGGGCAAATTCAGCGAGGGCAGAAACGTCGCCTTTCGTGAACCGCTTCGCGCGCGGGCGCGCCGTTTTGGCTCGGCTGGATTTCGGCGGCTTCGGCGAACGGCCGATGCCGAAGAAGCCGATCATGGAGCCGCGCCACTCGATAGGCATCCCGAGGATCGAGTCGTTCAGCATCCCCTGCTGCGTCGGGCGCGGCACGTCGCCATACCGGCTGAACGAGATCGGGCGTCGAGCCTCGAGCACCAGTCCGGCGATGCCTTCGCCGATCCCGAGCTCCGTGCCGAGCTCGTTCGGCGGCATGTTGAACCCGGCCTCGGTGCGAACGATGCCGCGCGCTTCGTCCACGAGCCCGATCGTACCGTGATCCGCCTCGAGCAGCGTGCAGGCTTGATGCACGATGCGGGTGAGCAGCGGACGAAGCTCGAGCTCTCCGCTGATCGATTCGATGACGGAGCGGAGGCTCCGCTGACGGCGCAGGTCACGATCGCGGCGCTGCGTTCGTCTCGTCCACTCTCTCGTCGTCGCCACCGCCCTGCGCCCTCGTGTCACCGCGGTTGAAACGTTCCGAGAACGCGTACGTCGGGGTCGAAGACCACTGAGCGCGGCGCGGCATCGACCTCGATCGGCACAACGACCGTCGTCGTGGCGGTTGCCGGAACGTCGATCGTCGCGCGCCGCTCGCGGCCACTCGCGTCGGTGATGGCGACTGTCATCGGAAACCGATAGTGACCGAAGCGATTCCCCTGGGCGATCGTCGCGACCACGCGACGCTGCGCTCCATCATGCCGCCACGACGTCGTGATTTCCGCGAACCCTGGGCGCCTCAGCCATTGGTTGAAGAACCAGCCCAGCGGGCGTCCTGACACACCCTCCATCGCCCGCTGCAGGTCGTCAGTGAGCGCCGTCGAGTGCCGGCTCGCAAGATAATACGACCTAACGCCGGCAAAGAACGCCGAATCACCGACGAGCGCGCGGAGCATGTGCAGCGTCCAGCCACCCTTTTGGTAACTGTTCGTGTTGAGCAGCGCCATGAGGTCGGTCTGGGTGGTATCGACGACCGGTCGCGTCGCGACTTCCTGCGCGCGAATGATCTGATTTCGAATTCCTGTCATGCCCGCGCGGAACGCGCTGTCACCGAACGCGTGCTCCTTCCACAGCTCGGCAAAGTACGTTGCGAAACCCTCCGATAACCACACGTGCGACCATTCTCGCTCCGTCACGGCATCCCCGAACCACTGGTGCGCGGTCTCATGCGCGATCAGCCCGGTGCCGACGGACCGACGCCGGAACGCGCGGTCGGAGTAGAAGATCGCACCCGCATTCTCCATCCCGCCGTAGCGCGTCGAGCTCTGCAGATGCGCGAGTTTCTCGTACGGGTACGGCCCGACGAGAGTCGAGAACAGCCGCACTATCGATGGCGCGTGCGCGAACGGCCCCGGGAGATAGTCGCGTAGCTCCGGGGCGACGTACACGGATTGCCGCACGCACGCGTCGAATTCGCCGATGCCGCACCCGGCGCGACCGAGATCGTAGTAGACGAGGGGCGCAGCGGCGACCACCATGAGGTACACGGGAATCGGGCGCGCCGACCGCCATCGCGTTAGGGTTCGCGGCGACCCCGCCGAGGCGGCGAGCGGCGTCTCCTCGACCAGTTCTCCATTCGCGACGACTTTCCGGTCGCTCGGCGCGCGGATCGTCCACGTGACGGTCGCCTTGTCGGACGGATGATCGATGCCCGGGATCCAGTTGCGCCCACGGTTCGGCCAGTTGTCCCCGAATCCCGTCCACCGGCCGCTGCTGTCCGTGCGGATGATCAGCCCGTCTTTCGGCTCACCGCCATAGCGGACGGTAACGGAGAACGAGTCGCCGGCAATGCGATCGATCGGGACCCGAATCACCGAATCGGTCCGCGCAAAGGGCGCCGCTCGCCCGTCGACCAGCACACTATCGACGCGCAACGACACGAGGTCGAGCACGAGCGTATCGACCCGAGCCGTTCGCCTAACGGCGAGCACCGCCCGGCCCTCGATGACGGCGCCGCGCTCAGGCAGGTCGAGTGTGATGTCGTAATCGGTGACATCGACACCCGGTCGGTACGGGAGCGGAACCGACGGCGTCCTGCCCTGGGCGAGAGCGGCCGGGACAACGACCGCGAGTGCCGCTGCGGCCAGCGTGGCGAGGGTCATGGCGCGGAAACGAGGCCGGAAGGTCATCGGCGGAGGATCTGGTACACGACGAGGTGGTTCGGAGGCTCGTAGGACTTCGCGTTCGGGTCCGGTGCAATGGCGACGATGAACTCTCCGTTCGCCGTCGTGGTGAGCGCGACGCCCGGCCCAACGATGCGCGGGGCACGAAGCCGAGTGCCGTCACGCGCGAAGACGCGGACCCACCCGTCCTCGCTTTCCACATCACCGTTCGTCAGTCGAAATGCTCGGCGTTGCTGCATGTCGATCGGCGTCCCGACATCGAGTGTCGGGCCTTCGGTCCAGCGAAGCGGAACGAGCGCCGCCGGGTCGGCCTCGCCGCGCGGCGCACCCGTTGCCGGCTCGACGAGCCGCCACCGAGCGGGAATCCCGTCGTCGTTGATGAGTTCCGACGGCGCGCCGATCGCGAGCCGCGTCCCTCCGGCAGCCCACGCCAGCCGCCAGCCTTCGGCGATCTGCAGCCCGACGTCGGACGCAGTGTCTCCGGCCGTTGGCGACGTGACGTCGACGATGTACGGGCGCGCTGAACCATACGTCACGACCATGGCGCTCGTCGGGAACACGTTCTTGCGCACCATCGACTCCAGCAATCCCACGCGGCCCGCGAGCTTGTGCCATTCACTCGGCGGGAGGGAATCGGTCTCGCTCGGCGCGGTCGTGTAGGCCCGGGAGTACGCGACCTGCGTCCAGTCCGGCGACGGCGCGACATCCCAGACACTATCCCGCTGGATGAGCGGGGACCCCTCGGTCGCCATTGCGAACCCGTTAGGCAGCGGCTCGTTCTCGACCGCGCTCGGGTCCTCGACGACGAGCACCGCTCGCCGGTCGGCGCTGAGCATCCAGCGCACGTGCGCCGTCATCCCGTGCGTACCGGAGTTCACGCGCGTGACGCGGATGGCCAGCGATCGGCGCGACGCTCTCGGAGGGACGACGTCGCCCGACAGTCCGTGCCGCCGAAGCGCGAACCCTGAGAGCCCACTCAACGTGCCGTCGCCGGGAACTGACACGTACACCGGCCACGTGTTGCCCGCCGCGTCCCGTGGCCCGACCTCGGCGTCCCACCCTTCGCGCGACAGCGAATCAGCCAGTCCGGCCGCCACACCCGAGTCGGCCGACGAGCTGACGCGTAACGTCGAGATCGACCCCACCACGGCGGCCGTCGAGTCAGCCGCCGTGCCGTTGCCATCGCCCCGCCGACATGCCGCTCCG
>Ga0075430_100002232_pt1 | contig 16054 bp, 15 predicted proteins | sample RhiMetdeltSRZDD4_FD_75294 | JGI IMG/M metagenome (GOLD analysis project Ga0075430, IMG submission 75294) | Populus rhizosphere microbial communities from Tennessee, USA - Rhizosphere MetaG P. deltoides SRZDD4 | ecosystem: Host-associated > Plants > Roots > Rhizosphere > Soil | place: USA... | reverse complement strand
TGAGCCCGAGCAGGTCCGCGGCGATGACCGGCCGGATCGTGGCCTCGTCCGCGAGCACCGCATGCGCGGCACGGAACAGCCTCGTCCGCAGCTCGTTGTCCGGATCGAGGCTGTTGGCCGCTTCTTCCGCGGCCTCTACCAGATCGAAGAGCTTGCGCACCCGCGCTTCCTCGACAGCTAGAGTCACGCCCTCACCTCCCACACGGCTACTTCCGATTATGCGCCAGTTTTTCGGAACCAGCCAGCACCAGGCGGAACTTACTCGTACGTGAGCAGGGGCGTGATCGGCCGCGTCGCGAGCAGCCGCGCCGGGGCGGTGACCGCAACCGCGTACAGCGTCAGGGACGCCGTGGCGATCACGGCATAAACGAGCGCCGGCAGGCGGATCGGACCCAGGTCGTCGCCCGCGACGAAGGTGTTGTAGAGCAACACCCCGAACGGGATGCCGAGCAGGCAGGCGAGCAGGCACGCGCTGAGCTGGGCGACGACGAACGCGGTGACGGTCTGCCGTGGAGTGGCGCCGAGGGTACGCAGGATCGCGTGGTGACGCGCGTTGTCCCGGGCCGCGAAGACGGCGAGAACGAACGCGTTGACCACGGCCAGCGCTACCAGCACAGCCGCTGACCCGAAGACGATGTTGAGCAGCAGGTCGATGAGCGACTCGCTGGCCCGCCGGTCCACCGACTCGGCCTCGCCCAGGATCGGGGTCGCCAGGTAGGCCCGAGTGCCGCGGTACAGCCCGAGTCCCACCACGACCATCGCGATCCCGAGCGCCAGCCCGACGGCTCCGCCGAGGGTCCGCCCGGGGCGGCGCATCGCGGTACGCACACCGAGAACCGCGGGCAGCGGCAGCCCGGCGAGGCCCGCGAGTCTGGCCAGCCGGCTGGGTCGGCGAGGCGGGCGGATGGTCGCCGCGAGTGCGCGTACGGTGCTGAGCCGTACCCCGCGCAGCGCGGGCCGGATCGTGGCCAGCACCACCACCGCGGCCGCCACGGCGAACGCGACAACGGCCCGGGTCCACGTGATCGGCGGCGCCTGCGGTGGGCCGTACAGCACGGCCGCCGGAGCCAGCAGCGGGGAGAGCAGGGTGCCGGCCACGACTCCGACGACCGCGGCGGTACCGGCCAGCATCAGGTACTCCACCAGCAGTACCCCCGTCACCTGACCCGGAGTCACGCCGACCGCCTTGAGCGTGCCCACCTGGTGGCTCTGGGCGGCCATCCGGCCGGCGACGAGTACCGCCGCGGTCGCGATCGTGAGCCAGGCGAGCAGGGTGGCGATGATCAGGAACGCGATGGCGAAGGTGGTCAGCGTCTCGTGTACGCCGACTCTCGTCTGCTGCCAGGTGACCAGCCGCGGCCCCGATCCATGAGCGGCCACGAACGCGGCCGCGCTCTCCTGGTGCGCCAGCCGCAGTTCGAGCTCGGCGGCGAAGTCCACCGCGCCGGCCGCGCGCAGCGCACTCGCCGTCGGGGCGTTCACCCAGACGCGAGCGGGTTGATGCAACGGGTACCGGCCGAAGCTGACCGTCGTCGCGGAACCCACCACCGGCAGCCGCCGGCCGGCGATCGTGATGGTGTCGCCGGGCCGGTCGCGGAGGATCGCGGCGACGCCATCCTCCAGTACCACGCCGTCGCCGGAGTCGGACAGCCAGCGGCCCGAGGTGACCAGCGGTTGACCGACCGCGGCCGGGGCCGCCTCCCGCACCATGACGAACAACTCCAGGTGGACGCCCCCGATCTCGCCATCGGTGAACAGAATGGGCCACGGTCCGCTGGCGGCGACCACCTCGGGTTCGGCGGCCAGCGCGGCCAGCCGGTCGTGGGCTCGCGCCACGTCCGCGGGTGTCGGCGGGTGCGACTGGACCTGCGGCGGTAGCAAGGACTCCTGGTACGCCAGCGACGTCCGGATGTGGTGCCCGTTGGTCGCCCGGTGCAGCCGGTCCCAGGCGCCGTTGCCGGTCTCGTTGATGGCCAGCGCGAGGCTCAGCGTGGTGGTCGACACGGACAGAGCGAGCAGCAACAGTACGGCCTGACCGGGGCGAGCCCGCAGGTTGCGCCAGGCCAACCGGGCGATCAGCCGCATCTACGCCTCCCAGCCGGCGATCTGGGCCAGTACGGCCTGCCGCGACAGGCCGCCGTCGAGCCGGGTGTCCTCCACAATGGACCCGTCGCGCATGCCCAGTAGCCGGTCCGCGACCGCCGCCACCCGTGGGTCGTGGGTGACCAGCAGTAGCGTCTGGTGGGCCTCGCGCAGCTCCGCGAACAGCTTCAGGATCTCGCCGGTGGCGTGGCTGTCGAGATTGCCGGTCGGCTCGTCGGCCAGCACCAGCAGCGGCTCGTTGATCAGCGCCCGGGCCAGGGCAACCCGCTGGCGCTGGCCGCCGGAGAGCCGGTCGGGCAAGTGGCCGGCGCGGTCGGCGACTCCGAGCCGCTCGAGCAGTGCGACCGCGCGTCGCCGGGCCGTACGCCGTGACGCGCCCACGAGCAACGCCGGCAGCTCCACGTTCTCCACCGCCGTCAGCTCGTCGACGAGGTGGAACGCCTGGAACACGAACCCGACGTTGCGCCGGCGCAGCCGTGCCCAGGCCGTCTCGGACAGCCTGTCGACGCGTTGCCCGCCGAGCCTCAACTCCCCTGCGGTGGGCCGCTCCAAGCCGCCGAGCAGGTGCAGCAGGGTGGACTTGCCGCAGCCGCTCGGCCCCATCACGGACACCGCCTCGCCGCGCTCGACCACGAGGTCGACCGAGTCCACCGCCCGTACCGGAGTGCCGTCGCCCGGGTAGTGCCGGCTCAGCCCGCGCGCCTCGATCACCGCATTCATCTCCGCGTCCATCTCCGCTCACACGCCTCCAGCCAGCGCACGTCGGCCTGCAGCCGCAACGCCGTACCCTCCAGCAGCAGCACGCCGTCGGCATCGACCGACGGGTCCTGCGCGACCCGCTGCACGTCGCGCAGCCGGCGCAGCAGCTCGCGCCGCTGCGCGTCGATCAGCGCCAACGGGTCCGCCAGGCCGGTCGCGGCGGCGGCCACCAACTTGAGGTGGAACTCCACCGGCGCGACCTTCGGCCACGACGCGTCCAGCAACCACGCCGTCACGTGTTCGCGGCCGGCGGCCGTCGCCTCGTACACCTTCTTGTCGGGGGCCGTCGTCTGCGCGACCTGATCGGCCCGGACGAGCCCGGCCTTCTCCAACCGGGAGAGCGTGACGTACACCTGACCCGGGTTGAGCACTTCCCCGATCGGGCCGAGCGCGCGGCTCAGGCGCTGGCGCAACTCGTACCCGTGAGCCGGCTCCTTCGCCAGCAACGCCAGCATCGCTTCCCGCATGGATGCCTCCTCTAGATAACGGCAATGTACAACCGTTATCTAGAGGCGTCAACGGACCCTGCTGGTAGCCATGCCGGAGCACAGCCACGAACAGCCTATTGTGAAAATCGTACACGTGTTCGATGATCGACTTATGGGCACGTTGGTAGGGCACTGGTGGAACCAGCTGTGGGGCACGTTGACCCGGCGCGACATCCGGCTGGAGTACGACGAGCGCGTCTGGCTGGTCGAGATCCGGCAGGGCGGCAAGACGACCGGCCGGTGGCTCTACTCCGACGAGACGCGGGCCTGGGACGCCGTCCGAGAGCTACAGAAAACCGGCGCCGAAGACTGGCGGGAGATCACCGGTGCGTTCCACGCATCGGAGGAGGCCGCCCGGCGCCGCCGTGAGAGCTGAATTATATGGATTCGCGGCCGGCGGCGATCGTCTGCTCGACCTGTGCCCTTCGGCGCTCGTCGACCTCGGCCGCGGCGACCTCGTCATGGGTCATCACGGCTTCGATGTCGACCTGTTGGAAATCGAGCACACCCAAATCGGCGAAGGCGGCCTGCAGCCGCGGACCCAACATTCCGATGTCGCGCAGCGTCGGCACGATCCGGGTGAACAGCAGCGTACGGAACTGTAGGAAGGACTCGGACGAGCGGACGAAGCCGATGCACTCCTCGGGATCGAAGTCCAGCGCGCGCCAGACCTCCTCACCGACGAACCGGTCGCGCATCAGGTAGCACGCCTCGATGCAGAACTCCTCCCGCTCCTGCAGCTCCCGGTCGGTGAGCTCGCGGTAGTAGTCGCGCAACGCCAACCGGCCGAACGCGACGTGGCGAGCCTCGTCCTGCATGACGTACGCGTTGATGGCCTCCGCGAGCGGGTCACCGGTCAGGTCGCGGATCAGGCCGAAGGCGGCCAGCGCCAGACCTTCGATCAGCACCTGCATGCCGAGATAGGTCATGTCCCAACGGCTGTCGGCGATGACGTCGTTCAGCAACGCCTTCAGGTGCTCGTTGATCGGGTACGCCAGGTCCAGCTTCTCGCGCAGGTACCGCGAGTACGCCTCGACGTGTCGGGCTTCGTCCATCACCTGGGTCGCCGCGTAGAACTTCGCGTCGAGGTCGGGCACCGTCTGCACGATCTTCGCGGCGCAGATCAGCGCTCCCTGCTCGCCGTGCAGGAACTGCGAGAACTGCCATGCCGACAGGTGCCGGCGGACCAGGCCGCGGTCCCGCTCACCGAGCGCGGACCAGATGCGCGAGCCGTAGATGGGTACCGTCTCCTCGGGTACCGCGAGCGGGTTGTCCAGGTCTATCTCGTGTGACCAGTCGATCCGCTCGGCCGCATTCCACTGCCGCTGCTTTCCCTTGTCGTACAGGCTGAGCAGACGGTCACGGCCCTCGTCGTACTCCCATGAGAACGCGGTGGTGCTGCCGCTCGGCAGGTGCCAGCCGGTCTCCTGGACAGGTAGAACATAGATACGGGTACTCATCTCGCCTCCCCATCGGCATACTACGAAACCCGGTGCTGTACAAGCTGGCCGGATTGATCTGACCCGGGGCGACTTCTCGACAGGTTCTTGACAAGCGCGGCCGTACGGTCGGCGGCATGTCGGGAAGGTTTGGGATCGTACTGGTACTCGTGTTCGGCGCGGTGATGGCGTGCGGCAAGGCTCCAGAGGGCGACGGGGTCGCCAGCGCAGGAGGCGCCACACCGTCCGCGACCGCCGCTCGTGACTTGGTCGCCGAGCAACGCCGGTGGGCGCAGTGCATGCGCGGACAGGGCATCGACATGCCCGACCCGGATCCTGTCCAGAAGAAGATCACCGGCTTCGAGTTTCCGGCCAAGGGGACAGCCGAGGCGGACAAGTTCGCGCAGGCCGAGCAGGCCTGCATCGCCTTCTTCACGTTCAACGACGCCGGTGGCGAGCGCAAGCCGCTGAGCGCCGATGCCCTGACCGCGTGGCGAACGTGGGCCCAGTGCATGCGGGACAACGGCGTGGACCAGCCGGACCCCGGTCCCCTCGGCTTCGAGCCCGACGACGAACAGGGCCGGGGCGACCCCGCGACCGAGGCGCTGAAGGACAAGGCGTCCGAGGCGTGCTTCGAGAAGTTCCTGACGGCCCGACAGGTGGAGGCCGGACAGTGACGAACCGTACCGCGCGACGCCGGAGGCGAATCCGCACGGTCGCCGGCCTGGTCGCGGCGTTCGTGGTACTCGCCGCGGCGGCGATAGCGTCGCGCGGCTTCGGCGGGGCCGATCCCCGCCCGGCCAGCGTCAGCGACCTGCCTCCGGCTACGGCCCGGGTGACCAGGGCGACGTTGACGCAGACGGAACGGTTCGGCGGCCTGCTCGGCTACGGCGCCACAGCCACTGTGCTGGCCCGGTCGGGCACGGGCACGATGACCTGGCTGCCGCCGGCCGGTACGGTGATCCGGCCCGGGCAGCCAGTGTTCAAAGTGGACAATCTGCCGGTGGTGCTCGTCGCCGGGACGACGCCGCCGTACCGGGCGCTCGCCGACGGTACCAAGGGCGAGGACGTCCGGACGCTGGAATCCAATCTGCGCGCCTTCGGCTATGCGGGGTTCACGGTCGACGAGGCGTACACATCCGCGACCGTTTCGGCGGTGAAGCGATGGCAGCGGGATCTGGGACTGACGCCGACCGGTACGGTGAACGTCGATCAGATCGTGGCGGCGCCCGGCGCCATCCGGGTGACCGAGGTCGTGGCGGTGGCCGGCGGCCCGGCCACTGGCGAGGTGCTCGAGTACACCGGCACCACGCGTGTCGTTATCGTGTCGCTCGAGGTGACCAGGCAACATCTGGTCCACATTGGACTGTCGGCGACCGTCGCGCTGCCGAACGGCAAGACGGTCACGGGGAAGGTGGCGGCCATCGGTACGGTCGCGGCGGCCGCCGAGAACCAACAGGCCGCGCCGACCGTCCCGGTGACGGTGACGATCGCGGACCAGGCGGCACTGGGCACATTGGACGGTGCTCCGGTCGATCTCACGCTCGTGGTCGCCGAGCGCAAGGACGTGCTGACCGTACCGGTGGGGGCTCTGGTCGCGCTCGTCGAGGGCGGGTACGGCGTGCAGGTCGTCGAAGGATCGTCCAGTCGGTATGTGGCAGTGCGGGCGGGCATGTTCGCCGACGGAAAGGTCGAGATCTCCGGGACCGGCATCGTGGACGGGCTGACCGTGGGAGTACCGGGATGACCGCGGTCGTGGAGCTGGACCGGGTCAGCAAGGAGTACCCGGGTGTGCAGGCACTGCGGGACGTGTCCCTGCGCTTCGAGCACGGCGAGTCGGTGGCGATCGTCGGTCCATCGGGATCGGGCAAGTCGACGATGCTGCACCTGATCGGCACGCTCGACCGGCCGTCGTCGGGCACGGTGCGCGTCGCCGGGTACGACGTGGCGGCACTCCCCGATCGTCACGTGTCGGCCCTGCGGGCCCGTACGATCGGCTTCGTCTTCCAGCAGTTCCACCTCGCGGCCGGAGTGTCCGCTGTGGACAATGTGGCGGACGGCCTGCTCTACACCGGGGTCGGCCTCCGCGAACGACGGGTCCGGGCGGCGGAGGCGCTCGACCGGGTCGGGCTGGCGCACCGGCTCGACCACGAGCCCCACGAGCTGTCCGGCGGCGAGAGGCAACGGGTGGCGATCGCCCGCGCGGTAGTCAGCGAACCGGCGCTGCTGCTGGCCGACGAACCGACCGGCAACCTGGACTCCGCATCCGGCGCTGCCGTCCTCGAGGTGCTGCACGCGCTGCACGCGACGGGTACGACCGTCGTGGTCATCACGCACGACCGGGCCATCGCGGGTGGGCTGCACCGGCAGGTGGAGATGCGCGACGGCCAGATCGCTGGTGACGCGTGAGACCGGCGCGGCTCAGCCTCGCGGACGTGATCCGGATCGGGGGCGCCGGACTGCGTACTCGCCCCGCGCGGGTGATCCTGTCCGCGCTGGGAATCGCCATCGGCATCGCCGCGATGCTCGCGGTGGTCGGCATCTCGGCGTCCAGCCAGGAACAGCTGAACCGGCAACTGGCCGCCCTCGGTACCAACCTGCTCACCGTCGGGCCGGGTCAGACGTTCCGCGGCGACCAGTCGCACCTGCCCGAGGACGCGGTCGCGATGATCGGCCGGATCGGACCGGTCACCTCGGTCACCGCCACCGGGCGGGTCGACGCGAAGGTGTACCGCAACGACAAGGTCCCCAGTGGACAGTCCGGCGGGATCGCCGTGCTCGCCGCGCGGACGGATCTGCCGGGTACCGTCGGCGCGACAGTGGCCAGCGGCGCGTTCCTCAACGAGGCCACCGCCCGCTATCCGGCGGTCGTCCTCGGCTCCGGCGCGGCCCGCCGGCTCGGCGTCGGCGTGGCCGGTCCGGAGCAACAGGTGTGGCTGGGAGGACAGTGGTTCGCGGTCGTCGGGACTCTGCATCCCGTCCCGCTGGCGCCGGAGCTGGACAGCGCCGCGCTGATCGGGTGGCCGGTAGCCCAGGAACGGCTAGGCTTCGACGGCTACGCCACGACCGTCTACACCCGCAGCCGCGAGGAGTGGGTGGAGGCGGTGCGCCGCGTGCTCGCCGCGACGGCCAACCCGGAGCACCCGAACGAGGTCGAGGTGTCCCGGCCGTCGGATGTGCTGGCCGCCAAGCGGGCCACGGACTCCACGCTCGACGCGCTCCTGCTCGGCCTCGGCGCCGTGGCACTGCTCGTCGGCGGGGTCGGTGTTGCCAACACGATGGTCATCTCGGTGCTGGAGCGCCGCGCCGAGATAGGGCTGCGCCGGGCGCTCGGCGCGACCCGTGGGCAGATCCGGGTGCAGTTCCTGGCGGAGTCGCTGCTGCTGTCCGCTTTGGGCGGGGCCGGCGGCGTGCTGCTCGGCGTCGTGGTCACGAGCGGATACGCGGCCACCCAGCAATGGCCGGCCGTCGTGCCCCCATGGGCCAGCGTCGGCGGCGTGGGCGTGACGTGCGTCATCGGCGGGCTCGCCGGCCTCTACCCCGCGATCAGAGCAGCCCGCTTGGCGCCCACCGAGGCACTCGCGGCACCATGACGCGCATGGGTGCGCGGGTACTGGTCGCCGAGGACGACCGCATGCAGGCCGACCTGATCCGGGTGTACCTGGAACGGGACGGTCATCGGGTCCAGGTCGTCCACGATGGACGCCGCGCACTGGAACTCGCCCGTGCGCGGCAACCGGATCTGGTCGTGCTCGACGTGATGATGCCCGCGGTCGACGGGCTCGACGTGTGCCGGATCCTGCGCGCCGAGTCCACGGTACCGATCCTGTTGGTGACCGCGCGCAGCACGGAGGACGACAAGCTGCTCGGGCTCGACATCGGCGCCGACGACTACGTGACCAAGCCGTTCAGCCCTCGCGAGCTGGCCGCCCGGGTGCGGGCTCTGCTACGTCGGGCCGGCGCCTACACGCCGGGCGCACCCGACGTGTACGTCGTCGGAGAGCTCGAGGTCGACGCGGCCCGGTTCGAGGTGCGGGTCGCCGGGCGGCCGGTAGCCGTCACCGCAAAGGAGTTCGGCATCCTGGAGACGCTGGCCGCCGAGCCGGGCCGCGTGTTCACCCGGGCGCAGATCATCGACCGCGCCTTCGGATTCGACCACGACGTGCTGGAGCGGACGGTCGACATGCACGTGCTCAACCTCCGCCGAAAGATCGAACAGGATCCGACACGACCGCGGTACGTGCAGACCGTGTACGGCCGCGGGTACCGCCTGGCCGAGCCGACATGAGCTTCCGGGTACGGGTACTCGCGCTGTTCTCGCTCGTCGCGCTGGCCGCGACCGGGGCGACCGCCTCCCTCGCGTTCACCCAGGCGGCCCGGCAAGCCGCCGCGTCGGCCACCACGGACAGGCGCGCGGCCGAGGAGATCGCGACGGTACTCGCCGACTACGCCCGGGACCACGGCACGTGGTACGGCGTCTCCGAGGAGGTTCGCCGGCTGGCGCTGCGGACGCACCAGCGGATCAGGTTGGTCGCCGATGAGTTCACTGTGGACAGTGACGAGCTGCTGGACGGTACCGCCCGGCCCGTGGTCGAGCCGCCGGTGCTGGTCGACCCCACACCCAGCCTCGTGCTCACCGGCGACGCGGAGCCGTCGAACGCGACGCTCCAGGCGATTTCGGCGTACCGATCGGAGGTGCGCTTCGGCGCCTGCCTCACCCGACTCGGCATCACCCTCGCGACGTCGCGGTATCCGAACGGGATCCCGCGGTACACCGCCGACAGCAGTGCGGAGCCCGGAGCCGTGGCCGGCTGCGCGGCCGAGTCGCGGGCGGGACTCATAGCGGACGACCCGGCTGTTACCGATGCTGTGGTGTTCTGTCGCGACGAGCAACCACCGGAGTCGACGATCGACTGTCTACAGAAGGCGTTCGCCAGGTTCACCGCCGAGGTCGGGCCGGCGCCGTTGCGGCTCTACCTCGGCGCGGACGGGGACACCGGCCCGTCGCTCGCGCTCGGACCGGTGCTGGCCGCCGCCGGGCTGGTGGCTCTGCTGGCCCTCAGCGGTACGGCATTGCTCGGCCGCCGCGTGCTGCGTCCCGTGGACACGCTGACCGCGGCGGCACAGCGGCTCGGCGACGGCGACCTGAGCCTGCGAGTACCGGTACGGGGGCGCGACGAGCTCGCTCAACTGGCGACCTCGTTCAACCGCATGGCCGACTCACTGCAGCGCGGCGAGGAGCGCCAACGACGGCTCGTGGCCGATGTCGCGCACGAGTTGCGTACGCCGCTGGCGAACCTGCGCGGCTATCTCGAAGCGCTGAAGGACGGCGTGCTGCCCGGCGACGCTGCGCTGTTCGCCAATCTGCACCGGGAGGCCGTACTCCAGCAACGCATCGTCGACGACCTGCAGGACCTCGCGCTGGCGGAGGCGGGCGTGCTCGCGTACCACCGCACGAATGTGGACCTGGCCGAGCTGCTGGAGACCTGCCGCGACGCCCACCAGGCAGTGGCCGACGCGGCCGGGGTAGCACTGCGCGTCGACACGGCCGGTCCCGTGACCGTGCACGCCGATCCCGACCGGCTACGCCAGGTCGTCGGGAACCTCGTGACGAATGCGCTGCGCGCTACCCCGAGCGGTGGCACGGTCACCCTCACCGCCGCCACCCGCGACGGTTTCGCCACCGTCACCGTCCAAGACACCGGAATGGGCGTGGCCGCCGACGACCTGCCGCACATCTTCGACCGGTTCTGGCGGGCCGATGCCGCGCGCAGCCGGAGTACCGGCGGCAGCGGGCTCGGCCTGGCCATCGCCCGCCAGATCGTCGCCGACCACGCCGGGCACATCGCCGCGGACAGCCGCCCGGGCGAGGGCACCACGATTACCATTACGCTGCCCTAGTCGCCGTGGACGTGGACCCGTTGACCCGGTTCCACCACGACGAACTGGCCCATCATGCCGCCGTCCTCGTGCCGCAGCATGTGGCAGTGGAACATGTACGGCGACTGCGGGTCGGCGTAGTCGGTGAAGCGGGCGATGATGCGTACCGCCGCGTTCGGCACCGCGTACACCGTGTCCTTCCAGCCCCGCAGGTACAGCGGCGGTTGGTCGCCGTCGATGGACAGCACCTGGAACTGAACGTCGTGGACGTGAAAGGTGTGCGGGAAGCCGTCCCGGTTGCGGATCTCCCAGGTTTCTACGGTGTCCTTGGTGACCACGGCGTCGACCCGCCGCATGCTCATCTCGGCACCGTTGATGGACTCGTCGGCGAGATCGAAGAAGCGCGTCCGGACCGACTCCGCCGGGTCGATGCGCGGAACGTCCACAAGGGACGATGGCACATCCGCCGACGGTCGGAGCGTTGCCGCAGCGCGTACCTCCAGCACATCGAACGTGTCGTCGCCACCGGACAGCCGCTCCATGATGAAGTTGGTACCGAGGTCGGCCGGGTAGCCGCGGAGGACGACGCGTTCGTGCGGTCGTACCGTGAGAATGATTTCCGCGCGCTCGCCGGGCGCAAGCTGAACGCGGCGCTCGACCACCGGGGCGGGCAAAAGCCCGCCATCGGTCGCGACGATCGCGAACGAGCGGTCGTCGGCGAGGCCGAAGTTGAAGGTACGGGCGTTGGACGCGTTGAGGATCCGCAGCCTGACCCGCTCGGTGGAGACGTCGAGGTACGGGCCGACGGTCCCGTTGACGAGCACGGTGTCGCCGAGGATGCCGAGCGAGCCGAGCACCGAACTCCGCTCGCCGAACTGCGCGCCGTCGAACCGCTTGTCCTGGACGATCAGCGGGATGTCGTCGACGCCGTACCGGTGTGGCAACGGCAACGCGGACGCGGCCGGGTCGTCGAGGATGAACATGCCGGCGAGTCCGCGGTAGACGTGGAACTCCGTCTCGCCGTGCGGATGCGGGTGGTACCACAACGTGGCCGCCGGCTGGTCGATCGTCCACGTTGGAGACCAGGTGGCGTCCGGGCGGATCGGTTGGTGCGGTCCGCCGTCCATGCTCGCGGGCAGGTGCATGCCGTGCCAGTGGACGGTGGTCTCCTCATCGAGTCCATTGTGGACATTGATGAGCACCTTCTCGCCGCGTGAAGCCCGCAGCGTGGGTCCGAGATATCCACCGCTGTATCCCCAGGTGCGGGTCGGCCCGCCCCGGCCGAAGTCCGTCGTTCCGGCCGCCGCCCGCAGGTCGAACACCCGGCGGCCTTGCTCGTCGACGTGCGAGGCCGCCAGGGGCGGTATGGCCAACGGACGCGTGAAGTCGACGTCACCGACCGTCGAGATCGCCGTGCGGCTCCACATCCAGCCCGCGAGTGCCGTACCCCCGCCGCACAGCACCAGCACCGCCACGAGCGTGATGACGAGTACGCGACGCATAGCCACACCTCCGATAGCTCTTGTTCCTACATGTAGTCTCCCTTCGTATCGGCTTCCCGTCATCCGGGAGATTCCCCCACTTGCGCTGCCGCGCTCGACGGGGTCCGTTGCGTGTCTCCGCTATGTTGATTGCTCTGTTGCCCACCCCCCGGGAGACTCGATGAGGCAGCGCAGCGAGGTTGTTCGGCACCGCTCCGGCGGGCCGGGATTCAGCGCCGCTGCGCTCGTGATGTGCGCGATCACGTTGGGTATCGCCGGCGGCGGGTATGTCTTCGGCGTGTCACGTTCCACCGGCCAACGCTCACCGATCACGCCGGCGGGCAGCCCCTCGCCGAGCGCTTCACCGACTACGAGGCCAGCCTCCGGTCAACGGCGACCCACGCCGCAGCAGTCCCCGTCCGCGTCCCCGTCGTCGAGCCGTACCGTGCGCCCGACGACGACCCCGACGCAGCGGCCGAACGTGCGCTCGAAGACCGGCTCCTCCGCCGTGGCCCTGACCTTCGACGACGGGCCGCACCTACAGTGGACGCCGCAGTTGCTGGACCTGCTGCGCGCCGAGCGGGTCAAGGCCACGTTCTGCTTGGTGGGCACGGAGGTACGCGACCACCCCGAGCTCGTGGCACGCATCGTGCGGGAAGGCCACACGCTGTGCAACCACAGCTGGCACCACGAGATGGACCTCGGCAGCAGACCGATCGACGAGATCAGGGCGAACCTGCGGCGGACCACCGAGGAGATCCAGCGGGCGGTACCCGGTGCTCGAGTGTCGTATTACCGTCAGCCCGGCGGAAAGTGGACCCCTCAGGTCGTCCAGGTGGCCCGTGAACTCGGGATGACGTCCATCGACTGGGACGTCGACACGCGGGACTGGGCCGGCGAACCCGCCGAGGTGCTCGTCGAGCGCGTGACGACCCACACCCGGGCCGGCTCGATAGTCCTGATGCACGACGGTGGTGGCGACCGGTCCCCGACGATCGAGGCGTGCCGTACGTTCCTGCCCGAGCTGCGGTCGCGGTTCAAGCTGATCGCCCTGCCAGTTCGGCCGGCGACGTGATACCGGTTTTTGTCCAGTGCCTGGCATCGCGTATGCTGGCGTGGCCTCCGGCGGGGCCGGATGGGAGCTTCCGCGCCATGTGCGATGATTGCGGGGCCGCCCCCATCGTCTAGCGGCCCAGGACGCCGCCCTTTCAAGGCGGTAGCACGGGTTCGAATCCCGTTGGGGGCACAACCGGCGTAGCCGGACCAGGTCCTGTGGAGCAGTTGGAGTGCTCGCCGCCCTGTCAAGGCGGAGGTCGCGGGTTCAAGTCCCGTCAGGACCGCGCAACGGCCAGGTAGCTCAGTTGGTACGAGCGTCCGACTGAAAATCGGAAGGTCGGCGGTTCGACCCCGCCCCTGGCCACATCGGATGACCTGCCGTTCGTGCAGGTCATCACCTGTTTCTGGCGATCATGGTTTCGTCAGTGGCGAGCCGGCGCCCGCGCTTACCGCTACCGCCGCTGGGGAATCCGCTCCGCGAGGGTCTCGCGCAGATCGTCGGGCAGCCCGTCGATGTCGACCAGCTCGGGCAGCAGCTTCGGCTCGGTCATGTACGCCCGAAACGCCTGCGCGATCGTCACCCCGTGCGCCGGACGGTCCTCCACGGTCACCGGATCGCCGGCCCACACCTCGCCCGGCTCCAGCACGCGCAAGTACGCGCCCGGGCGGTTGGCCCGGGTGAAGGTCTTCGCCCAGCGTGGCTCGCCCATCTTGCGCTGGAACGTGACACACGGGATGCGGCCGAATGTCGGCTGGAGGATCAACCGTGGACCGATGCGCCACCGCTCGCCGATGACCGCGCCGTTGACGTCGACCCCCTCGGTCGTCAGGTTCTCGCCGAAGAGCCCGTTGGCCAGCCGGCGGCTCAGCCGCGCCTGCCACCAGTCGTAGTCCTCCCGCGCGTACGCGTAAACGGCCTGGTCGTCGCCGCCATGGTGCTCGATGTCGAAGATCTGGTCACCGACCAGGCCGCTGTGCAACCCGGTCGTCTTGGGCCCCGGCGCGCGCACGGTGACCAGGTGATCAACCGGGCGCTTGTTGATGCCCGTGACACCAACGTCCTTGGCCGGGTTGGGCTCCGGCACCGCCAGGTTGACCGAGACAATCCTGCTCACGTCTGGCAACCTAACCGCCCTGGCCACCGCACGCCGAGCAATTTTCCGCCAGGTGCTACCTCCACGCGATCGACGGGCTGGTCGCATGACGGATACGGGTCGCATAGAATGCGTTCCAACCCTCAATGGAGGAATGGTGACATTTGATTCCAATTGGCGTTGGTGACATCATTTCGCTCGTCGAAAAGGGCAGGAGCCTGTATAGCTACGTCCGCTCCAAGAGGACGAGAGAAATCGCTAGCGGAGCCACCGGTGCTCGTGCGCTCCCCGAGCTATACGACTCTCTCCGCGTGCTCTATTACGACGTTCCTGTCCTCACCGGGCCAGACGGGCCCTTCCCGATGGGCGTTCTTCCACTAACCCCCCAGGCGGAGGCGAACCCAGAGGCTCTGCGCGGAAGACTCGTAAAGCCTCCCGCGGATCGGCCGGTCTACGAGCGGCGGGTCTTGGAAGCCGTACGAAGGCGGGGCGCCAGCATCTGGAACGGCAACACCTTCTCGCTCGCCGAACTCCGCACCGATGCCCAAGGGCGTGCCGTGTCCTTTGATGCGTATCTCGGCAGCTACTTCGACATGGTCTGCTCCGCCGACTATCTCGAGTACGAGATGCTTGCCGCATTGATCCGCTCGTCGTTCCGGCCGATCGGACTCGAGGAGTTGCCCGCACGGAATAGAGCACTGAGTATGGCGGCCGATCCCCTATCCTGCCTCCTGAGTGGGGGCGGCGTTGATGCCACCATTTCGATCTCCACGCTCGTTGTGTACAAACGGAACGGTCGGTACTGGATGATTTGCGAAGTGCGATCGGAGTCGGTCGCCGAGTACGGCGCGTTGTACCACGTGGCGCCGTCATTCATATTTCAACCTGTCGTCAGCCCGACATCGGACAACCTCCAAACCGAATGGAACATCCGGCACAACATCTTTAGGGAGTACCTCGAGGAGTTATTTGACGTACCCGAGGCACAGATGAGTAAGAGGTCGGTGTCGGCGGAGTACTTTTACGCACATCCGAATTTGCGATACCTCCGTGGCCTCCTCGCAAATGGCAGTGCGCGTCTCTGGGGCGTAGGGCTTTCCTTCAACTTACTAACCCACCGGCCGGAGATTTGTACGTTGCTGATCATCGACGACGAGAGGTGGTTCGAGGATCAGAAGGACCGATTTGCGGCCGCCGCCACCGGCCTCGACTACCTTTGCCTAAATGACGAATTCCGGACGGCCGAGTACGACGGAACGGATGTCCGCCTCGAGCGGGTAACCACCTTGGCATTGGAGGATCCTTATTGGGCGAACGTTGTCAAACCCTGGTCGATGGTCCCCCAAGGCGGCCCTGCCCTTGTGCTCGGCGCAAAAGCAGCCTGTCGGACGCTCGATATTGCCGAACCGGACTGGCTCTCCGTCATGTCGGTTGACCCGGGCCGACCAAGTCCCCTATTTCTGTAAGATCCGCGTCGGCGACGGTGACGCTCGGCTCGTGGCGGACGGGAAAGTTGACCGAGTTGGCGATGAAGCAGTTGCGGTGCGCGACGTCGTGCAGCCGGTTGGCTTTCTCGATCATGTCCGGCGACGCGACGGTGACCTCGGGTCGGAGTACCGCCTCGGTAAAGTGCCCGGTCTCGGCGTCTTCGGTCATCGCGGCATCGGCCCGGTCGACGTAGCCGGTGACGATCACGCCGGCATCGGCGCACGCGTGGAGGTAGCCGAGCATGTGGCACTGGGAGAGCGCAACGA
>Ga0075430_100002224_pt1 | contig 16091 bp, 10 predicted proteins | sample RhiMetdeltSRZDD4_FD_75294 | JGI IMG/M metagenome (GOLD analysis project Ga0075430, IMG submission 75294) | Populus rhizosphere microbial communities from Tennessee, USA - Rhizosphere MetaG P. deltoides SRZDD4 | ecosystem: Host-associated > Plants > Roots > Rhizosphere > Soil | place: USA... | reverse complement strand
GGCGTTACCGTGCCGCTCGGCGCGCGCTGGACGTTCGACCTCAGCAGCGCGTTCGCGGTTGGTGAAGTGAAGCTCGATGGTCGTGACCCGGTCACGGGCAGCGACGGCTACTCGTTGAGCGGTCTGTCCGACATCCGCGTTCGCGCGACGGGCCGACTCGTCGGCGACAACGTCCTGGTCACGGCAGGATTGAATCTGCCGACCGGAAAGACTGAGCTCGACGAAGAGGAGCTGAGCGCGTTACGCGTGCTCGCTGCTCCGGCGTTGAGCATGCAGGTCCCCGTTCTCGGCATCGGCGGGAGCGGCACTCTCGGTCTCGTGCTCGCGCGCCAGATCGGATCGTGGGCGTGGGCGTTCGGCGCATCCTATGAGATGCGCAACAAGTACACGCCCGTGTCGATCGCGGCCGGGTTGCCGGTGGAGCTGAGCCCGGGCGACGCCGTCCGCCTGTCGCTCGGAACCGACCGATTGATCGGTCAGAACAGCATGACGGTCGGTCTTTCTGCCGACATCTTCACGAGTGACGAACTGGACGGGGGCTCGGGGGTAGGCAATACGGCGGAGAGCAAGCTCGGGCCGATATACACGCTCGACTGGCAGTATCACGCCGTCACCTCACGTTTTCGGGAGCTCACCTTCTATCTCGTCGACCGCTATCGCAGCCAGTACGAGCGTGACGGGCGCAAGACGCCCGACAGCGACGCGAACTATCTCGATGTGGGCGTTCGCGCGGTGTCCGGTCTGACCGAGTCGACGGGCCTGCTCATCGGGCTCAATGCCCGGCACCACACCGGCCTGCAGTCGGATCAGTCGCTCACCACTGCCGCCATCGCGAGTGGGGCGCTCACCCTCGGCCTGCAGCATCGGCTCGGGAGTAACTATTCGCTTCAGCCGTTCGTCCGGGTCCAGGGTGGTCGGCTCGAGTCCGGGGATGCGTCATCCACCGCGACGGGGTTCAGCGGCGGTCTCGCGCTTCGCATCCGGCTGTAGCGGTGTCGGGCCAACAAACGCACGAGGAACCATGCGACAGATACACCACGTAGCGCGCCGCCGGCTCCCGGTGGTCGCCGCCGCGTTTGCCACGTTAGGCATCCACGCGTCCGTGCTGGCCGCCCAGGGTGCGTCCGCCGCGCAGGACCGCCGGCCCGTCGTGGCCGTGCTCGACTACATCAACGCGTCGATGCGCACGGACGCCGACTACAAGGTTCTCAGCAAGGGCATCGCCACGGTCCTCGCCGCGCGGCTCGGAGAGACGGACAGCGTGCGCATCGTGACCCGCGAAAAGCTCAACGAGATCATCGCCGAACAGAACCTCGGCACGAGTGGGCGGGTGGAGTCGGGGCAGGCGGTTCAGGTCGGAAAGCTGCTCAACGCGCACCATATCATCTACGGGACGTACATCGTACAGCCTAACGGCGACACGCGCATGACCGCGAGCGCGTACAGCGTCGAGACGTCCGAGATGGAGTACAGCACCCAGGTACGGGGTTCCGCCGACAAGCTGCAGGACCTCATCGATCAGCTCGGCGACAAGCTCGCGACGGGGATGAAGCTGCCTGCGGCGCGCGCGCGTCAGGTCGGGACGACGCGCGGGAGCGGTGCGGGCGCGAGCGCGGGCACTCCGGCGCGCGCGACCGGCAACCTGGCCGAGCTCGTGATTCTGTCGAAAGCGATCGATGCCGATGACCGCAAGGCGAAGTCGGAAGCGATCCCGCTGTACAAGATGTTCCTCGCGAAGGCACCGCCTTCGTCGTACCTCGCGCAACGCCGTCTGGCCGAAGCGAAGATCCGTGAGGCGGGCGGTGGCAGCGACAACTGACCGTCGCCCGCTCCGACGCACCTGACGACTCCGCACAACCGCCGGCTGGAGACGAATGGCCAAGGTCTGCCCGACGTGCACGAAGGAGTACGGGGACGCTGATCTCTACTGCCCCGCCGACGGCACCACGCTCCAGACGGTGAATGCCGGCGACGACCTCATTGGAACGGTCGTCGCCGACCGCTATCTCATCACCGACAAGATCGGCGAAGGTGGCATGGGCCGGGTGTATCTCGCCCGGCACGTTCGCCTCCCGCAGAACGTCGCGATCAAGGTCCTTCACCCGGCCATGGTGCGCGACGCGACCGTCGTCGCACGGTTCCGTCGCGAAGCCATCAACGCGAGCCAGATCGAAAACGAGCACGTCGCCCGCGTGTTCGATCACGGCGAAGTCGCCGAGGGGCTGTTCTACATCGCGATGGAGTTCGTCGAGGGCGAACCGCTCTCGAAGATCATCACACGCGAAGGCGCGCTCTCCCCGGCGCGCGCGATCGAGATCGCCCGACAGGTCGCCGACGCGCTCGCGGCCGCGCACGAGCGCCCGACGCCGATCGTCCACCGCGACCTCAAGCCGGACAACATCATGATCGGTGTCCGCCGAGACGGCACCGACCGGGTGAAGGTCGTGGACTTCGGCATCGCCGAAGCGATGAGCGGCGGGGGACCGAAGCTGACGCAGCAGGGACTCGTCATCGGCACGCCCGAGTACATGAGTCCCGAGCAGCTCTCCGCAATCACGCTCGACTGCCGGAGCGACATCTACTCGCTCGCGCTGGTGACGTTCGACATGCTCACGGGGCAGCTGCCATTCGTCGGAGAGTCTCCGCACGAGGCGGCGCTCATGCGACTCCGTGACCGGCCGCGTACGCTCGCCGAGGTGAAGCCGGACGTCGCGTGGCCGCCCGCGCTTCAGGCAGTGATCGATCGCGGCCTCGCGCGTGCCCCCGCGGACCGATTCGCGACGGCACCGGAGTTCGCTCGCGCGTTGAAGGATGCGATCGGGGCGCCCGTGGTTGCCACGGGAGCGACAGCGGCTCCGATCGCCGCGCGTGTCGAGACAACGAGGCCGCTGGCGTCGAGCGCCGCTGCGCCCGATCGCAAGCGAGCCGCGCTCATCGGAAGCGCTGCGGTGCTGGGCGTGGCCGTGATCGTGAGCGTCGGCCTGATCGCGTGGCGCGGCAGGTCAGGGGATAGCCCTCCGGCGGTGCAGCCTGATACATCGGTCGTGACACAGGCCAGCCAGACGAGATCCGACACGACCGCGAGCCCGGATACGTCGACGATGTCGCCGGCCGGCACGTCGACGGATTCGGCCACGAGCGAGACGATGCGCCCTCGTGACCCTAACGCGGGCACGGGTCCGGCGACGCCGTCGGGGACGAGCTCCACGGCGACGAACGCGAGTGGACCGCGTGCGTCGCTGGACCGGGTGGAATCGATGATCGTTCGCGCGCGCGCCGACACGGTCCGTGGTCAAGCGCTCGCGCGCGCCGTGCTCGACTCCGCTCGCGTGATGGTCCCGCGCCTCGAGGCCCGCGACCACATCGTCGAGCTCGGCGTGTACACGACAGCCGCGTACGTACTCCTCGGCCAGCGAACCGACGCCTGCTTGATCCTCGAGACGATTGCGACCGAGGCGGAGCAGATCCCGAAGTTCACGGCGCAGATCCGTCTCTGGAACGATCGGCTGGACTGCAAGGACTAGGACGGAACCTGGAGCGGAGACTCGGGAGTGGCGTTAGGCTCCCGCTCGATGCCGCCAGGGTCTCACCACGCTAGCGGTGCGCCGGACTGCCTGGGACTACGCTAGCGGTGCGCCGACCCGGAGGGACGCGGAGGACGCAGCCGCGCCTGACGGCGCGACGCGGGAACGGCACGCGGCACGACCGGATGGTCGGGCGCACGTCGGCGGGCTCCGAGCCGGCGACGGTTCGATCCTGAGGGGAACGGCTTTCATGGAAAGTGAGGTCCCGTGGGCCGTTCCCATCACAAGCAATGCGTCGGCCGAGACCAAGTCACGCACGGCGCACCGAATCATCAGGTTGTACCGCGTACTCCGCGGCCGCGCCGTCAGGCGCGGCTCCGCGTACTCCGCGTCCCGCTTTTTTCGGCGCACCGCATATCGCCATCACGCAGCTCCAGTTAACGGCAAGCAGCGCTGTTCACAGCCGAAGCCTTGCCCGGCCAGCGGGATTCCCGCAGTTTGGTGTTGGCGGCTGCTCACGCCTGACTCCCTGACCGGCAACCCACGCTCGCCGGCGCTGCGGGAGTAAAGGGGATTCTGTCCTCGGGCACGTCGCGCCGCGACCATCCCGGGGCGCACGTCTCTGTCGAACGGCCTTCGAACGCCGGAGTGCCGTGACGCGTGGGGTCCGGCCGTCCGGCTCGGAGGAGTTCGGCATGACCCGCCAGAAGCATCTCAAGCAGCTCGTTCGTGCTCGCATGGAGAAGACCGGCGAGCGCTACGCCACCGCGCGTCGCCACGTCATCCGCGAGGTGCCGGGGCATTCCTCGGAACCCACGGCTCAGTCGCCCGCGAGGCACCTCACCGGAAACGTGCCCGCGACGACCGCGCTTCGCGTTCTGCTCACGGCCGCCGCAGCTCGGGCGCCGCACACGAACCAGCCATTCACCGAAGCCATGCTGTTCGGCATCGCCGGCGGCATTGGTATCGGCGTGTTCGCGTTTCTGTACGAGAAGGAGGACTTCGCGTCGTTCTATGTCGCGGGCCGGCACGACTGGGCGAACGAGGTCCGCTACCTGACCAGTGCAGCCGAGCGTGTCGGCGCGGAGTCGGCAGTCGCGGAGCAGGGCGGTGCGAAGCAGGCTGCCGCGGCCCTGACGAAAGCGCTCGCCGACGGCCAGCCATGTATCGCATGGCTCGATGCGGCGACGCTTCCGTACAAGGCGATGCCGGCGTTCTACGTCGGGATGGCGAGCCACATGGTCGTCGTCTACGACGTCGATGAATCTGCCGGGGTGGCGCACGTCGGCGATCTGAGTGACGAGCCGATCGAGCTGTCTCTCGACGTGCTCGCGGCCGCCCGCGGTCGCGTGAAGAAGGACAGGAATCGCCTGCTCTCCATCGTGAGGACGACGAAAGTCCCGCCGCTCGAAAGCCTCGTGCGCGATGGCCTCCGCGCCTGTCGCGATGGACTCACGGGCGGACGGGCCGTTGGCAACGCGAAAACGAACTTCAGCCTCGAGGCGCTCCGGGTGTGGGGCACGCGTCTTCACGGATCACGCGACAAGGAGAGCTGGGAACGCGTCTTCACTCCGGGCAAACGACTCTGGCGCGGCCTCACGTCGATCACCGAATACATCGAGCATTACGGCACGGGCGGTGGTCTCTCGCGGCCGATCTTCGCCGAGTTTCTCGCCGAAGCGGGTGATGCGTTAGGCAGCGAGCCGGTTCGCGCGCTCGGACGTCGTTACGCCGAGGTTGGCCAGCAGTGGTCCGAGCTGGCCGACGCGGCGCTCCCCGACGACGTCCCGGCGATGCGCGAGGCGAAGGACCTGCTTGCCCGAAAGAGCGAGCTCCTGCACAGCGACGTCCCCGCGTCGACCAGTGAGGTGCGCGCGGCCTGGAACCGGCTCGACGAGCTCGCCGCGTCTGCCGCTGATACATTCCCTCTGTCCAACTCGGCGGCGGAGGACCTGCGCGCCGATCTCCAGCGTCGCGTGCTCGCGCTTCATGCGTCCGAAGTATCGGCGCATGATGCGCTCACACGCGTGCTCACCAACTGACGCTGTCAGTCCGAGCGCGAGCGAGGAATCGCCGCCGTCCCACCGAGGGGCCCCCTCTACTGGGACGACCGCGATTCCTCACTTCGTTCGGAATGACCATTCCCGATTCCCGACGATGCATCTCCAGTACGTCGTTCTCTGCGATCAGGTGATCATCGCCAATGACGGCAAGCCGTCCCTCATTGGCATCTTCAGTGAGATTCAGACCACCAGCGTTCCGGCCACGTTGCCGCGCGTCTCGTTCGCGTCGCGGCTGCTCTTTACCGATGATGAGACCGCGCGCTCGTACCGCATCGAGGTGCGGATCACTGACCCGTCAGGTGCGGAGATCGGGCGTCCTGGCGGTGACGTGACGCTCCCGCCCGCGCGAGCCGGCACCGACACGATCGCGGTGGACCTCCCGCTGCAGTTCGAGATGCTGGAGCTCCCGGCCGCCGGCCGCTACACGTTTCTCCTGCACGTCGACGACAAGCCGGTAGGGGCAACGCAATTGCTGGTGCGACAGGTAACGCCTGCCTGAGCCGCGGAGGGTCCCATTGGGTCATCGATCGCCCTCACCGGCGATCAGATTCACCAGCAACCAGCGTCACCCAGTCACAAGCCCGAGCCTTCGACCACCACGAAAACAAAGGCGGCCTCGAATGGGCCGCCTTTGTCTCACTGATCGGGACCCCCACCGCCATCGGCGTCTTCGGGCGGTGTGCCGCGCCCCGATATGCCCTTGGATATGAAGAACGCGGCGATCGTGGCGATGGCCCCACCCACGACCATGAACGTTCGCCGCCGCGAGAACTGGCGCTGGTCGATGCGCGTCACGTGGTTCGGCGACAACCGAACGCGCATTCCCCCGAGCTCGGAGATGTACCCGCCCCGGATCTGCTGCACCGCGCTCGCGTCGACGAGGAGGTCCTTCCCTTCCACGGCGGCGAGCGTCCCTTCCAGCCTGACGACTCCCGGCCCGATCTTCTCGTTCAGCGCGACACGTCCTTCATCGGTGACCTCGAGCGCAACCTGCGCCCCCGGAGCCGGCGCGCTCCGCACCGGCACGTACGAGTAACACGCCGTGCACAGGTGGAGCACGCCGACTGCGAGCGCTACAGGACGATGCCACATCGGGTCACCGCTCCATCACGACAAGTTTGGATTCGAGTTCTTCTCGTTCAGGCTGATCGGGATGCACTTGTCGCGGTTGTCGAGGTACGTGTTCTTGATCGGAGCCGGCTCGGCGTTCCACCGGCGCAGGTCCCACAGGCGGCGCGCCTCGAGCCACACGACTGCCCCGCGCTCCTTCTGCAGAATCGGCCAGGCCGCTGCCGGCGTCGTAGCGGTCAGGTCGGGCAGTGGGCTCGCGCTGGTCCTGTAGAACGCGCGTTGCTGGTTGATCAGCGCCATCGCTCCAGCGACATCGTTACTCCTGAGTGCGGCCTCCGCGCGGAGCATCAACATCTCCGTGCCCTTGACGAGCGGAATGTCCGCTCCGAGCCCGATGTATTTCCGCTGGCGGAAGAACGGTGTCCGTCCGTCCTGACCAGCGGCGACCGACCCGCTCGTCGTGCGAGCGGTGTCCCACGGCACACGGGTGTCCGTCTTCGGGTTCTGTGCCCACTGCGTGTTGTAGACCGTGTACTCGAGCCGGTTGTTCGTCTCGAACACCAGGTCGTTGTTTTCATCGCCGGTGTTCGTGGAGAACGGCGCCACGAACACGAAGCTCGTTGGGACTCGCTGCGCGTCAGCCACCGCCTCGGTCCACTTGCCCTGCCACGCGAGCACCGATGCGCGACCGCCGTACGCCACGCGAAGCAGGGAGTCGCGGATGGCGCCGGTGAGGCCGTTCGCGATTCGGATCGCCTCCGTGAACTGCGCTTCGGCGCGCGAGAAATGCGCCTTGTGGTCTTCTGCCGGCCCGCCGTCGATCACGGCCTGGCAGACATTCTCGCCGACCAGCCGGTTCGAGAGCCCCGCATAGATGTTCGCCCGTGCCGCGAGCGGGCTGGTGTCGAAGCCGTCGCCGAGGACCTCCTTCATGCGTTCGATTCCCGATTCCGCGACCCAGCGAGCCTGCTGCATGTCGCCCCACATCCCGTTCACATCCTCGTCGCGCACGATACCACGGTTGAACAGACCCTGTTCGCTATAGCTACCGCCGTGGTAAAGCTCGTCGGCCATGATCGAGAGGTTTTGCGTCACGGCATCCATGGCTTCCGACAGCGAGTACGCCATGCCGGTCACCAGCCCCGGCATGGCGGTTGGTACGTTCAAGTCTTCATCCTCGATCGGTCCGGGATTCTGGACGTCGAAGAAGTTGCACGCGGCAAGCGCGAGGAGGCTCGTCGCCACCGAGGCGCGCCGCACCAGCGTCATCACAGGCATTGCGTTCATCCTCGGTTATTGGTTACCAGCCCATACGGAGCGCCAGCGTGAACGAACGGAGTTGCGGTAACACGTAGTACTCGCGTCGTCCGACCTGGTTGTCCGACTGGTCGGCCGATTCCGGATCCAGCCCCGAGTAGTCGGAGCTGTAGAACAGATTCCGGCCGGACAATGTCAGCGTCGCGTTCTGCATTCCACGAAGCAGACGAGGCGGCAGTCGATACGAGAGGGTCGCGTAGCGCAGTCGGAAGAAGTCGGCCTTCTCGAACCACGCGTCGGACAGCTGGACCGTGCGGTCAACCGCACATCGAACTTGCTCCAGCGCCGTCAAGTCGTCGTCGGCTGTCGCGTCGCCCTTCATGGCTGCGATGATCTTCCTCTGCGCCGCGAAGCACGGCCGCCAGTTGCCACGGTTGGCGTTCTGGTATCCGACCCAATTCTGGTTGTACGCGCCGAGCTGGAACTCACCCAGCATATCGAGCGAGAATCGCTCGAACAGCGTGAGCGTAGTACCCAGGCCAATGATCTGGTCTGGAAAGGTAGGGCCGAGGAACACGGGCTCAGTCGAGATCTGCGGATCGGCCCGCGCGTTCGGGTTCAGAACCTTGTACGCGAATACCGACGGGACGGGGTAGCCTTCGCGAACCTCCGTGCTGACGCCGATCGAGATGAGGGGCTCGTCGCCAAGATCGATCGCCTCACTCTCGATCTTTGTGTAGTTCACGCGCCCGCGCCAATCCACTCGCTGGCTTCGGATGATCCCCGCTTCGAGTCGGGTCTCGATCCCCTTGTTCTGCACTTCGCCGACGTTCTCGAGCTGCCGTTCGAGAAACCCCTGCGACGGCGGATATCGCACCTGGATCAGTGCGTCCTGCGTGCGCGTGTTGAAGTACGTGAAGTCGAGCGAGTAGCGCCCGGCGTACGCGCTCGCTTCGAGCCCAACTTCGAATTCTCGCGTTGTTTCGGGTCCGAGGTCCTTGTTGCCGATCTGGTTCGGCGCGAACCCGGGCTTCGCTTCGTCTCCGGCGACCGGGTCCCACGTACGCACGGCGTCGAACGCGCCTGGCGCCTTGCCCGACTCGCCTAACGCCGCACGGAGCTTGAACGTCTCGATCCGGTCGGGCCAGAACTCGTGGTCGGAGAGCACGTACGAGAGTCCCACCTTTGGGTACGGCTGGAGGCCGAAGTCCTCACCGAACGCGCTGTTCCCATCGACGCGGAGGCCGAGCGTCAGAAAGGCCCGGTCGCGCCACCCTACCTGCTGCTGCGCGAACAGGCCGGCATTCACGACGCGCCGGCGCGTGTCCGTTGGCACCGTACGGATTGCGCCGCTCGTCAGGACCGGCTCGCCCGGGGCCGAGAACTCCGTGGCGGTCACGTTCGTCTGGAACAGATTGTCCTGGAACAGCTGTCCACCGACCGACGTGTTGGAAACCCACACCCCACCGAACTCCTTGCGGTACGACGACGCCAGGTCGATTGACAGGTTCTTCCGCGTCCAGTCCTGCTCGTTCAGCGTTCCGGTCGGGTTGCGGATGTGCCCGAACGGAATGAGCGACCGGTTCTCCGCACCGTTGTAGTCGTAGCCAATCGAAAGCCGGTTGGTCCAGTCCTGGATGGGCGCGTAGTTGGCCGTGAACCCGGAGATGTAGTGGTCGGTGCGGGTCTTTGTGTCGATCCGCAGCGACTCGCCGTTGTTCATGCAGATCTGCGCCGTCGATGAGCAACCGGTGCCGCTGCGGTAGTTGCCACCCGTCCCGCGGGCGACGTTGAGGAAGAACCCGTTGGCGAGGTTGCCATCAGGCACCCACGTCTGGTCCCCGCGCTGGTACGAGGTGTTGAGCCCCAGCTCGAGATCTCGCCACGGTCGGAACGAAAAGTTCCCGCGGAACCCGCCGGTCTTGTAGACGCCGGGGTCGATGGCCCCTTCCTCGCTGGACAGGTTGCCGGACATGAAGTACTGCATGATGTCGCCGCCGCCGCCTACCGAGAGCGACGACCGGGCAACCGCCCCTGTCCGAATCCACTTTCCACTCGAAGGACACGTGACGTCCTCGAACGGGACCTCCTGGCCGAACGTGGAGCTCGTCGTCGTGATGTTAAGGCCAAACAGTTCCGGTCCACGGCACTTCTTCAGGTACGTGACCGTCGGGTCACCGGGCAGGTCGAGGTAGTTCAGGTCGTTCGTGCCACCCGCCAGCTCGACGGTCCACTGTGGCCGCCCGACTCGCCCCCGCTTCGTGAAGATCTGGATCACGCCGCCGGCCGCCTCGGTGCCATACAACGTCGTCGCCGCCGCTCCCTTCACCACCTCCACGCGCTCGATGTCCTCGGCGCGGATGTCGTTGAACGGGTTCACGACCTGCCGAGCGTTAGGCACGACCGGCGTGTCACCGTTGTAGATGCGGACCCCGTCCACGTAGATGATCGGGTTGTTGCTCTGCGAGATGCTGTTGTTCCCACGGAGCCGGATCACCCCGCCGGCCCCCGGCTGCCCCGAATTGCCGAGCACGGTCACGCCCGGCGTTTGTGCCGCGAGCAACTGCTGCGCGTTCGCGACCGGAGCATCCTCGATCTGCTCGGCGGAGATCGTCGCCATGCTGTTCGCGATCTCCTTCCGCCGCACGTCACCCGTGGCCGTCACCACCACCTGCTCGAGCGCCACCGGCGCCTCGCGAATCGTGAAGTCGAGGGTCGCCGTCTCGCCGGCGACGACCGTGACCGGGCTCGTCATCGCCGCGAAGCCGAGCCGCTGCACCCGCACCTGACGCGGCCCCGGCGGCACGTTGTTGAGACGATATTCGCCGGCGTCGTTCGTCTGCGCGCCGATCTGCGTACCCACGACGCTCACCGTCGCGGCACCGAGCGGGCGGTTCGCCCCCTCGACGACGACGCGGCCGCGAATCGACCCGAGTTGTTGACCGGAGAGTGGAGTCGCGACGAGCGTCGCGACAGCGAACGCGAAGAACGATGACGCCTGACGTACATTGAATCGCATGGTGACACCCCCGCCGAGGTACACGAGGCGCCGCGCCGCCTTCCGCGGCATCGTGCGCGAACGAACGACCTGCTGCCGTACCTGACCACACATTCGCCGGACTGCATTTTTTGTGATGTGTGGGATGCTATCGTAGAGTGTGTAGTGTGGCGAGTCAACCAGCGGCCCGCGATGCTCCCGGGTGAGACGGTGACAGTATGCCGCGGACGGTGCGAACGGCGGGTCCAGCCGTACCGGCCGCGAACAACCGGACCCCGGCGGACCGGACCGGCGCACCAAATTGGCGTACCAAAAACTGGACAGAAGACCGACGTTGCGGTCTAGTCGGCTAGTCCGCCCTGAGCGCCACCGTCGGCTCGATCCGCGTCGCTCGACGCGCCGGTACGTAGCTGGCCGCCAGCCCCACCGTCCCGAGGACCAGGCAGGCAGCCAGATACGTCACCGCATCGGTCGTGCCGATGCCGTAGAGCATCCCCTGAAGGCCGCGGGTCAACACCAGCGCGCCCGGGACACCCAGCGCGATGCCCACACCGGCGACGACCGCGCCGCGCCTCAGCACCGCGGCCCGGATCGCCGCCGGCGACGCGCCTAACGCCATCCGGACGCCGAACTCGCGCGTCCGCTGCTCAACGGCATACGAGATGAGACCATACAGCCCCACGATCGCGAGCACGAGCGCGGTTCCCGCGAACGCGCCCACCAGCATCAACGGATAGCGCCGAGCGAACACCGCGCCCGACGCGGCGACCTGACCCTCCATCGTCGTGACCGAGTACACCGGAACCGCCGGGTCGGCCGCCGCAACCGCGCGACGGATCACGGTCGCAAGCGCCGCCGGCGAGCACGAATCCGCATCGCCAACAGCGCGTCCCTCTGCCGCGCAGGCAACGCGAAGCGCAAGGGACATGCGGTTGTCAGGCGCCTGTCGGTGCGTGTAGTAGACCGTCGGCGGCGGAGTCGCATCGAGGCGCCCGGTTTTCACATCACCCGTCACGCCGACAATCTCCCAGGGCTGCTCCGGAAAAGCGTAGAACCGAATGCGCTCGCTAACGGCTCGCCGGCCCGGAAACAATCGTCGCGCCAGCGACTCGTTGATCATGATCACCGGCGTCGATCCCGTATCATCGCGAGGCGTGAATCGCCGCCCGTCGACCAGCCGGATGCCCATCGCCTCGAAGTAGTCACCGGCCACACCGCGCAACGTCGCTTCCGGCCGGTTGGCGCTTGGCGGTTCGGGCGCACCGTCGACGCGAAACGTGTTTGTTCCACCGCCGTTCAACGGAAGTTGCGTCACGGCGCCCGCAACCCGCACTCCTGGCGCCTCGCTCACGCGAGCAACCAGCTCCTCGAAGAACACCCGCTGCGACTCGCTGGACTGGTACCGCGGCCCCGACAGCGCCACTCGTGCGGTCATCACCTGCTCGGTGTCGAACCCCGGGTCCTGCTGCAGCAGCTCGCGAAGACTTCGCACGAGAAGCCCGGTGCCCACCAGCAGCACGATCGTGAGAGCGATCTCCACGACCACCAGCGCGTCTCTTGCCCAACCGCGACCAGCGCTCGAGCCTCGACCACCTCGTCCGAGCAGATCAACGAGCGACGTCCGGGACGCGACCAGCGACGGAACGAGTCCATAGGCGAGGCCGGCGACGAGTGCGACTACCATTGCGTAGACCGCTGTACGTCCGCTGACGTCAGCATCGATCGCTTGCCAGTACGGCATGTCGGATCGCATGCCCTCGGGGATAGCCGCGATCAGCGCCGCGCTCCCAACCTCTGCAAGCCAGACCGCGCCGATGCCGCCAATGAGAGCGAGCACCAGGCTCTCGGTGAGCATTTGGCGTACGATCCGACGTCGGCTTGCTCCGAGCGCGGTGCGAACAGCCATCTCCCGTGTCCGAGCGAGCGCGCGCGCGAGCAGCAGCCCGGCGACGTTCGCACACGCAATGAGGAGCACCAGCGTTACCGCACCGGTCAGCACGAGGAGCAGCGGGCGAACGTTGCCGACGACGACCTCTCGTAGCCCGCTGACCGCGGCACTGCGCCCGGCGTTCGTTTGTGGATATTCGGTGCCGAGGCGAGCCATGACCGACGCGAGCTCGGTCTGAGCGTCTTCCGGGCGAGCGCCATCACGCAGTCGGCCAACGACGTTGAGCCAGCGGTTGAACCGCTCCCCGCGCGTTTCCGCGGACTGGTTGATCGGCAGCCACACGTCGGCGGACCCGACCGGCGCGAAGTGGAACCCGGGTCCCAGCACACCGATGACGACGTGCGGCGTTCGGTCGACATCGATCGTGCGCCCGACGATCGTGGGCTCACCGCCGAATCGGCGACGCCAGAATCCATCGCTCAGCACCGCGATCGGCGGCGCGCCTGGGGCATCCTCCTTGCGTACGAACGTGCGGCCGAGCGCTGGAGTGACCCCGAGCAGGGAAAAGAACCCGCTGGTGACGCGGGCGCCCCGGGTCATCGCCGGACTGTCGCCACCCGAGACGGTGATGTTCGTCGGGTCGTAGCCTTCGATGTGCGACAGCGTGCGCACGGACGCACGCCAGTCCACGAAGTCCGGGTAGGACGCCTCGGTCCGGTCGTTCGCGACGATCCGGGTTTGCCACACGTGGACGAGCCGATCAGGCCTGTCATATGGAAGTGGGGCGAGCAGCGCCGCCTCGACGACCGTGAAGATCGCGGCGTTGGCGCCGATCCCGAGGGCGAGCGTGATGATGATGGCACCCGTTACGACTGGCTGCCCTCGCATTCCTCGAAGGGCCCGCACAACGTCTCGCTGGAGGTCTCCCCACCACTCGGCGCGGGACTGCCGCGCCGCCGTACGGCGGTCGATGGCAGTCAGCTCGCGGCGCGCTTCGCCTACGTCACCGAACTCCCGAAGGGCGAGCTCACGGGCACCCGCCTCCGTGTACCCACGACGCCGCAGCTCATCGCTGCGCGAATCGACATGGAACGCGATCTCGTCATCGACCGCCCGTGCAACGGCGCGAGTGCCGAAGTGCACGCGGAGCGCGCGCCTGAGACCCTCGAAGCGATTCATGGTTGCCTCGGCTTCAGATCGCCATCCCGGACGTCCCTCCCCGGAACTGCTCCGGGGAAGGTGCGACCTGTTCTGCCGACTTGTCAACCGGGGCGCGAACAAGCACTGTAGGCAACCCGACGAGCGAGCTCTGCGGATGCGGCCGGTCGGCAGCGCGGCTCGTCTTCTGCATTGAAGCGGGGTTCACCGTAAGCGACTCGAGGAACGACCATGCGTTGGACACCGGGCGGGCGTAGCAGAAATCTGGACGATCTGCGAGGGCAGACGGGTGGTGGCGGGCGAATGATCGGCGGCCGTGGAATGGGCATCGGCGGCGCGCTGATCGCGCTCGTCCTGAGCGTCGTCTTCGGCGTGAACATCTTCGATGGTGGTGGTGGCGTTCCCGTCCCGCAGTCGGCGCCGGGCGATGTCCAGCAGCCGGTGAGCACCACGCCCGCGGAGGAAGAGCGCGTCAAGTTCGTCTCGTTCGTGCTCGATGACGTGCAGCAAACGTGGGCGCAGCTCCTTCCACGCGTCGGCGACCAGTATCGCGAAGCTCGGCTCGCGGTGTTTCGAGACGCGGTGTCGACAGCGTGCGGCGACGCGCCGGCCGCTGTCGGCCCGTTCTACTGTCCCGCCGATGAGCGGGTCTATCTCGATCTGAGCTTCTTCGATGAGCTTGCCCGCCGCTTCGGCGCACCGGGTGACTTCGCGCAGGCCTACGTGATCGCCCACGAGCTCGGCCACCACGTCCAGCACGTGCTCGGCATCGAGCAGCGCGTGCGTCAGATGCAGGGCTCTCGTCCGGGCGCGGCGAACCAGCTCTCGGTGGCGCTCGAGCTTCAGGCCGACTGCTTCGCGGGTGTGTGGGGCAACAGCACGTCGCAACGCCGTCTGCTCGAGCAGGGCGATGTCGAGGAAGGTCTCGCGGCGGCGTCAGCCGTCGGTGACGATCGGATTCAGTCGCAGATGACGGGTCAGATCCGCCCGGACAAGTTCACGCATGGCTCCGCCGCCCAGCGCGCGCAGTGGTTCCGCCGAGGTTTGGAGAGCGGGGACCCTAACGTCTGCGATACGTTCGGGGGATTGGGACGGTCCTGATCAACGGCCATAACAGCGCTGGTTACTGTTAACTGGAACTGGTTGACGCGGTTCGCGTCAACCAGTTCCAGCTCTCAGTTACCAGCGCCGTTCACTGTATGACCTTCCTTTCCCTCAGGCTGTACCGATCTCCGGAGCCTAACGTCCGATAGACCTTGCCTGAATCGGGCGCGTCCTGTCCGCCGTAGACGAATACCTTGCTCACGCCGATGACGGCGAACGTGTCGCGCTGCACGACGATCGCCGTGCCCTCGTCGATCCCGATGCCTAACAACTGCCGGTGCTTCGCGAGCACCTCGGGCAGGTCGTTCAGTCGATTGCGGGCGAGCACGTGCTGGTCCACCGCGACATCGCGCAGGAAGCCGAAGCCTTTCTCGTGGCCGGGTGACATCATGATCGTGTTGCCCTCGGGCGCGCCGCGTACGAGATAGCTGGCCTGGATCGACGCTCCGGCGGACGACCCGCCTATCACCCCACCGCGCGCGAGCAGCGCGTGCAGCTCGCGCTCGGTCCGGGTGCCGAGATAGGCATCGGCCAGTCGCCACTGGCGCCCGCCCGGAAACCACACCGCGCTCGCTCGACGGATCGGAGCGACGAACGACTCTTCGTGGGCCCGTTTCGGGTCGTAGGTGTGGAGCACGGTCACGTCGGTCGCGCCGGCATCGCGGAGGAGACGCGTACATGCGCACGCCTGCGTGTACGCGGTGTCGCCGCCCGCGGTCGGAACGACGACGATCGCCGCGTCCTTCCCGCCGGCGAGCCTCAGGAACTCGTTCACGATCTCCGGACCGACCCGACCTCCGCCAACGACCACGAGCGACCCGCGGTCCGGCGAGACCGCGGTGTTTCCCGGGGGCCGAGCGGCGCTGGCGGGTGCACTGCGTTGCGAGCAGCCGGCCGCCACGAGGCTACTGACCGCGAGCGAGAGCGCGAGACGCGACATGACCGAGTCCGGTGGAGGATACGACATCTCCAACGCAGCAGCGGCGCCGCGCGCTGGGTGCCTCCCGCCAGGCGCGCTCGAGCGACAT
>Ga0075430_100002223_pt1 | contig 16099 bp, 11 predicted proteins | sample RhiMetdeltSRZDD4_FD_75294 | JGI IMG/M metagenome (GOLD analysis project Ga0075430, IMG submission 75294) | Populus rhizosphere microbial communities from Tennessee, USA - Rhizosphere MetaG P. deltoides SRZDD4 | ecosystem: Host-associated > Plants > Roots > Rhizosphere > Soil | place: USA... | reverse complement strand
TTCTGGTGTCTTCACGTACACGTCCTCGTAGTGACCGCCGTTGTTCTTCAGGAAGGCACGTCCGGTCACGCCCTCAGCAGACAACCCCATTGCCACGCCGGACGCCCTGAACCGCTTCACGCCGTCGGCCCCCGCGACATACACATCGTCGAACTGCCCGAGTTCGGTGCCGGCCAGCCGCCGAATCGCCCGCACGTCCTGCACGGTCAATCCCGCGGCGAGTTCCTGAGCCGTCATCACCGTCCGCGACTTGAACCGCTAGCCCTTTGGCGTTTTGACGTACTCGTCATCGTAGCGACCGACCTTTTCGCCAAGATCGGCGCGACCGACTGGTCCTGTTGACGACATCTCAATCACCGCGGTCGGCACTGCGCGCGGCGCGGCGTTTGCGGGCGATGCCGCGCCGATGCAATGACGCTCGCTTCGCACCAGCGCGATCAAACGCTCGCGGCCAACGACCTCTCCACGGATGTTGCTCGCGAAGTAGTCTGTCTCGGGCGCGAAGAGGTCCGCATATTCCTCTGCCGCGCAGGTCCCGAGGGTTCGCGCGCATTTCGCGCTGAGCTCCTGGATCTCGGCGCGATCCTGCGGAGTGAGCGTGCCCTGCGCCAGCGAGACGACGGACCCGAGCGCGAGCAGCGTAGTCAACGACATGAAGGACGCTAATCGCAGCAACGTTCCTCGACTATTGCTGGCCACGGCCGGCTCCACGTCCCGCACCGGCGGCCGGCGGAGGCTGCACATCCACACGCGACGGCGTGAACGTGCGCATCTTGAATTTCCATCCCTGTGGTGTCTTCACGTACTCGTCGTCATACCGCCCGCCGAGAAATATACGGCCGGGTTGACCGCTCTCACCGATGTCGATGATGACGGCGTATTCGCGACCGATCGCGCCGCCTGGCGATGGCTCGATGACGTGATTGGTAATGAAGTGCCGGACGTAGTTCGCGCCGTGCGGCTCCCGGTTGGCAAGCGCCGCCAGGTTGTCGCGGCCTTCCGTGCGCGGCCGGCCGAAGATGCCGCCCGGAGCAAACAGGCTCGCGTAGGTCGCGCCGTTGTCGGTGTTGCCGTCGAGACCGTAGGCATAGCTCGACACGAGCTGCTGGATGTCGATGTAGTCTTGCGGCATCAGCGTAAGAGTGGAGGCCGCGGTGTTTCGCTGTTGTGCCCTGACGATCGCGCCCGCCACGAGCACACACGCAACGAGGCCAACAGCGATCAAGGTTCTGGTCCGGCTAAAGCCGGACACTACGACTTTGGTCCGGCTAAAGCCGCCCGCCTTCGCGCGAAGCGCTTCGGCGAGGTCTCGCCGTAGCCTTGGCGGAGGCGGAGACACTACTTGGGCCATGTGTCCACCTTCGATTCCCAATACGTCCGTTTCTTGAAACGCCAGCCGACGGTGGTCTTCTCGTAGACGTCGTCGTAGTGGCCGCCGTGGTTCACGGCATTCGGTTTCCCGACGATCCCAATGTCGAGCATCACGACGTAGACACGCCCCGTCGCACCGCCCGGAGCCGGACTGATGACGTGATTCATCGTGAAATGGCGCTGGTTGGTCGGACCACCGGCCGGCGTGCGTGCGAGCGCCGCCAAGACATCACGGCCCTGGTAAGACCGTCCGTCGGGCCCCTGATTCATGCCGACGAACACGCCGTCTGGCGTGAAGAGGTCGGCGTACACGTATCCATAGTTGTCGCCGCCATCGAGCGCCCACGCGTACTTGCGAACCAGTTGCTGAATCTCGATGTAGTCCTGCGGCGAAAGCGCCGGCTGTGCAGGCGTCCGCGGTGGCCGCTGCTCCGCCGGCAGCACGGTCAACGCGATCATCCCGACGATGGCAATCCCGAGGGCTGTCGTGACGGCATTCCCGCCCCTGGTCTTGGCATCACGCACGGGTGGCACCTGCACATGCGTCTCCCAGGCAGTTCGCTCGTTCAAGGGTTGAGGGCGCCCAATCATCCACGTTCAGGGCGCGAGCCGATATCCCCTGATTTGGGGGGTTGCAGATTCGCTCTTGGCTTTGGGCTCTGGGCTCTGGGCTTGAGAATTGGGCGTTGAAACGTTGCAGCCGGGAGTGGCTAACGAATGTGGATGATGCCGCGGCGCAGCGCTTCAGCCAGAGCGGCGGTGCGATCGTGCACGTTGAACTTCTGAAAAATGCTCTTGATGTGCGCGCTGGCCGTATCGCCGCTGATTCCCAGAGCCGCCGCAATCTCCTTGTTGCGCTTGCCCGTCGCGAGCAACTCCAGCACTTGTGATTCGCGGAACGTCAGCGTCGGCTGACTGGCGCGCTGTTCGAGCACGGCGGCAATCTCGGGAGGGATCGCCCGCCGGCCCGAATGCACCTCGCGGATGACACGAATCAGATCGTCAGGCAGCGTGTCCTTGAGCAGATAGCCCATCGCGCCGGCGGCGATCGCACGATGGATGTCCTCGTCGCCGTGATACATCGTGAGCACGACGATACGTGCCTGAGGCTGGTGGCCGCGTATCGCCTGAATCGCCCGCACCCCGTTCATCTTCGGCATCTCGAGGTCCATCAGCGTCACATCGGGCCGATGCTGGAGAAACTGCGCAACCGCCTGCTCGCCGTCACTGGCCTGAGCGACGACCGTCATGTCCGGCTGGACGCCAACGATGCGGGCGATGCCTTCGCGCATCAGCCGATGGTCGTCGGCGCACAGCACGCGAATCGTCGGGGTCGGCATCAGAGGCTACTCCACCAGCACGGGTACAGACGTTTCAATCGTGGTGCCGCGGCCAGGGCTGCTGATGATATCGATGCGGCCGCGCACGCGTGCCGCGCGCTCGCGCATCGTCAGCAGACCGAGGTGCTCGCCGTTGTCACGAACCGCCTCGTGCTCGTCCGGGACGAAGCCGCGGCCATCGTCAGAGATCCGCAGCAGGATGCGGTCCTCCTCGAAACTCAGCGCAATCTGCACCTGCGTGGCGCGTCCGTGGCGAACCGCGTTCCGCACCGATTCCTGTGCAATGCGCAGCAACTGCATCTCCGCATCGGCTGACGACGACTGAGGCCGGCCGGTCGTCGAGAACTCGGTGGCGATGCCTTTCGAACGGGTCGTGCTTTCGGCGAGCTCGCGCAGCGAATCGACCAGCGCGCGCGGTTTCATCGAATTATTGCGCAGCTCAAGGATCGACTCGCGCGCCTCACGCAGGCAGTGGCCCACCTGCCGGCGCAGGCGGCGGAGACCTTCGCGCGCGGGCGACTGCGACGAATCAAGTTCGGTGGCAATCGTCTCGAGCTCGACGCCAATGGCAGCCAGGCTCTGCAGCAGCGTGTCGTGAATCTCGCGGCTGACCCGTGCCCGTTCCGCGAACACCAGCGCGTACTGATTCCGCACCGAGCGAAGCCAGAGATACCAGGCGGCGGCCAGGACGATCGCCACGCCGAAGACCGCGAGCGTGATGAAGCCCGGCGTGCGATAGAACGGCGGCGCGACTGAAAACGCCCAGCGTGCGGCCTCCGTCCACTCGCCGTTGGCAGTTGTGCTGACGCGGAAGAGGTAATTGCCGGACGGCACGTTGGCGTAAGTCGCTTCGCGGGCGTTCCCCGCATACACCCACTCGTCGTCCACGCCCTCGAGCATGTAGCGGAAGCGCAGCTTCGCCGCGGAGGTGAGATGCACCGTGGCGTATTCGATTCGTAGTGTCGACGTCCCAGATGGGAGCGCCAGATCGCGCGCTGGCGTGAGGACGCGGCCGTCAGCCGTCACGCTCTCGATGCGCGGCGGCGGTGGGCGGCGGATCGGCGGCAGACGCTGCGGATCGATGATCGTCATGCCGAGACCTGTGGCCACCCAGAGGCGCCCGTCGCTGCCGCGCACGCCGCCGACGCCGCTCTGCCACGTCTGCGACCCCTGCTGCATGCCATCGGTCTCGTCGTAGAGCGCGTACTCGAGCTGGTGCGCCGGGTTCGCCGCGACCTTGTCCACTTCCGTCGGATCGAACCGAATCATCGCCGCGCCGGAGTTCACGCCGACCCAGATGTAGCCGTCGGCATCTTCGATCAGCACCGGCACGAGATCGGCCAACGGCGCGTTCGCCTGCGTGATCGACGTCAGTCGTCCGTTCTGGAAGCGGCTCACTCCGCTCGATGTGCTGAGCCACACGCCGCCGCGTTTGTCCTCGGTGATGGCGAGAACGATGCCTCGCGGAAGTCCCTCATGCGCGCCGAAGTACCGAAACGTGCCACCGTCGTTGACCACCGCGCCGGCTGTCAACAGGCCCATCCAGACGCGCCCTTGACTGTCGGTGAAAATCGACTGGCACGCCTTGTTGGTGAGCTCGGGCTGATCGTCGAACCGCGAGAGCGTCGTCCCGTTCCAGGTCATGACGCCCTTGAGGGCCGTGCACAGCCACAGCGTGTCCTGCGCGTCGGTCGTCAGCGCCATCACGCGACTGGCGCGAATCGTGTCCGGAATTGCCAGATCCGCGAATCGATTGCCAACCAGGCGGCGGATCTTCTGGTCGCCCCAGACCCAGAGCGTGCCACGCCGATCGCTGTGCAGCGCCATCGTCTGCGCGACGTCGTACGTTGTTCGTGAAGCACCCGAGAAGCGGTTCAATGCGTGACCCGTCGCCACCCACACGCTGCCGTCGCTGCCGACGGCGGCCGTGCGCACACCGTCGTTGGTGAGTCCCTCGAGCGGCCCGACGTTCGAGAACGATCGCTCGGCGAGCCGAAGAAGTCCGCCGCGCATGCCGACCCAGATATTGCCTTCGCGATCTTCGAAGAGGGACCGCGGCGATCCGGCGAACCGATGCTCGTAGTCGAATCGCTCGACGAGCGCCGATGCATCGAGCGGGCTTCGCACGCGCAGCAGTCCGCCACCAAACGCCGCGACCCAGATCTGGTTGTGGCTGTCACGCAGCAGCCGCCATGCGCCGGCCGGGAGACGAATCTCGCGTTCGTGCTGCGGTGCGGTATGCGCGGAGAGCTTGCGAACGATGTCGCGCGAGTCGGTGACCCAAATCCCCCCGGCGGCGTCTTCGGCGAGACTCTGCACGTTCGTGGCCTCGGCATCGACCAACTCGAACGATTCCCCGTTTCGGCGATACACGCCTGATGCCGTGCCCACCCACAATCGGCCGGCGCGATCCTCGTAGAGGCTGAAGGCTTCCGCGTCACGATATCCCTGCGCCTCGCCGATGTGGGTCCAGCGTCCGCTGGCGTGCCGGAACAGCCCGGCGCGCGTGGCCACCCAGATCGCTCCCTGGCGATCCTGGATCATGGCTGTCGCTCCCGCTGGAGCGCCGTCCGACGTCTTGTGTTGCGTGACCACGCCGTTGTGAATGCGGACAACACCGCCGCCGCCGCCGAAGCCGACCCACAGGCTGCCGTCGGCTGCCCCGACGATCGAGTGAACCGGGCCGCTCGGGAGCGCGCGGTCTGGGGCAGTCGCCGTCCAAGCTGTGAAGCGCGAGCCGTCGAATCGAATCAACCCGTTCGGTGTACCGAGCCAGAGAAAACCGTCTACGTCTTGCGCGATGGCAAAGATGTCACCGGGCAAGCCCTTCTCGGTCGCCCACGCGGACAGGACATACGCTGGCGGCGCGTCATTGGCCGATACACGGACGGCACAGGCGCACACGACGAGCACGGCGGCCAGCACGGCTCGCGAGGACACTGGCAAACGGGGTGTAAATGACTCGCGCGGCGTCATGGGCGCAGCGGCGCGACATTATCGCGACTCCGCTGTTCGCCCAGCAAGTACCTGTTCAGGTAGTAATCGATCTTGGCTTTTGGCTTTGGGCTCTGGGGCTTCGGGCCAGGTCGGGCGACGGCGTGCGTCGCCCCTACATTTCCTCTTCCGCTACCGGCTTCAGAACGACGTCGCCGGCGTACTGCTGGATGATCGAAAGTAGGCCCGTGTAGAGGAAGCCGATCTGGAAGAGCACGAGGAAGGGCAGCGTGCCATAGATACCGTTGGCAAGCGCGTAGAAGACGGTGGCCGTGAAGTAGAGGCCGAGCGCCAGCTCGATCATCGGCTGGACGACGAAGCTCTGACGATACTTCTTCCCGATCCACTCGTCAGAATCGGTTTCGACGCGGTATTTTGGCGTGCGCGCAAATTCGGTCTGCTTGTTGAGCAGCGCCTCGAAGACAGCCTTGGTGTTGTTGATGGCGAGGCCGATACCGATCGACATCAGGAAAGGCAGATACTTCGCACGCGTGATCCAGTCCGCGTGCAACTCCCGCTGGCAGACCATGTAGAAGTTGGCCACCGACGCCGTCGCCGCAAGAAACAGCGGCACGTCGATGAGCAGCATCTCGTACCAGCCCATGTTGTAACGGATGACCATGGCCGGCGCCATCAGCACCGATAGCACGCACATCAGCGGGTAGTTGAAATTGGCCGTGAGGTGGAAGAACGCCTCGGCCTTGACACCGAACGGGACGTTCGCCCGCAGGATGCGCGGCAGGAGTTTGCGGCACGTCTGGATCGACCCCTTCGCCCAACGGTGCTGCTGGGATTTGAAGGAGTTCATCTCGACCGGCACCTCGGCCGGCGCGATCAGATCCGGCAGGAACACGAAGCGCCAGCCGCGCAGCTGAGCGCGGTAGCTGAGGTCCAGATCCTCGGTGAGCGTATCGTGCTGCCAGCCGCCCGCGTCCGTGATCGCCGTACGGCGCCAGATTCCTGCCGTGCCGTTGAAGTTGAAGAACAGTCCGGCACGGTTGCGGCCGCCGTGCTCGAGCACGAAATGGCCGTCGAGCAGAATCGACTGAATCTTCGTCAGCAGCGAATAGTCCTGGTTGATGTGGCCCCAGCGAGCCTGAACCATCGCCACCTGCGGATCGGTGAAGAAGGGAACGGTGCGGGTCAGGAAATCGGTGGTCGGGATGAAATCGGCGTCAAAGATCGCGACGAATTCGCCCTTCGCCACCTTGAGCGCCGCATCGAGCGCACCGGCCTTGTAGCCCGATCGGTCCGTGCGGTGGATGCACTTGATGTCCACGCCACGAGCGGCGTTGCGCCGCACGGCCTGCTCGGCCACGCCGCACGTTTCGTCGGTCGAGTCGTCTAAAACCTGAATCTCGAGCAACTCGCGCGGGTACTCGATTTGGCAGACGGCGTCGATCAGCCGATCGGCGACGTACATCTCGTTGTAAATCGGCAGCTGAATCGTGACTGCCGGCCACGCCGCCTGCTTCCCCGCCGGGACGGGCATCCGCCCCTTGTTCTTCATGTATAGGTAAACGAGGTAATACCGATGCCATCCGTATACCGCTAGGATGACCAGAACGAAGAAATATGTGGCGAGGATGAGCGTTTCAGAAGGCGTCATGCGGGCTGCGGGCGAGGAATCAGCTGATTATAGTAACGTCGAGCCGCGCAAATGCAAAAAAGAGGCCTTTTCTTGCTGTTTCTCTTCCGCTTCGCATGACTGAGTCGGACCTGCGGCAAATGCTCGACGACGTCCGCGCCGGCACGGTCGACGCGGAGACGGCAGCGAGGCGGATTCGCGATGCTTTTGCCACCGCGCCGTTCGAAGACCTCGGCTTCGCGCGCGTCGACACGCATCGCCACGTTCGGCAGGGCTTCCCGGAAGTCATTCTCGGGCTTGGCAAAACGCCGGCGCAGATCGCGGCGGTCGCCGAACGCATCGTCGCTCGCGGGCAGTCGCTGCTGGTCACACGCGCCACCAAGGAGGCATGGGACGCCGTTCGCGTCGTCGTGCCTGACGCGACGTTTCATGAAGACGCTCGTGCAATCACCCTGAAGCAAAGCGACATCGATGCAGGAAGCGGGACTGTATTGATCGCATGCGCCGGCACGTCAGATCTTCCTGTCGCCGAAGAAGCCGCGGTCACCGCCGAGATCATGGGAAACACGGTCGATCGCCTCTACGACGTCGGCGTGGCCGGCCTCCATCGCCTGCTCAGCGAACACGAGCGGCTGCGGCGAGCGCGAGTCGTGATCGTCGTGGCGGGCATGGAAGGCGCACTGCCCAGCGTCATTGGCGGCCTGGTGCGAGTGCCGGTAATCGCGGTGCCGACGAGCATCGGCTACGGCGCAAGCTATCAGGGAATTGCCGCCCTCTTGGGGATGCTCAATTCGTGCGCAAGCGGGGTCGCGGTCGTCAACATCGACAACGGATTTGGAGCAGCCTCCCTCGCTTCACGAATCAACCACCTCTGATTGAACAGCTTTGACTTCGAGGAGGCTGGCGCAAATGGGTGCCGAATCGCAACGCCCCGGCGGCTGTTTTAGGCAACGCTGCTAAGTTCGAGAACGCTATCCGGGCCTTGGCCCTCGGTCGAACGGGTCACTTCAGTGTGCCAGGCATTGCCCATTGCGCCGCCCGACGACCGAGTGGGGTCCTCGACCAGGACGATTGCGATGACCTCCTGCGAACCAGCGGCTCGAGGCAGCATTCCGCGATAGACGGTCGAACCACGCGCGTCACGTTCAACGGACGTCACGTCGAATACCAGTGGGGCCTCCCAGGAGTCGAGTGAGAGTTCCAGGAATGCCGCCCCTACCTTGTCGCCGTGAGAACCTCGAGTGCCTCGGGCCAAACGAGCCTTCCTCACGCCGAGAAAGATGCCGGTGGCTTTCACAGCGTTCATGTTCGCAGATGACTGGAAGCGAGCATCGTCAGACATGAGCCTTCCCGCGACGCGATGCCTCGAAGACGACGCGGTGCCGTCGAAGACGAACACCGCGTCGATGGTCGGATGTCACCAGGCTAGCTGTTATCGGACTTCATCCCGAGCGGGCTGCGCAGGCGATCAGCAGCAGTCGTCCTTCTTGCGGCATTCGTCCTTCTCGCAGCAGTCTCCCTCTTTCACCTTCAGGCTCACCACAATCTCCTTCACGCAGACCTTTCCGATCTCCTGCTTGATTCCCAGGCAATCGGCCAAACGCTGTGCCTCATCCACGCAGTTCTTGTCCTTGGGCCGATCGTTCCACGGCTTGCAAAGGTCAGGGTCCAGCCGGTAAGTCATGCCGCCGACGAGATTGTCGTTCGCCAGCACGTCGATGCGGATGTCCCTGTCCTTTATCCCCTCGACGGCCTCACGTGTGAAGTCCTTGCCCGGATGCAGCTTGATCGCCACCTCACGCTTGGCACCCGACGCAAGCACGAAGCCATCTCCGACGTCGACCAACTCCAGCCGCCAGCCGAGCTCGGACAACAGCGAAGGCAGAGTGATTTGAAAAGTCATCTTGCCCCGCCGAGGGTTCGGGTTGCCGACGAACAAGCTCTTCCCGTTGAGCCCCGACATGAGGCCGCATTTTCCACACTTGCCTGGTATCGGGATGACATTGCGCTGGCCAATGTTGTTGTCGTTCGGTACCAGTCGCCATTCGGGGATCGTTTCGCCGGCGATAAAGTTGGCGACATTGGACGCATCGCCGTCCGCCGCAACAACCATCAGCATGCAGTCGTGACCATACGCGTTGGTGTTGGGCGTCCACTCGAACGGCCCGACCACGACCTCCTGCGTGTTGTTGCCGTTGATCGTGCCCACGTAGATCGGAGGAGTCGTGAACGATGCAAAATCCGCGGGCCAAATCAGCCCTGCGCCCGGCTTGGTGTGGAAGCCGTGGACGACAACGTTCTGCGCTTGCTGTGTGCCGCGGTTCTTGATCTTGACGTAAGCGTAGTTGGTCGAACCCAGTTCCGGCTCCTGATGCGCGTCGATGCCGTCGGGCGCGCGGCGGTTCCAGATTGTCGTTGTATTCCAGTGGACGTGCTGGAACGGGTACTCGCCTGCGCGCCCATCGTCGATATACACATCCACGTCCGGCGGATCTCCCGCAGTCACGATCGTCCCGTCTGCGGGGCTGCCGCTGGTCACGAGCGGCGTCTGGTACTCGCCCTGTTTCTCGAATGCCCAGCGGAAGACCTTATGGTAGGCGCCGCCGAAGACGCCTTCACTCGTCCAATTGAGCGCGTCCGCGGCCATCAGCGCGGACGCGAAGTCCCGCGCGTACTGCGGATCGGTTGCCGGCGTCAGATCCCCGATGGCCCTCAGGATCAGATACATCGACATGCGTGACGCGAACTGCCGTCGTCCGAGATTCGGGTGATCGCCTCCGATCGAGCGATAGAAGTTGAACAGTGTGGTTGCCAGGATCTCCTCGGAGCCGTATCCACCATTGTCGAAAGACCCATTCCACGCCCAACCGTCAGCAACGTTCCGGTCGCAGCGCCGGTCGAGGGTCGGGTGCCAGGGCACATACGTGAAGCGCAGGTCGCCGGGCTTACCCAGCGGCGTGCCGTCAACGCCCTTACATTGGGCGTCCGGATCGAAATAGATCAACGACAGCGAATCGCCCGCACTGTGGGTGAAGCCCATGTTGGCGCTATCTACCGCCTCGTAAAGGATGCCGTGGCCCAGTACCTCGTGGAGATGCACGCGCGGATCGCACGCGCGGCCGAGTGGGTCCCCGGCGATACTCGTATCCATGACGCCGTAGCCCGCGTGGCCAATCCCTCCCATGCCGTCGCCGACGCAATGCGCGTTGACGATCTCGAAGCAGCGAATGTCAACCGGGATCGGGAACACGGTGTTCGACATGTAGGTGCCAACGTCGAAGCCGAGATCCTGCATGGTGCGGAAGATTCGGTCGGTGTGAAAGTAGCCGCTGACAGAGGCGAAATTGTTGGTGCGGACGTCGTAGTCGAAATCGGTTCCTGTTGGTTCCGTGGGTGGAGCGATGTTCGCTCCCTCGACTTGGGTCACCTCGGCGAAGGTACCTGACAGTGACTGACTTCCGGCAATTGGTGCATCGAGGTTCTGCAGTACGACGTCGTCACGATGTGGATTCAGCGTCGCGCTGGTCGAGGCGCTGGTTGGTGTCGTGGTGCCCGTCTTCGTGATCGGATCTTCCTCGTAGACGAAGCCATTCACGCTCGCCGACAGCGGTCGCAGGTAGAGGACAGAGTTGGTTTCAAGCTCGACCAGAGCGCGCCACGTGTGACGATCGGCACCAACGGAGGCTTCGAACGTAATCTCGCCAACCATGTAATAGGCGCCGTCTTTGATCTTGGAGTCAACGTCAGGGAGCTCGAAGGGTCGTGGAGCGGGAAGACCGGGCATCTCGCGCCCTCTCGTCTTGCGACGACTGCGCGTTTCCGCGCCCGTTTGCGCCTTCACGACTGGACCAGCAGGCTCTTCGTCCTCAGGCAAGCGCACGGCGGCATCGTAGCGGTAGATCCAGAACCGTCCTCGGATCAACCGCACGTTGGCACGCTTGTTCTGGGAATCGTCCTTGACGGCGAACAGCTTGCGAACGAAGGCTTCGCCCTCTCGCTCGGGCTCGCTTTCGGCTGCCTTGGCCCGCGCGTCCCTGGCGGCGGCCGTGAGGTCGATCTGGGCGAGCACCGCGCGGCGCTGGACGGTTGCGGTGTTGGAGTTGACGAAGACTTTCCGGTAACGATTGATCGTCTCCGCAGACGGCATCTTGGCGTCGACTCCGGACTGCGACGTGTCCTCGGACTTGACCACCCGGCTCGGACCCTGCTTGATCACAACCTTGAGACCCGCGCGCCAGACAGGAACGTTCAAATGAGTCTGATAAAAGGCGAAGGTCTCCGCATCGAACTGACGCCGCTCCTCCGACAACCTGTACTCTTCCTCTTGCTCGCGCGGGTCTAGGAAGCTCACCTTGGTCTCCAAGCGGTCGAACTTCTTCGTCGGAATCTCGTACACGCCGGCGAAACGGCGCAAATACGCAACGGCGGTCATCAGGCCGCCGCCGATCGGGCTCTCCCAATACTCCTGTGTGTGTCGGATTGCCCGCACGCGGTCGGCGTCATCTATCAGCACGTGCGCTTTGAGGTCTGGGTGATAGCTTTCTTTCATGGCGTTTCCTCGTTTCGGCGGTTGACATGACCCGAGCTCGCAATCGACGTCGTCGTGTGTTTCTTTCAGGAAGGGAGATCTGCCAAGTAAACGTTGCGTCCGTTTCGGTTGAACAAGCTCTGCGGTACTAAGGAGCCGGTTCTGGCCGACCGGGCACTGCGAGGCGACACAATCGGCAGCTCGACTTCAGATGTCGATGAAGGGTGATGCGGTAATCGAGCGATCAAATGGATCGATCGATATGCGAGATACGATTGCGCTCGGGACTGCTACTTGTCGCTATAGCGCGAGCTATCAGGGAATCACCACGTTACTTCGGCGTGTTAAAGCTCGAAGATGTATCGACGGTGTACTTGCGATACGCGGAAAACTCCGATGTCCCGCTGCGTCGAAGTGTGAAGAGCAGGCCCACCCGTGCGCTGCCATCGTAGTTGACGACAGCGGGGAGCCACACTTCGCCGTTGACTTTGCGACGCAGGAACGACAGTCGCGCGCCCTTGTGCAGCTTGGCCAGCAGGCCGAGGCCGAACGATAGATTGTCGATTGCCTCGGCTTCGATCCTCACCAATTCATGGTCGTCCTCGCTGACCCAGGCGTGCACGCGGAAGTGCCGCATCTGCTCGCCCTCGCGCGTGCGCGGCTTTGCACCAGGCTTGGGCGTCAGCGAGAAGGCGATCGTGTCGTGCCCTTCGACCGGCTCGCGGCCGGTCATCTGGACGTCGAAGATCGCGAAGATGTCACTCACTACCTCGTCGCGCTCCCGACGGAACTTCTGATAATCACGCTCCTGGCGCGCGCGTTCTTTCGATGAGTTCTCGGCGAGCCGCTGAACCATCTCCTCGGCCTTTTTCTGGCGCTCTCGATCCTGCTTCGCCAATGCGTCCGAGGACACTGGCCGGCCATTCTCGGCGATCAGCCTCTCCCAGCGCTCCTGGCCGGGCAGACCGGGGTAGCTTTCAAAGACCTTGATCGATTCGTCCGTGGTCCGTCCGGCCTTGTCAAGCTTCAGCTCTCGTCGAGTCTCGACATACACGTAGCTGCTTTGAAGAGTTCTGTCCGTCTGGAGATGTTCGCGCGTCTCCTTGAGAAAGGATTCCTGGTCCGGCAAGGGACGTTGCGCACGCAGTACTGCGGTCGCGATGACGAGTCCGATTGCAAGCACTACCGCGTGTAGACGAACTGTCATCATTCGTTGACCGCACTACCGAGGCATGAAGGACGCGCCAGATCAGTGATCCCGAATATAACGCGTGATGAGAAGTCGCGAGGATTCAGATTGGCATCCGGTTGAGCAGACACACGGACCGCGACGTCTAAATGAGAGATAGGAGGGAAGTTGGTCATGACTCCCAGACCTTGGTACATGGTGCCCGGACGATGGCGCTGAAACGGCCGGCGTGCTTCTTCATGAGGGCCACTAGTGCTTGTCGATCTGCTCGCGCTCTATCTCGTGCCGCCGAGTTGGAGGAGAGTTGGCGAATCAGTGAGCGCTGCGGCGATTGAATAGATCACTCGCGTCGTTAGCGATCGACTTCGGCGGGTGTTGGACGGGGAGTCGGAAGTTTGCGGTACACTGATCAACCAGTAAGTCCCACCACAACCGAGTTCATCAATGCACCCGGGCACCCTCAGGGCCCTCGAGTTCGATCGCATCGTTTCGGTCGTCACGGATCTCGCTGTCACACCACTTGGCCGCGACCGCTTGGCCGATCTGCACCCGGCCATCAACACGTCAGAGGTCGTCGCGGCGCAGCGTGCCACCACCGAAGGCACGCGCTTCCTGGCGGATCATCCAGGTTTTCCGCTGCATGCCCCGTCGGATCTTCACGAGATCATTGCGGCACTCGGCGTTGAGGGACGTGCGCTCGAGCCGACGCGATTGCTGGGACTATCGAGCTATCTCGAGTCGATCGAGCAGTCTCGTCAGGCGATCACCAAGGTCGGAGCGGCGTTTCCGCTGCTGCGGCTGCTGGTCGAAACCGTCGCCTCGTTCAAGCAGGAGATCGCCGACGTTCGCCGCAAGATCGAGCCGTCAGGCGAGGTCGCCGACAACGCGACCCCGGCGCTGGCCTCGATCCGCGACCGTCTACGCAAGCAGAAGCAGCGACTGCGGACGACGCTGGACGGATTTCTCCGCGGGCGGGACGCGAAGTATCTGCAGGAACAGGTGGTGACCGATCGCAACGGTCGCCACGTGCTGATGGTCCGCGCGGAGCACCGCGCCTCGATTCCGGGCATCGTTCATGGAGGATCGGCGAGCGGCGCGAGCCTGTTCGTCGAGCCGCTCGAGACCGTTGAGATCAACAACGAGATCGTCGCGCTCGAAGAGCAGGAGGCCGAGGAGATTCGCCGCATCCTGTTGGAGCTGACGGATGCGTTCCGGCGGCGACCTGAGGAGCTCGAGCGAACCATCGAAGTGGCCACCGAACTCGACGTGATTCAGGCGCGGGCCCGCTTTTCGATCACGATCGGCGGAGTCGAGCCTGTGATCGCTGCCGACGGCACGTTCGATCTCATGGCCGCGCGTCATCCGCTGCTGGTATTACGGGGTCGGGAGTCATTTAAAGAGGGCAGCGCCGATGGTTCCGAACGCAGCGAGGGGCTGTCCTCTTTAAATGACTCCCGACCCCATTTCCCGGTGCCCGTCGATATCCACATGCGGCCGCCAACGCGCGTGCTGATCATCACCGGACCGAACACCGGCGGAAAGACCGTGGCGCTCAAGGCCGCCGGACTCTTCGTGGCGATGGCGCAGGCGGGACTGCACGTGCCGGCGGCACCGGGATCGAAACTGCCGGTCTTCAAATCGGTGTTTGCCGACATCGGTGACGAGCAGTCGATCTCAGCAAGCCTCAGCACCTTCTCGGCGCACATCGCCAACATCGTTGGAATGAACCGAGAGATGGTGTTGCCGGCGCTCGTGCTGCTGGACGAGGTCGGCGCGGGAACCGATCCCGTCGAGGGCGGCGCGCTCGGCATCGCCGTCATCGATCATTTCCGCACGCGAGGCGCCCACCTGGTGGCGACGACGCACTACGACTCGTTGAAGTCGTACGCCTCGACGACCGAGGGTGTTGAGAGCGCGGCGTTCGGATTTAATCCGGAGAGCTTCGCGCCCACATATCGTCTGCAGTACGGGTCGCCGGGACGGAGCCTCGCCATTGAGATTGCGGCGCGACTAGGTATGCCTGCGTCAGTCGTCGCACAGGCCCGCGAGAACCTGAGCGATCGCGAAAAGCAGCTGGCCGAGCATCTGGCCCGCATTGACGAGGACGTGCGGCGGCTCGAGCAGGACCGCCGCGACGTCGCCCGCGAGCGAGCGGCCGTGGCCGACGCCGAGCGGAAACTGCGGTCGCGTGAGGATTCGGTTCGCGAACGCGAGGAAACGTATCGCCGGCGGCTCGACGCGAAGCTCGACGAGCAGTTGCGGGAAGGGCGCCGCGAGATCGACGCAATCATCGAGGGCTTGAAGGCGCGCACCACTGCGATGTCGGATCAGGCCGCCCGGCGCGCGGCGGCGGCCCTCAGCACCGGGGAGACTGGTGCCGCTCGGGCGGATGCGCGGTCGGCAATCGAGCAGGTCGTCGGCCGACTGAAGAAGGGGCCGGGAGCGCCGGCACACACGCCGGCGCGTGCGTCGGAGGCACCGCTCGAGCCAGGCGTACGCGTCACCGTTGGCGCGCTGGGTCTCGAAGGAACCGTACTCGACGTGCACGGCTCGCACGCCGAGATCGATATGAACGGCAAGCGGCTGCGCGCCGCGGTGCGTGACCTGCGCGTGATCGGCGGCCCGCCATCGTCGGCAAAGGTCAAGGTCAACATCGATCTGCAGCCGCGCGCCGGGTCGCTGTCAGAGCTGAATGTGATCGGATGCACGGTGGACGAGGCGCTGTTGCGGCTCGAGAAATTTCTCGACGAATCCACCATCACGGATCAGCAGGTCTTGCGTATCATTCACGGGCATGGCACCGGTCAGCTGCGCCGCGCCGTGGCGGAGTTCCTGAAAGAGCATCCGCTCGTCGCGCGGTTCCAGACGGCGAAGATGGATCAAGGCGGTGGTGGGGTCACCGTTGTGGAGCTAAAGGACTGAACGTTTCATGGCCCTTTACCCCGCTCAGTTCATCGAAGACCTGAAGCTGCACGCCGACATCGTCGTCGTGATTCAGGACTACGTGTCGCTGAAGAAGAGCGGCGCAAGCTACAAGGGCCTGTGTCCGTTCCACGCCGAGAAGACGCCGTCGTTCAACGTCAACCGCG
>Ga0075430_100002222_pt1 | contig 16102 bp, 13 predicted proteins | sample RhiMetdeltSRZDD4_FD_75294 | JGI IMG/M metagenome (GOLD analysis project Ga0075430, IMG submission 75294) | Populus rhizosphere microbial communities from Tennessee, USA - Rhizosphere MetaG P. deltoides SRZDD4 | ecosystem: Host-associated > Plants > Roots > Rhizosphere > Soil | place: USA... | reverse complement strand
GCACGTCACAATGTCAGGTTTTGCCGCCGTTTGTCGTGAACTGACGTGGCAGACAAGGGGGCACCACCATGACATGGATTCACCGCGGTAGGCGGGAACGAATCGCTGCATTGGCTACGGTACTCGCGCTGGCGTGCGGCGGCGACGACGAACCGACGGGGAATCCCGGCTCGATCCAGCTAGCAGTCAATCCCGCCACGCTGTCCGTGCCGCAGGGAGCGAGCGGCGTCGTGAACGTCTCGCTCACCCGGACCGGAGGCTTCGACGGTGTCGTGACGCTCGCCGTGACCGGACTGCCCACGGGCATCACCGCCACCGTTACGCCCACCCAGCTCTCTGGAACCACGACGACTGCCAGTGTGGCCCTCACCGTTGCCGCAGCCGTCGCGCCGGCGACGCACACCGCCACGCTCACGGCGACGGCGCCCGGCGTGAATCAGGTCACGGCTACCTTTGGCGTGACCATCACGGGGGCGCCAACCGGCCCCACGTCTGTCGAGTACCAGTTCTGTGATGCATCCGCAGCGCCGGTGTTCTTCGCCTATCAGGACGGAACCGGCGCGTGGCAGGCCGCCACACGCTCCGTAACCGGTAGCGTTGCCAGGTACGCCTTCAATCTCACGCAGGCACGCGGTGGCGTCCTGATCGTCTACCGAACCGCCTCACCGGCCGTGACTGAGAACTGGCGGCCGTCGCGCGCTCGAGCCGTGATGGATGCACGCCGCGACCGTGCTGCCGGCGAGACCACCAAGGCCCAGCGGTCCTTTCTCGCGGACGCATACGTGACCGAGGTGCTCTACGCATCGGCCACCGAACTGGCGCAAGACGGCGCCGAGAGCTGCGCGCTCACACAGCCAACGAAGTCCGTGACCGGCACCGTGCTGGGCGTATCGGCCGGCCAGTATGGGATCGTGTCGTTAGGTATCGCCAACGACCTGTTCATTGGCGGGACGTCGACGAATCCGGTGACGTTCGAAGGCGTTCCCCCCGGCCCGATGGACTTCGTGGGGTCCCGCATGACACCGGGAAATCCGCCGGACCGGATTATCGTCTTGCGCAACCTCAACATACCAGACGGGGGCGCCCTGCCCGCTCCGATCGATTTCAACGCCGCGACCACGGCGCCGGCGACGGCGAATGCGACGATTACCGGGTCCTCGGGCGACGACCTCGAGATCTTCATCGACGTCGTGACCGCGAACACCGACGCGCTTCTGTGGTTCGATCTGGCGCCGAGGCCGGCGACGACTCGCCCGTGGGCGGGGCTCGGCTCGACAACGATGGCGAGCGGCGACTTCCACGGGATCTATGCGTTCGCAAACCCGCGTCCGTTCGACGCGAACAACTATAGATTCGCCCTCAAGTACGTCGGACCGGTGGCCGACCAGACGCTCTCGCTCGGCCCAACCATCGCCGCTCCGACCCTGTCACAGGTTGCGGCGGGTGCCTATCCACGCTACCGGTTCCAGGGAACGATCCCGCCGGAGTACGGCAAGGGCGCCTCGGTCGACGTGCTGGGCGCAGCGGAAGGGGATAATGCGTTCAGCATCATCGCCACCGGCGCTTACCTCGCCGGGTCCGGAAACGCGCAGGCCTACGATTTCACCATGCCAGATATCGCGGGCGTCACTGGGTTCCCGGCCGCGGCCAGGCTTACTTCCGGTCAGAATGACGTGGCGGTCAGCGCGTTCGGGTTCACGGGGCCGGGCATCTTCGACGTACGTCCAAACGTCGGCAGCGAATTCAGGGCCTCGGTCAAGGGAGCCACCATCGTCGCGCCGTAGCCGGACCTAACAAGCGGCCAGTCCGAGCATTAAAAACCTTTTGTAGGTTCCGGCCGCACCGCATATTGGCGCCCATGCCCGCCATCGACCCCGTCGACCGACGCGACGAGCTTGCGGCCCTTCGCGCGATCTGGGTGGGCATCCGGACATCGGCCGGACGGACGGTCGTGATCGAGGGCGGGCGAGATTCGGGACGGTCTCAGCTCGTTCACGACCTGGCGCGGCACGTCTCAACCGGCAAGCGTGCCGCGACGGTGCTGCAGGCTCGGGGAGACGACACGGCGCAGGCGAGTCCGCTGTCCGTGGCCCATGAGCTTTTCGCCCCGCTCCGCGATGCGGTGGGACTCGCTGGCGCGTCCGAGCATGCGTTGAGCGACTTGTCGGCGATCATCCCCTCGGTGCACGACCGCTTCCCGCACCTCCCGCCTCCGAGCTCCGACCCCGCGGCGTTGCGCCCGGCGATCATCGAGGTGATCGACGCCGTTGCCGATGACGCGCCGGTCCTGATCATCGTCGACGACTTCGACCAGTGTGACGCAGCGACGCAGCAGCTCATCCACGCTCTGGCCGAGCGGTCACTGCGGTCGGTGCTCGTCGTGGTCACGACCGCGTTAGGCGCGTTGAGCTCGACACCGGGCCCAGCGAATCGAACCGGCTCGGCAGAGGTCCATCGGATCACGCTGCAGGCGCCTGGGCCGACGGTAGCGGCACCAGCGCCACCTATGGTCCGCACCCGTCCGGTACTCCGCTGGCGTCGAGGCGTTGCGGCCACGGCCGCCGCCGGCATTACCGTCGCCGCGACCGCAGCCGTCACGTGGACTCGGCAACCTGATGACGATCCGTCCGGCAGGCGACGCGTCGTCGTGGCCGTGTTCGAGAATCGGTCGCGTGACCCACAGCTCGATGCGCTCGGGCGAATCGTCGCCGACTGGCTGACCGACGGTGCAGCGCGGACGGGGCTCGTCAACGTGTCGCAACCGCTCGTCGATCCGAACGCCGCCGACGACAGCGCTTCTCGAGGCGGGCAGCACGTGCAGCTTCGCAGGCTGGCGCGCGCATCGCAGGCCGACCTCGTCGTGCTGGGCGGCTACTCCGCGTCGGGTGATTCGGTGCGCCTCGAGGCGGAGATCGTCGATGCGCGGACGGGCGAGCGACTTAGCGCCGTGCCGTCGGTCGGGGCCGCGCGCACCGCCCTGCTCGAGGGCGTCGAGCGGCTTCGCCAGAAAACCCTTGCGGCGCTGGCGCCGTGGATCGACGCGCGCCTAACGGCTGCGGCGCGGATCCAGAGTACCCCGCCGACATACGAGTCGTACCTCGCGTTCGCCGAGGGGCTCGATCGGTTCTACGCCCGCGACGCGAAGGCGCCAGAGTTCTTCGCGCGCGCGTACGCACTGGATACGACGTTCACCTTACCACTGCTGTTCGAAGCGCTCACGCACAACGGACTCACGCATTACGCGACAGCGGACTCGCTGCTGCACCTGCTGAAGCCGCGTCGCTTCAAGCTGGCGCTCTACGATCGCTACGTGTTCGACATCCTCGCGGCGTCGCTGCGCGGCGATGCCGCAGCCGTGTACGAATCTGCACGTGGAGCAGCGGAGGCGGCGCCCGGGTCCTTCGCGTCCACGATGCTGCCGGGGGCGGCACTGGGCTACAACCGACCGAAGGAGGCGCTGTCGCTGCTCCTTCCGGCTGACAGCCTGCACGGCGAACCGGCCAGACTCGCGAGCTACTGGGCGATGGTGGCCGCCGCGCAACACATGACCGGCGATTTCAGCGGTGAGCTGAAATCGGGTCACCTCGTTCGGAATCACTTCCCACAGGACGCACGGTACCTGCATTACGAGGCGCGAGCGCTCGCCGCGCAGGGCCGCCTCGCGGAGCTCGACGCTTTGCTGGCCGAAAGCCTGGAGTGGCGCTCGATCCCGGGGTGGGGACCTCCCGGGCTGCGCGTGCACATTACGGCATCAGACGAGCTACGCGCACACGGTCGCGACAGCGCGTCGCGCGCGGTGCTGGCTCGCGCGGTCCGTTATTACGAGCCCTCGAAGATGGCCGACTTCCCGGGCACGCGCCTCTCGTTCGATCTCGCTCGCGCACTTTACCAGATTGGGCGACTGGGCCACGCTCGCCGGATTCTCGACCGCCTGGCGAGCGACACCACTCCGCGGGTGCTCGGGCCATTCGAGCTCCGCTCGCTGACCGGGTACGTCGCCGCCGCGCAGCGCGACACGGCGACGCTTCGGGAGATCGACCTCTGGTTGCGAGAGCCGAACGATCCCTACATTCGCGGCGCGAACACCGAGGCCCGGGCGCGGATCGCCGCGCTGTTAGGCAATCGAGAGGAGGCCATGCGTCTCCTCCGAGAGGCGGCCTCCGAAGGGGTGAGCTTCAACCTCGGATACCATGCGCAGTTCGAGTTCGCGACGATGCGTGGGTTCGCGCCCTTCGAGGAGTGGCTTCGGCCGAAGGAATAGCTGGCGTCAGCGAGGAACCCGCGCGGCATCGAGCACGGCGTCGATCAGCGGAACGAGAATACCCGAGGCCGGCGTGCCGAACACGTTCCAGCTGTTCGCGACGGCCACGATACGATGCTGCGGGACGACGATCAGGAACTGTCCGCCGAAGCCGTTGCCGGCCCAGACCTCCAGGTTGCGGCGATCATAACGCCACCATTGATATCCGTAGCCCGGTGAGTTCGGGTTCGCCGGCGCCACGTGATCCACGTGTCGTGTCGTGGCCTCCTTCGCCCAGCCAGGGGGAAGGATGCGTGTACCACGCCACACGCCGTCATCCATGTACAGCTGGCCGATCTTCGCGAGGTCGGGCGCTGCGAGATAGAGTCCACCTTCCGTATCCGGATGCTGCGTGGGCGTCCGCTTCCAGTGGAACGACGTGATGCCGAGCGGTCCGAAGAGATACCGCCGGGCGTAGTCGTCGGCATGCATGCCGGTGGCCGAGCGAATCACTTCGGACATGAGCTGACTGCCACCGCTGTTGTACGCCCACTTCGTCGCCGGCTCGGCGTCCGACGGCTGGGCGAGCGTGAACCGGATCCAGTCCGGGCTGCGCTCGAGTTGGAGCGTGGTGTTCGTGGAATCGAGTGGCCGATCGGTCTCGTGCCACTCGATGCCGGTGCGCATGGTGAGCAGGTCGGCGAGCGTCGCCTTCTGCACGCGCGGGTCGATCTTGGAGAGATCGTAGGCCTTGAAGTGCGACAGCAGCGGTGCCTGCAGGCTCTTGATTTGTCCGCGCTGCGACGCGACGCCGAACAACGTTGCGGTGACCGACTTCGTCACGGACTGCAGCGTGTGCAGGTCGGTACCGTTCCACCACGGGTGCCAGTTCGGGTGGAGGTAGTTGTAGTGACTGAGCTGCGTGGAGTCCTTACACGCGTCGATCCCGCAGCCGATGGGCGACTGCTTGCCGCGGCTCACTTCGCGGTAGTCGCGCGGAAATCGCTCGTCGAGCACGAGGCGGCCGTTGCGAATCACGACGATACGGTCCGTGTTCCCATACGTCCCGGCCTGCACGCGCGAGACGAGGTCTCGGAGCGGGGCAGGGTCGAGCCCTTCGGCTTCGGGGGTCGACGTGGCCCACCCAGTTGTACCAGGCGCCTGGGCGGCGAGTGGCGCGCCAACGCAAATAGCGACGGCGAGCGCGAGTCCGCGTGTCATGGCGATCGAGGGGTTAGAGTTTAGGGGAATTGGGGTCAGACCCCTGTGAAAACCGCAATGGGGTCTGACCCCAACTCCCCCTTGAAACTCTGACCCCTTGAAAGCCGAAGCGCCAGCCGAAGTGGTATGGCCCGCGCTACGGAATGTCCATCCGCCGCAATCGCCGGACGGAGGACAGGAGAAATCCGCCGAACACCAGCACCGACATGATGATCGCGACGGTCAGACTCAGGTGGCTCCCGAACGCGAATCGCCGCTCGTCGAGCCCGTGCATGAGCGCGATGGCGTAGTGACGGATGCTCAGCGCCCTGACGCCGGAGACGAATCCGGAGAAGAACCCTTCCCAGAGCACGATGTAGAGCAGCCCCAACCCGATCGCCTGCGTAGACACGAGCCCGAGCCATACGAAGGCGGCTGCATACAACGCCACGCCGACGACCGCCGAGACGGTCACCGCGATGGAGGCCTGCACATCCCCGATGTACGCCACCCAGCTGGTGAGAAACGCACTGAGCGCCATGAACGGCGCAGCGATCGTGACCACCGCGAGGAGCTTCGGCACCGCAATCTGCCACCGCGGGATTGGCGCGAGGGTGAGGTTCGCCAGCGTGCGGTCCTCCACCTCGTTCCCCATCGCGGCGGCCGCGATCGCGAGCACCACGAGTGGCGCGATGGAGCCGGCGAGCATCGCACCCAATATGGCGGTCTCGAACTCGCGCACCGATGGTGCGTCTGGAGACCGCAGCATCAGCACCGCGATGATCACCGGCAGCGATGCCAGCACGGTCATGATCAGGAGGCGCCATCGGCCGGAGAGCTGGCGCAGCGTTAGGCGATAGACGGAACCCATGCGCTATTGCTCCACGAGGTAGCCGAAGACGCTTTCAAGTGAATCGTCCAGCGGCTCCACTCGGCGCAAGCTGATCTGCGCGGACTGCGCGAGTCGAGGGAGCTCGATCTGGAGATCCTGTACGTTGCGGCTCAGGACGACGATCGCGCCGTCGGGGTCTACGTTGACCGCGTCCACCGAAGGCAGCCGGACCACTTCCGCCGCCAGCTTGCGAGGTGCGTCGCAGATCACGCGGACGTGATACGGCCGCTGATTGAGCGCCGCGCGAATGGCGCGGAACCCGCCTGACGCCGCGAGCTTCCCGTTCACGATGAGCAGGACGGTGTCGGCGAGCTGCTCGACCTCCTCCAGGATGTGCGACGAGAGCACGATCGTTCGCCCCTCGGCCGCGAGCTCGAGGAGCAGTCGCTTGAAGTGCACGCGCTGCCGCGGGTCGGCGCCGTTCAGCGGCTCGTCGAGGATCAGGAGCTCGGGATCGTGAACGAGAGTCCCCGCGAGTCGCATGCGCTGGCGCATGCCGCGGGAGTACGTGTCCATCGGACGATGCTGTGCGTCCGCGAGGTCGACGAGGTCGATCGCACGGTCCACTGCCCGCTCGAGATCGGCAACGCCGCGCAGGCGTCCCATCATCTCCACGAACTCGCGGCCCTTCATGAAGCCGTAGACGGTCTCGTGCTCCGACATGACACCGATCCGCCGGTAAAGCGGCGGGTTGTCCCGCACCGGCTCGCCGAACACGGTGACGCTGCCGCGCGACGTCGCCGCGAGGCCAGTCATCATGCGGAGCAGGGTCGTCTTCCCGGCGCCGTTAGGCCCGAGCAGACCGGTGATGCCGGGCCCGATCTCGAACGTCACATCGCTGACGGCGACGACGCTCCCAAACCATCGCGACACGCCGTCGACGCGAATCACCGGGGCGGCGGCACCATTCGCGTTGTCATCCCGAGCGACCCCGAGTGAAGCGAGGGGGAGTCGAGGGATCTGCTGTAACGTCATAGTAGCCCTTCGAGCCACAAGTATCGCAGGTTAGATCCCTCGACTCGCCTTCGCTGACGCTCAGGCTCGCTCGGGATGACAAGCGGGCGAGGGATGACGGTGAGTGAGCCAATCACGGCGACAACCTCCGATAGCGCGACCACAGGATGCCCGCTGGCACCAGCGTCCACACGAAGTACCACGCCACGAGGATCGCCGAGCCGAGCTCACGCGCGGGCGCCTCCTCCGTGATCTCGCTGACCTCGCCGAAGATCACGTCGTTCACGTGCACCGGGATGTTCGTCAGGTTGAACATCGATATCCACTGGCCCGCCTTCCCCCCGATTTCCTGAGCTGCGCCCACGGTGAAGGGCGCCGTGATCACGAACAGCCCGACGAGGAATACGGACGCGTACGCGCGTCGCGTGGTGAAGGAGGCCGCGAGCAGGGCCAGCGTTACCGCGTACGCCGCCATGGCCGTGCCCGCGACGAGGAATCGTGGGACGTCGAGCCAGTGCTTCTGCAGATACTGGAGTGGCGCCATGTCGCCGCCCGACAGCCCGAGGAACAGGATGAACTGCGGAAACCACGCGGCCGCAAGCATCACGGCGAAGAACGCGGCCCAGCGTGAGACGACGTAGTCCGATCCAGTGAGGGGTCGCACGAGATACAGGTTGATCACGCCATTCCGTCGGTCAGGACACAGAAGCTCCGGCCCGACGACCGCGGCGAAGACGAACATGATGATCGAGGCGATGCCGTAGAAGTCGGAATGAGACGGCAGGTTCATGCGTTCTGCCGCGCCTGGGCCGACAAGTCGGTCGGCCGCGCCTGCGACGATCGCCATGACCAGCGCAATGGCCGTCAACACGCCGATGAAGAACCAGGGAAGGATCTTCGCGCGCGCACCGCGGCCGAGTCCGAGCGCGCCGCGAACGCCATCCTTGAAGATCGCGCGCCGCGAGCGGCCGCGTCCTTCCCGCCGATCGGTGTATCGCTGGTACCCGATGTCGAAGACCGTCCCGGGGCTCGTCATGCCGCCTCGCTGTCACGCTCGAAGAGCTCGGTGAGCGCGCGGCGCCGTGGGGCCATCCGCCGCAGCGGCGCCTGCACCTCGACGAGCGCGTCTCTCACGTGATCGTACACGGATTCCTCAGCGCCCTCGATCGTTAGGCCCGTGTGCTCGACGGTCACCACGACCCCGCGCCGCTCGAGCGCGGTCACGAGCGCTTCACGGTTGTAATCCACCTCGATGAAGACCGTCTCCGTCTCCTTCGTGAAGTGCTCGACCTCACCGGACTGGACCAGCCGGCCGCCCTGGAGGACGATAATGCGATCGCACGTGCGCTCGATGTCGGCCATGAGGTGCGACGAGAACAGCACGCTGATGCCGAACTCACGATGCGTCTTCCGGATCAGGGCGAGCATCTCCTCGCGGCCAGCGGGGTCGAGCCCGGCTGTTGGCTCATCCAGGAACACGAACGCGGGGTCGTGCACGAGCGCCTGCCCGAGCTTGACGCGCTGCTTCATACCTGTCGAGTAGCCACCGATCGCGCGATAGCGCTCCTCGAACAGGCCGACGTGGCGCAACGTGTCAGCGGCGCGCGTTCGCGCCATGGCCGGCGGAAGCCCGCTCGCCTCCGCCATGTGCGTGAGGAACTCGGCGGCACTTACGAGCGTCGGAAGGCAATCATGCTCGGGCATGTAGCCGACACGCGCCCGCGCGGCGACGCTCTCGGATGCGTTCTGGCCGAGGACCGTCGCCTTGCCTGACGTCGGCTGGAGGAGGCCGAGCAGGATCTTGATCGCCGTGCTCTTGCCCGCGCCATTCTCACCGAGGATCCCGGTGATACCGTCAGTGATCTGAAAGCTGACGTCGTTCAGGGCGACGACATCTCCGTACTGTTTCGTTAGGCGCTCGACGACGAGCAGCGTCTGTCCGGTCGTCATCAGGCCCCCGCCGGCTTCGGTTTCTCGCACGCCGGCGCGTACCCGTACTCGCACGAGCGACGACGGAGCGATTGCGCCCGCTGACGGCTACCGAGCCCGTCATACAGTGTGGCCGCGCGGGCGCAGGCTTCTCCGTGTCTCTGGTCGCATGCGTCGGTGAAGAGCTCCATGGCCCGGATGCTTTGCGGCGGGACGCCACGGCCGGCCTCGAGGACGACGGCGTACTCGAAGCACCCCGCCGCCTCCCCACCGTCGCACGACTTGTCGAAGAGCGCCGCAGCCGTCGAGTCATTCCGCGGAACGCCATTCCCTGCGGCATGCAGGCGCCCGAGTCCGAGACAGCCGACTGCCACCTTGTCGTCGCACGATCGCTTGAAGAGGGCAGCCGCTCGAGTGAAGTCCTGAGGCACGACTTCGCCTGCCGCGTACATGGTGCCGAGGTGGGCGCACCCAAACTGGTTGCTCGCATCGCATGACTGCTGAAACAGCGCTGCCGCGCGGGCCGTGTCGCGCGCGACACCTGCGCCCTGGCGATACAGCACGCCGAGTCGCGCGCAGCCATCCATGCCGCCCCGCTCGCATCCCTGGCGCAGGAAGTTCAGCGCCCGAGCGGAATCGCGTTTGACCCCAGTGCCCTGCTGGTAGGCAACTCCAAGACTCGCGCATCCGTCCCCCACGCCGCCCGTGCACGCCTGCTCGAAGAGTTCGGCGGCATGAGTGTCATCGCGGAGGACGTACTCGCCTTTTTGGAGCTTGCGCGCGAGCTGATTGCAGGCGGCGACATCGCCTGCCTGACACACGCCGCGCAGGCGCTTGGCCTCCTCGTTTCCGGGGTGGCAGGCCACGAGTGCGAGGCCGGCCAGCATGAGACAGAGCAAATAGAGAGCGCCCGGGCGAGCTGGCTCGCCCGGCGGGGTCCGTGTTCGCATGACTGCTCGAAGTGGGAGACGCGATCGGGTGGCTTTCGCCCGTCCCTGCGCTACGGCGGGTCGGTTGCGGAAGTTTCGCCCGAGCGACATTCCGGTTTCTCGAATCGTCCATTTCTCATGAGAGCACGATTCGACGCTGGCACGGACGTCGCCATGCTCGGCGCATGGGACGCCGAGCGGAACACGCGACCGTTCACACCCGCGGAGTGGTCGCGCCTGGAGGCGACGCTCGACGCGGACGCCGCGGCGGGGCACCTCTTCCTCATCCACACGCACGCGGATGGTGGTGGTGCCATCGACGTGTATGCCGACGAGCCGATTCCCGATGATGTGAAGGCACACCTAACGCCGCTCGGCGGCGAGTTTCTCCTTGTCCTGCCGACAGGGGCGCTGTGTGTCGACGGTGCGGAGTATTATCGCGCGCGGAAGCCAGACACGAGGGTATCGGCGCGCGCGGTCACAATGCCGCCGGGAGACTACGCGCTACGCTGCTACGAGTACGAGGGTGAGGAAGAGGCGCCGACATCGGAGAAGGACCTGGCTCGGCTCGTAGGGCGCGAGGATCTCGCGTACTACGATCGCATGAACCGAACGGGTTGCCTCGGCGGCCTGCTCATGCTCCTCCTCTTTCCCCTCCTCTGGTTCGTCGTCGGATGGATCGTCGCGCTCGTCGTGACCGTCGTCGCGTTCGTCTCGTACTTCCACGTTCACGCGTGGTTCCTGAGGCGCAACGAGCGGTACGCTCGTCTTCGCGACGTCGTCACCAAGTTTCGCTTGGAGGGTGCGGACCCGACGTTCGTGCTCGAGCTGCGGTCAGTTCCCAATCGCGCCGGGCTGAGTGGCGGCTCCGTCTCGTTGGAGGTGAACCCAGGCGCGCCGCGATGACCGACGCGGAACTGTAATACATGTACTTGAGTACATATAAGACATGTATTAATATTCATTATGCCGAAGCGTTCTCCTTCTCCGTCGGTACGAGAACCCGTCCAGGTATATCTCGCGCCCGACGACCGCGATCTCCTGAACCGTCTTGCTGAGGAAACTGGCCTGTCAAAGGCCGAAATCCTCCGGCGTGGCGTGCGGAGTTTTGCGCGCGAACAGCGTGGGGGGAGCCCCATGCTGCGGTTCGTCGCAGAGACCACGGGCGAGGGATGGCCGGACGCGGTGGCCGCCGACCACGACGCAGCGCTTGCCGAGGCGTATCGTGCTCAGGCCAAGAAACGCAAGTGAGGACGGCGTTCCTTGATACGTCCGGGTGGTTTGCCGCCCTCAGCCCCCAAGAGGCAAGTCACGGGGCCGCGCTTGCGGCATATCGCAAACGGATCGAAGGTGGTACTCAGCTGATCACGACAAATCTCGTCGTCGCCGAGATGCAGATCCTGCTCATGCGATTTCGCGGTCCCGAGGAAGGTCTGCGGTTTCTCGATAGCGTCTATCAGGATCCCACCCACCACGTCGTGTTCGTTGATCGCGATCTCGAGCGGAACGCCGTGGACCGATGGCTCCCCCGATTTCGCGATCAGCGGTTGAGCCTCGCTGATGCCGTGAGCTTCGAGGTGATGCAGTCGCGACGAATCCGTGAGGTCCTCGCGCTCGATGAGCACTTCGAGCTAGCCGGGTTCCAGCCGGTTCCATGACCTGATCGGGGTGCGACGCGTCACGGGGTCGTCTTTCGGAGGACACCGTCGTAACGCCGAACTACGGCTGAGCTCTGGGGCGACCATCCGGCTCGCGCGCCGCCGACGCACGTCACGTGAAGGGGTCGCGAGACGACGGACGCGCGTCCATACTTGCGTGCCAATGCCGTGACCCGACAGATGACCCCACCTTCGTCCGCGACCGAACTCTCGAGTGACGGTGCCACCGAGCGCGCCCGCCGATGGCGCCTCGTGCTCGGTGCCGACGCTGAAGGCTCGACCGGTGTTTCACTGACCGGTGCCGACGCGGGGATGGACCGCGCGCTGCAAGCCCTCTACGGTGCCGAGCCGACTGGACCGCCCGGTGGCCGCTCCGCCGATCGCCGGGGAGGGCTCGGGAGCTCCGCGCCGTCGGTGGCGCGCTGGTTAGGCGACATCCGCAGCTACTTCCCATCGTCGGTCGTGCGTGTGATGCAGAAGGACGCGCTCGAGCGACTGAACCTGCAACGGATGCTGCTCGAGCCCGAAATGCTCGAAGCGGTGGAGCCCGACGTCCATCTCGTTTCCACGCTCATCGCGCTCAAGAGCGTGATTCCGAACAAGACGCGCGACACGGCGCGCCTGGTCGTGCGCCGGATCGTCGAGCAGCTCCAGCGGCGGCTCGCCAACGCGACTCGTCAGGCGATCACCGGCGCCCTGCAGCGGTCGGCGCGGAACACGCGTCCACGATACGCGGAGATCGACTGGCACCGGACGATTCGCGCGAATCTCAAACACTACCAGCCGGCGTATCGAACGATCATTCCGGAACGGCGAATCGGCTTCGGCCGCAAGCGCAATTCGCTCCGCGACATCATTCTGTGCGTCGATCAGAGCGGTTCGATGGCCGCATCGGTCGTCTACTCGAGCGTGTTCGGGGCCGTGCTGGCGTCGCTTCCGTCGGTGTCGACGCGGTTCGTCGTCTTCGACACCGCAGTCGTGGATCTGACCGATGACCTGGACGATCCGGTCGAACTCCTGTTCGGGACGCAGTTGGGTGGCGGCACCGACATCAACCGCGCGCTGAGCTACTGTGAGTCCGCCGTCAGGCGTCCCGGAGAAACGATTCTCGTGCTGATCAGCGATCTGTACGAGGGCGGAAACCGCGAGGAGATGCTGAAGCGTGCGGCGTCCCTCGCGACATCCGGTGTGCGCATGGTGACGCTGCTCGCGCTCAGCGACGACGGGGCTCCGTCATTCGACCATGCGAACGCCGCCGCCTTCGGTGCACTCGGTATTCCAGCGTTCGCGTGCACGCCTGATTTGTTCCCGGATCTCATGGCGGCGGCGATCGGGCGGCAGGATCTGGGGCAGTGGGCCGCCACGCGCGGGATCGCGACTGGCGGTGGAGGCACGACGCGCTGATGTGGACAGCGGACACGGTGCTGGCGCTTGCACCCGACCCGGCCTCCGCCAAGGCAGGGCGGGACCTCGCCACGCGGCGGACGTGGGCGACGTTAGGCACCGGCGTCGTGGGCAGCGGCACAGCCGTGTTGTGGGGCGCCTGTCAGGGAAGCGGGAAGGATCCATATCTCACCCGCGTCGACACGAGCGAGCCGGCGTTCAAGTGCAGTTGCCCGAGTCGGAAGTTTCCGTGCAAGCACGCGTTAGGGCTGTTGCTGCTGTTCGTCCAATCGCCCGGTGAATTCTCCACGGCTGCGCCGCCGGATTGGGTCGCCGAGTGGATGGAGAGCCGAGCCGCGCGGGCCGCGAAGCGGGCGGAGCGCGAAGCGCGGCCGGCCGAGCCCGTGACCGAGGAGGAGGGGCAGGCCGCGGCAGCGAAACGAGAGAAGGCCGCCAAGCAGGCAGCCGCGCGCGTTGAGGAACGGGAGCGGCGTGTCGCTGCTGGGATGGCGGAGCTCGGCCTGTGGCTACGCGACCTCGTTCGTCAGGGGCTGAGCTCCGCCGCGTCGCGGCCTGCGTCGAGCTGGGAAACCATGGCTGCTCGTCTGGTCGATGCGCAGGCCGCGGGCGCAGCAAGGCTCGTCAGGCAGATGGCGACGATCCCGGCGAGCGGGGAAGGATGGCCCGAGCGACTGCTGCAGCACATGGCTCGGTCGCATCTCTTGCTCGAGGCATACAGTCGCCTCGATAGCCTTCCTGCAGACCTCGCCGCCGACGTGCGCACGCAGCTCGGATGGACGATCGCGCAGGAAGCGCTGCTCGATCTCGACGGTGTACGCGACGAGTGGGGAGTCGTCGGGCGGAAGGTGACTGAAGAGGATCGGCTTCGCGTGCAACGTAGCTGGCTGTGGGGCCGCGAGACCCGCCGTGGTGCGCTCGTAATGCACTTCGCCCCACTCGGTGGAGCGCGCAGTGAGAGCAAGCCGGTTGACCCGACGCTCGTGCCAGGCACCGCGTTCGAGGGGACACTCGTTTTCTTCCCGAGCGCCGCCCCCCTCCGCGCGATAGTGAAGGAGCGCCTGGGTGCGGCGACGTGGTCGTCGGACAATGGGTTTGCGACCGTGTCCGACGCGATCGTGGCGGCCGCAGACGCCGAGACGCGGATGCCCTGGGTCGAGACACAACCGATGCTGCTGCGCGCAGCAATTCCGACGACTCGAACGACGCCGTGGCGAGTCAGGGACCACGCCGGTCATTCCCTTCCGCTTTCCAACCGATTTCACGACCGCTTCCGTCTGCTCGCGGTGAGCGGCGGAGCGGCAGTTCCGCTGTTCGGCGAGTGGGATGGCGAGTTCCTGATGCCACTCACAGTGTGGGGGGAGAGCGGTGCGGTCCAGTTGCTGTAACAACTACGTGGTTCGACTGACGGCGACCGCATGACCATCGGCGCGAACGATCTCGCCATCTGGCCAGCCGCCGTGAACGCGGCGTTGCTCGGCGCCGACCGAACGTCGCTGACGCTGCCTGCGCCCGACGGCACGTTAGGCGCCGCCTGCGCCGGGCTGACCCGTGACGAGCCCGATCCCGCTACGCTGCTGCTCCGAGTCGCTGCTGCCGCGACCGTGTATCGCCGCTGCGGTTGGAGGCCCGCGCGCATGGCGGACCCGGCCCCGGAGACCTGTCCGCCAGACCCGCGTCCACTGTGTTCACCGGGCGCGGTGGGGCTCCTGCGGCGCATCCTTCGCGGAGAGCACGAGTCGCTCCTCGGAGAATGGCTCGCGCTCGCCGCCCGACATGGCGTTCGAGCACCGTCCGACGCACTGCGCGATCTCCTCGACCTCGGCCGGCGTGAACCGGGGCTTCGGTCGCTGATCCTCGCTGCCGGCGGGACGCGCGCGACGTGGCTCGCGGGATTCAACGATGAGTGGTCGTACGCGATCGCGGGAGCGAGCCTTGACGCACTCGTGGCGACGTTCGAGACAGGACCAGGGCCGGCGCGGCTCGCCGCGCTGCGACAGCTCCGACTCGTCGACGCAGAGCGAGCTCGCGCCGAGCTGGAGAAGTCATGGGCGCAGGAGAGCCCAGCCGACCGCGCCGGGTTCGTCGCGGCCTTCGTTCACGGGCTGACCCCCGAGGACGAGCCGTTTCTCGAGCGGGCCCTCGACGACCGGCGGAAGGAAGTGCGCCAGCAGGCGGCCGCTCTGCTCACCCGCCTGCCGACGTCCGCGCTCGTCGGCCGTATGGTGGAACGGGCGACTGGGCTGTTGTCGTTAGGTCGGACCTCGATGCTCAAGCGGACGCGTATCGAGGTCGGCCTACCCGCTGCCGCCGACGCGGTGCTCGTCCGCGACGGCGTCGAGGCCAAGCCGCCGGCCGGCATCGGTGAGCGAGCATGGTGGCTGGCGCAGATCATCGCCGCGGTGCCGCCCGCGACGTGGACTGCGGCGTGGTCGCTCGCGCCCAACGCGGTGCTACGGGCGGCGGACGACAACGAGTGGCGGGAGCCGGTCGTTGCCGGCTGGCTCAGTGCCACCGAACGCCATCGCGACGCCGCGTGGGCCGCCGCGCTGTGGGAGAACGAGCGGATGGCGCGCGTCGACCCGCGATGGGGTGCCCCGCCGCCAGAGCGCGTCTTCACGAGCGTCGCTTCCGCCGAGCAGATAGACACGATGCTCCGCAGCGCGATCGGCGCCGGTCGTGATGTGCTGCGCGGGAGTCATCCGGCGCTCGCCGCCATCCTCGAGTGGCCGGAGCAGTGGAGTGACGCGCTCGCGGGCGCGGTGGCGCGCCGGCTCAAGGAGTATGCGGGCGTCGATCGCGTTCCGCTCACGGCGGAGTTCGGGCTGCGCGCGCTGCTCGAACGGTGCGCGCACGCCGTGCCAGTGCCAGCAGTCGGTGCTTTCCTCGAGGGTTGGCC
>Ga0075430_100002220_pt1 | contig 16102 bp, 9 predicted proteins | sample RhiMetdeltSRZDD4_FD_75294 | JGI IMG/M metagenome (GOLD analysis project Ga0075430, IMG submission 75294) | Populus rhizosphere microbial communities from Tennessee, USA - Rhizosphere MetaG P. deltoides SRZDD4 | ecosystem: Host-associated > Plants > Roots > Rhizosphere > Soil | place: USA... | reverse complement strand
TCTACTCTTTCATGTTGCTCTTCCGTGCCCACAAAATGTTTGTATGATTTAAAATAGCGGGTATTGAAGTTAAATATCAATGCTTTTGCTTCACCAGCTTTTGCAGAAGTGCAGGTATTACCGTTACTGCGAATAGCAACACAACCCTGTCCGTTTGTTTGCTGGTAAGATACTGCGATCAAAATTGCGATAATAATATAAATGCGTCTCATAATTTTTAAGCGTTAGGTTTCGTAATTTTTTATTTTTTTAGTTTCAGTCTTGATACGATGAATTCACCTAATTTCTTTCCTGCTGCTGCGCCATTGTCATTATCGAAACGATAATGGATTCCGCCGTATAATCTTGACATGGCTGCCTCCTCCGCTGCTGAACGGAAAGATTTGATCTCACGATTTTTGATGCCGAATTCAAGTAATGAAGTATCAGTAAAAGATAATTTATCACCGAACCAATGCGTCATTACTTCCGCTGCCGCTGCACTATTCGTAGCATGGCCGCTTGTATAGGAAGGGAATGGCGGAGTTTGAATGTAAGGATGCCAGTTGTCATCAATTTTATTTATCTCTGTTTCCGGACGAACATAGTTACTCCTGAATTTTTCATCCCAGCAACTGATAAATGCTTCATACAGGGCGATAGCGGTTTCTGCGTAAGCGGCTACAGTTGTTTTGAAATCTGCATTAGCTGCTTTGGCACCGATGCCAACAATATTCATCCAATGCCCGGGGGGTGAAAACTTCTTGGTGACAAAATTTACATGACCAACGACATTTAGCTTAAAGGGATTGTCGTCCCAAAAGTCTGCAATGTGTTTTTGTTCTTCCGTTAAATTCTCACCAATCGTTTTTACTTCCATCATTGCTTTGTAATAATTGCTATTCTTATTTTTAGGATCAAAACCTGGTGGAGGAATTGGTCTGAATTGAGAACATGAATCCATCACCATCGTCCTCATTTCTTTCCAATGAGGCTCTACTGCCGGTCCATACATTGGGGGAGTGGGTATCCAGCGCCCGGCTACATCATATCGAACGGTATATCGCTCTGCGGTTCTAAGCCTTGCGTAGTTATCTTTTTTGCTCCAGTTAAGAATTGCTGTTACAATAGTATCTGAAAAAGCGGTTGTGCTCTTCAGCCTGGCATCGGACATATGAATGCTATCAGCGATCTTTAAAAGATTATTGTAATAGCCCATCATGCTTCCTTCAGGAAACGTAACGGCATTACCAACTTTAGTAAATGCCAATAATGCGGCTAAACAATAGTCGATGTCTGTTCCTTTTTCGGGCTTTGGCATTTGAGGCATGTGTTTGATCTGCCCCGCAAGCGAGATATAGTTATCATCACCGGCAGCTATACATTCAAATGCCGCAATGCTTGCATATACATAATTACGTGTAGCAATCATTGGCGGAAAGTTATTCTCGAGCACCACATCATTCAGCTTCTTTACCGTTTTGCAATAAAGAGCCTGGCTATCGAAATACTTCAGATCTGTTTGTACGCCTTTTTCTGTACAGCCTGCTGCTAACAGTACCAAAGGCATTAAGAATTTTAATGCTTTCATTTTTAATTGAGAAAAAGTTCAGAGATAAATGTTTTCTGTTGTTGGTCCTGGTTCAGAAAATACCTTACGCTTCGGGTGGTTGCGCGTCAGTAACAGGGATAAATAAACTTTTTTCGATGTCGTTTGAATCAAACCAGGATAGAGGGATCAATGGAAAATTATTTTCATGTTCAACAGCTTCGTTCACCTGGAATTCTGTTGTGAGGAGTTTTATTAATGAGGTTTTTTGTTGTGATCCGTCGTTTGAAGGAATATCATTAACAGCTTTTGCAAATTCATTTTTTGCCTTAACGAGGTTTGTCTTCTCCTTATTCGGGAGACACAACAAATACAAGGTATTGCCGCTTACTTTTCTTTTTACATACCGGTAATGTTCACCATTGAAATCTGTTTCACCATAAACATTCTCATAATCTTTGTCAGAATAATAAGGCATGTTAAGCGGAATGCGGATCTCCACCAATTGGTCGTCTGTATATTGGCCTGCGGAAATTTTTTGCTCAAGTTGTGCGGTCGCCTTGTTCTCGATTGCAGAAAATAACCAGCGATAACCGGCAAGGTTAAATAACATGACACCGAGCAGCAGTATGGCAGCAATTTTTTTCAAGTCACTAAAGATACAATTCTTAACTATTTCAGAATAGATGTTTTTTCTGTGTACCAACACCTGTTAGGCTGACTATAACCCGTCCAAACAAAGAAAGGTCATTTAACAACATAAGTCTTTCGTTCCTTCCCAATTCCAGTCAGCGTAAGCGATTTCCAGTTTTTAGGTAAGCTCGTTTTTAATTGTACTATGCCCGAAGAAGTGATGTCCAAACCACCGAAACCCATTAATAAAGACTGAATAACGCCGCCGGCTCCAGTAGCAAAATAGGGATTGGTGCCGCCTTTTGTTTCCGCGATAACGCGGAAAGGAGGATTGAGATTGGGAACATAAGCCTCTTTGAACCAGTGATAGGCTTTTTCAGGATCACCCAACCTTGCATATAATGTTGTGAATACTGCCTGCGTCATAGCGGGTGTACCCTCATTAGGAACTCTTGTTGAATAATATTCGAGATCCTTTTTGATTTGAGCGACATCTGTTATTTGCTTTAACGGGTACGACAAAAGATTTACATCCGCTTGTTTTATCCCTTCACCATTATAAGTTGCATGTTCTCTTGTAACACCATTTCCCATTTTGAGAACTGGAATATTGTTAGCGACATCGATCCAGTCGGGGTCGGGTGCCATACCTAAAACTTTTGCCGCCTCGGTTGCAAATTGCAAATTAGATTTAGCCGCAGCATTGGTAAATGCATTATTATCTACATTCTCCGCCCATTCATCTGCTGCCACCACATTTTTAATATCATAACGACCGGGACCATTCCTTTCAACACGGCTTGCCCAAAAATCTGCAGTGGCAGATAATATCGGATAACCTTTTTCTCTTAACCATTGTTTATCCTGCGTGACAGCATAATAATTCCATGCAGCAATGCCAACACAGGCAGTAATGTGGTGTTCAAAAGGACCACTTAATGCCCACACCGGCGTTTCTTCAACTCCTGTTTCTGCACTTTCCCATGGGTACATAGCGCCTTTATACCCTTTGCTGAAGGCATTCTTTCTTGCAGCATCTAATCTTTGATAACGATATTCAACAAGGCTTTTGGCAATTTCAGGTTGAAGGACAAGTATTGCAGGGTACATCCATAATTCCGTATCCCAAAACACATGACCATTGTAACCAAGACCGCTCAATCCCATAGGTGATGGCGACAGTGCGGTTCCTTCCCGTGAAAAAGAATATAAATGATACAGCATGCTATGGACATCCTGTTGCGATTGCGGATCACCCTCTATCATTATATCGCTCTTCCATAATTCATCCCATGCTTTTGTATGAAAGCTCAGCAAGCGGTCTCGTCCTTCAAGTTTTGCAAAAATGGTGGCACGTTCAGCTTCATTTAGCGGATCATCATGGTGAGCAGAAGTAATAGACGAACCAGCGATCGAGAAACGATAAGTTTCCCCTGCTTTTAGTTTCTTGCTGAATTTCATCAGGTGCATATTATTGTCCCACATTTCATGAATAACCCGTGGTTCGTTACCATGCGTTTCACTAAATAAAAAAGTATTGCTTGCACACATCAACAATTTTCCTGTCGGGCTTTTTGCAGATGATGTTAGTAAACTGATCACAACATGCGGTCTGTCTATTTCATTATAATAATTCTGTACTTCCTTTAAAGCATCAGGCGATTCCATTACGCTTGCACTGGTTATACTTATATCTTTTTTGGGAGTAATGATAACATCCATTAAAACTGTGTACGGCAACTGACGAAGGGAATAATAAGTATAGGCAACGGAAGCTTTATCGGAATAATTAAATGTGGTAGTGAAAGAAGCTTTCTTCATATCCAACTCCTGTGTCATGCCGGAAGCCGATCTGGCATCAATTCTTTTTCCATCAACTTCGAGGTACATGTTCAGCAGGTTAAAACTTTTCAGGAAATTACTTACCCTGCCCCGGCCATAGAGATCATAAGCGCCGGAGAGTACAACGTCTTTTACTTTGAATGGTTCTGCCGAAGAAACGATCCCGATCATCCCGTTGGCCACCGTTATTCCATAATAATTAGCAGGGTCGATCTTGTCGGTTTTTATTTTCCAGGCATCCTGGCAAAAACAGACGACGTTTAGTATACAAAGGATAGCAATAAAAGAGGTCCTGGCAATCATGTAAGTAATTGTTTTAGAAGTATCAGGAGTAAATATTGTGCATTGGTCGCACAAGCAAGCTAAACAAAGGATCTCAATTTGATATAGCTTTTCTGAACAAGATTTACCAAGGAATGGTTATTAGGGCACGGGCTGAGAAAAATTATTTGTGGTGAATTAAAATTTCTCTAACATTGTGTGCTTATTACACATTAGGTTCAATTTTTAATTCACTAATTCTAATAACTGCTTATGTACCGCGAAAGATTGCTTAAAGCGATCGTCTTTCCCTGTCTGCTATTGTTTTCACTTGTTGCTTTCTCACAGGAAAAGGTGATCACAGGAAAAGTTACTGATCCAAAAGACGGATCGCCAATGTCAGGTGTTTCGGTTACTGCCAAAGGCAGCTCAGCCGGCACTCAAACTAAATCTGATGGAACCTACAGACTATCCGTCAGCCCTTCAACAACCGTTCTCGTTTTTTCTTTTGTTGGATATGAGCCACAGGAAATATCCATTGATGGAAGATCATCAATAGATGTTCAGCTTGCTGTTGGCAATGCAACATTGGGCGAAGTGGTTGTTACCGGTTACGGTACTGCAAGAAAAAAAGATCTCACTGGCTCGATCACGTTGATCACTGCAAAAGATTTTCAGAAGGGCCCGCAGACAACCCCATTACAATTGATACAAGGTAAAGTGCCGGGAGTTCAAATTTCGACCGGTAATGGTATGCCGGGTGCAGGTATTTATATCAGGATCAGGCAGGGGGCGTCATTATATGCAAATAATGATCCTTTGATCGTTATAGATGGCGTTCCTCTTGAATCCGGTGGAATTTCGGGAGTAGCAAATCCATTATCATTATTAAATCCAAATGATATCGAAAGCATGAGTATCCTTAAGGATGCTTCTGCAACCGCCATCTTTGGAAACCGCGCTTCAAATGGTGTAATTATTATAACCACCAAAAAAGGGAGCAGTGGTAAATTAAAATTGAGCTATAACAGTAGTGTTACATTATCGACAGTAACAAAAACTGCAGATGTTTTAAATGCCGATGAATTCAGAGATTTAGTAAATCAATATGGAAATGCTGCCCAGAAGGCGTTGCTCGGAACAGTCAATACTAATTGGCAGGATCATATCTTTCGTGATGCAATAGCCTTTGATAATAACATCAGTTTCACTGGTGGCATCAAAAGGCTTCCCTATCGTTTATCACTTGGTTACCTAAGCCAGGATGGGATCCTGAAAACTGACAATATGCAACGAGGTACTATGGCGATCAATATCAATCCCAAGTTTTTGAAAGACCATCTTAGTGTCAACGTGAACATGAAAAATTCCGTGACACGCAGCCGCTTTGCTAACCAGGGTGCCATTGGTTCTGCTGTTTTCTTTGATCCAACACAACCAATTTATAATCCCGACAGACCACAGTACGGAGGTTATTGGGAGTGGGAACAACCACCGGTACCCAACACGCCTCCTGCGCCGAATACATTAGCACCTAAGAATCCACTGAGCTTGCTTAACCAAACAAGAAATGTTGGTACTTCTTACCGGAGCATTGGCAATATCCAATTTGAATACAAAGCTCATTTTCTTCCGGAATTAAAAGCCACGCTGAATCTTGGTTATGATATTTCAAAGGGTTCCGGCACTACCAGGACTTTGCCTACGAGCGCCTCCGGATTTTATAATAAAGGAAGCCAAGGCAGGTATATGCAAAAAAGATGGAATTATCTTTCTGACTTTTACTTGAATTATGCGAAAACTTTTTCAAAACATCGCATCGACGCAACTGCCGGTTACGGTTGGCAGGATTGGACAATTTATCGCCCGAGCTATCCTACCGTAAATGGTACAGGCGTAATTCCCGCAGGTATCCCTGCCAAATCCCAGCACACATTGCTATCTATGTTTGGAAGGTTGAACTATGGGTATGATGATCGTTACCTGATAACTGCAACGGTGAGAAGAGATGGATCGTCACGTTTTAGTGAAGACAATCGTTGGGGTTGGTTCCCTTCAGCGGCAATAGCATGGAGAATAAGCCGTGAATCATTCCTTAGAGATTCAAAAACTTTTTCCGATTTGAAACTCAGGTTAGGCTGGGGTATTACTGGTCAGCAAGATCTATATGTTGGTGATTATCCAAACGACTATCCATACCTGGCAAGATATACTTTAAGCGATAGCAGTGGTATGTATCAATTCGGAAGTAACTATTATTTGTTGCTTCGCCCTGAAGGCTATGATGAAAATCTGAAATGGGAAACGACTGAAACCTATAATGCCGGTATTGATGTAGGGTTATTTAATAACAGGGTATCATTTAGCGTAGATGTTTACTATAAAAAGACAGAAGATCTGATTGCCGAAATCTCTGTTCCAGCAGGTTCTAATCTTACCAATAAGATCACAACCAACGTAGGTAATATTGAAAATCGTGGATTGGAATTCGCCATCAATGCATCTCCTGTTCGCAGTAAAGACTTTACATGGGACTTCGCATATAATTTTACTTATAATACAAGTGAGATCACAAACCTGAGTAAAGTGAAAGATGCAAATGCCATCGGCAACCAGGTAGGAAATATCAGTGGCGGTGTTGGTAATTACATTCAAATACATACCGTAGGATACGCGCCATATACATTCTTTGTATACAAACAAGTGTATGATCAGAATGATAAGCCGATCGAAGGGTTATACGTCGACCTGAACAAGGATGGGAATTCAAATGATAATGATAAGTATCGTTATAAAAATCCTCAGCCAAAATATTTCATGGGATTGAGTTCACAGGTTGGATATAAAAAATGGTCATTGAGTTTTGCAGCCAGGGCAAGCTTCGATAATTATATGTACAACAACTTCCATTCAACCAGTGGCGTTTTACAAAATTTCAGCTTTTCGAATTATCTCGCCAATGTATCACGTGATGTATTGCATACGTTATTTGCAACGCCAAGACTTTGGTCAGATTATTATATCGAGAACGCATCTTTTGTAAGAATGGATAATATTAATCTTGGATACAATTTTGGCAGGATCGGCAAAAGAGGCACTACTTTAAGAGTATCTGCTACTGTTCAGAATGTATTTGTAATAACAAACTATAGCGGTCTCGATCCTGAGATACCGGGTGGTATAGACAATAATTTCTATCCAAGACCGCGTAATTATTCATTGGGTGTTAACATTGATTTCTGAGCTTTAAAAAACTGAATTATGCAAAATAAATTGATAAAATCTTTTTCAGTGATGGCGCTGGTATTGTTTGTCACCAGCTGTAATAAAACACTTGACCGAAAGCCATTCTATGAGGTGACTTCGGCAACCGTTTATGAGAATTTCAGCAATTATAAATCCATTCTTGCCAAATTATATGCAGGTCTTGCCGTGAGCGGACAAGCGGGGCCAAGCGGCAAGCCTGATATTTTTGGTATTGATGAAGGCTTCTCAAGTTATTTGCGCCAATACTGGCAATTACAGGAACTTGCTTCTGATGAAGCAGTGATCGGCTGGAATGATGGAACGATCAAGGACCTCCATAATATGACATGGACACCTGCCAACGAATTCATCCGCATGATGTACGACAGGATATTTTACCAGGTTTCGCTTTGCAACGAGTTCATAAGGGAGACAACGGATGATAAATTGGCAGGCCGCGGTATTTCAGGTTCTGATCTCACCGAAGCAAAAAAATTCCATAACGAAGCGAGGTTCCTTAGGGCACTTAGTTATTATCATGCGATAGATATGTTCGGCAATGTTCCTTTTGTTTTGGAAACAGATCCTATCGGTTCATTTTTTCCAAGTCAAATCACAAGGGCAAACTTATTCACCTGGTTGGAAACTGAATTAAAAGAACTTGAAGGCATATTAGCTCCCGCCAGGCAAAATGAATATGGCCGGGCTGACCAGGCTGGTGTGTGGATGCTGCTTGCCAAACTTTATTTGAATGCAGCGGTGTATACAGGAACTGCAAGACATAGCGATTGTATTACCTATTGTAATAAGATCATCGCAGCGGGTTATGTATTGGCATCTCAATATCGTTACAATTTCCTTGCAGATAACAATACTTCTCCTGAGCTGATATTCACAGTATCATTTGATGGACTTCGTACCAAATCATGGGGTGCTATGACTTATCTTGTTCATGCTCCTGTCGGTGGCAATATGAATCCTGCCCTTTGGGGTATCAATGGTGGATGGAGCGGTTTGCGCACCACAAAAGCTATTGTTAATCTTTTCCCTTCAACAACGGGCACACCTGATTCAAGAGGAATGTTCCATACGAGCGGGCAAAATTTAGAGATCATTGATATCTCGACGTTTACTGATGGATATCCGATTACTAAATACAAAAACGTTACTATCTCGGGTGCTAAAGGTTCTGATCCTGACGGCAACTTTCCAGATACAGATTTTCCATTGTTCCGTTTAGCAGACGTTTACTTAATGTATGCTGAATGTATACTGGCGACAAATGCTGATAAAGCAACTGCCCTTAATTATATTAATGCATTGCGTCAAAGGGCTTATGGAAATACGTCGGGAAACATTACAGCGACGGATCTCACATTTGACTTCTTATTAAAAGAAAGGGCAAGAGAATTGAATTGGGAAGCGCAACGCCGCCAGGACCTGATCCGTTTCGAAAAATATCCCGGCTTTGCCAATTATTATACTGGCAGCACCTATGTATGGCCATGGAAGGGAGGAGTAGCAGGAGGCGTTGGAGTTGGTTCTCACAGAACATTGTTCCCAATACCATCAACGGATATCGGAGCCAATCCCAATCTTGTTCAAAACAGCGGATACTAATACTAGAAATGATGTTCACTTACCTCAATAAAAACTTTTTTATGAGAACATGGTTAAATAAAATAATGCTTGTTGGTGTTGCTGCTATTGCATTTTCATCTTGTGAAAAGGATGAAGTAAAAACAGTGCTGACCATGGGTTCGGCACCATCTCTTACAGCAGACCCTACTACACCGATTGTGTTATTACAGTCAAACGCTAATAATAATGCAATAAAATTCAGTTATACTCCTGCCACATTTGGCTTCGATGCAGCAGTTACTTATGTGTTGCAGATTGCAAAAGGCGGGACAAATTTTGCAAGCGCGTCAACTACGGAAGTAGGATTGGGCAATACAACACCGCTTGAAAAGAGTTTTAAAGTAGTTGATTTTAACAGGGAGCTTTTGAAAATTGTTAATTATGGAACTGCTACGCCGATTGAAGTAAGGGTAAAAGCAACAGTGGCAGCTGCGGCCACGCCGTCTTATTCAAATGTGGTTACCATCACAGCTACACCTTATCGCGATCTTATTACTTATGCGTTTCCCAATGCCTTGAATCTTGCAGGCAATTTCCAGGGATGGAATCCCGGTACTGCTCCGCAAATTGTCAAACAAAACAATGGTGGTTATAATGGATTTGAAGGCTATATAATCTTTAACGCGGCTACACCTGAATTCAAAATGGTGAAAGGCGATAATTGGGGTGCGGGTGATTACGGCAGCGCAGGGGGAGGTACTTTGGGTAATGGAGGTCCTAATCTCACACTTCCGAGCGGTGGTCCCGGTCTGACCGGTTATTACCGAATAAGGGCCAATACAACAAACCTTACCTGGAGTTATGATAAAATTGAAAAAGTGTCTTTGATAGGAGCGTTTAATGGATGGAATGCTGATGCGCAACTGACATTCAATGCAGCTACCGGAGTTTGGAGTATCACAAGAGATATGCCGACAGGAGAATTCAAATTCCGCATTAATGAGAGCTGGGGCATAAATTTCGGTGACAACAATGGAGACTTTAAGCCTGAGTATGATGGTTCAAACCTGAACATCACGGTTGCAGGGAATTATACTATCTCACTTGATTTGAGTGTTGGTGGTAACTATGCGTACACGATAAAGAAAAATTAATGAGTAGAAACATAAGCAGTCATTAATTTGGGTAGACAGTGTCCCGCATGAGGCGGGACACTTTTTTTAATACATTGCAAAGCATTGAAGCTAAAAGATAATGCTCCAAAACTGGAATCGTAATTAATCGATAATTCTTCCAATCGTAGAACTCCTATAGGAAAACTCAATACGTGTATTATTTTTGTACTCTGTTATTGCGGTAAAAGACTGCAGTAATACTTTAGTTAAAATCCGGGCCTCCTTCGAACAACCACCAGACAATCCGTTTAAAAAAATTTAACCCTACTTGTATGAAAACTACACGTATCCTGGCCCTGCTTATGGGCGTTATCACCACCCTTGTTATTTTTTCATGTAAAAAGTCTGACATTTCAATAAATGAAACCAGCGAAGACGTTACTGCTAGTAGAATTGTTCTTGTGACAGATGGTGAACTTCCCGAGTGCGCAACCACCTGTATCAACCCTGCAGGTCCTTATATTGAATCTGATGGCAGCCAAACACAAACCTGGGGTAATCCTTCCAACCCACACTCGAAAACGGTAAGCTATGTTGCCTATAATACTCCAACCTCGTTTGTTGTAAAAGTAACCTTTACGCGTAGCGGAGGCAATGCATCAAATACAGTAAGTGTTACGGCATTCGGAACGACGCAATCAATTGCAACATTAGCGAGCGGTGCTACACATACTTTTACTTTTAGCTTACCTTCTGTTTGGAACGCATGTTATGAGGTTCCTTTTTCAATATACCAGGAGGGTCAGAATTCACCGATAAATATGTCTTGCTCATATAATCTTTATGCTGTTTGTCCTGAGGATAGAGGCTGCGAAACATCTTTCACCGGCGAAGCCATTTCATGCGGTTCGTCGCGCGAAGCTGTATATACATTCACTTCAAAAGACGCACAGGGCTACTTCAAAATGCAAGGCGGGTTAACCAACTTTACCGGTGCCGATGCAATAGTTGAAGTAACTGGGGGAACTGGTATCACCACATCACAATGGACCCCTGGCGGAAGTACAAACCGCGTTATCAAAATAGAAGGTAGCATTGCTGAATGCGAAACGGTCACGATCAGGATAAAATGGAATTCTACAAACTCGGGCGGTATCATAACGGGAAGCTGGTCTGTGAAAGATGCAAATGGAGTTGATATTGCGCCCGCCGTTGAAGGATTGACATGCGATTAAGGATTGTTTTCAACTTTATTATAATACAAAGGTCCTGCTAAAAGCCGGGCCTTTTGTTTTTGATTAAAGCCTTTAGCCACTTAAAACCTTATTACCTTAGTGGCAAAAGATAACGAACAAAAACAACCTTATTACCTTCCTTTATCAAAATAAAAATGGAATAGGGTAATAAGGTTGATCAATTTACGAGTTAATTTCTACTAAGCTAATAAGGTGCTATGTTTAAGCGTCCTTATCATGTAAAAGAGTTCCGCTTCCAAAAACTCTATACCCCAAATGGATACGTTTCAGGTACTAAGTGACCATCAGGATTTATATGCAAAGGAAACAATGCTCTTGTCTCATCAAGAAATATGAACGCATCGTACCGCATAGGTAAGATTGTAGGAACATAATTACCGAATCTTTCATGTCTCGGATTATAAATTACACCTACTGCACGATGACCAATATGCGTTTCATTCAGAATATGGTGTTGCACGAGATCATCCATGATCAGTAATTTATTACCATCATTTGCCTTGTGTAATAAAAATTCCCAACTGGCTTTGTCCGCTTCAGGCAATATCATTGATTCCATGACGTCCCCCCAGTTTTTTCCCGCAATAACAGATCCTTTATAAGAGCCAAAACCCACAAGTACTACACCTTTATCATGATGCTGCATTCTTGCCAGCTCACCAATATTGAACATTCCATCTGCATTCATATCTGTTGCCCTTGCATCACCTACGTGTGTATTGTGGGCCCATACGATGGCTTTTGAATTAGATCCGTGCAATTCCAACAGGCGATCAAGGGTATCTGCCATATGATCATCACGAAGATTCCAGCTATGCGGGCCGCCTTGTATCATAGCGCGATAATATTTTTCGGCATTGACAACGATAAGAGCATTTTGTTCAGCACTAAAAACATTTTCATGATCAGTATTATAGCTAGGCATCTTCTTTCTTATCTCTGTAAGGAGGCCGATCACTTCAGATTGACATAATTCCGGTACGAACATAGACGCTCTTGCATATGACTGACCTTCTTCTTTTTTATAGGGTTCGAAACATTGATATGCTTCTTCCGCAACCTTCAGTGCAGCTTTATCTGTTTTTTCTAAATAACCCATGATGCTTTCCAGGCTTTCCCAAAGACTATATACATCCAAACCATAAAAGCCAACTCTTTTATTAGCGGGTTTCGCGGCATTATATTTTTTAAGGCAATCTGCCAATGCTACAATTTCCCAGTTCGCCCACATCCATGTCGGCCAGCGATTAAAACGTTTTAAAACATCAATTGCATCTTTATTGGATGCATCATATCCTTTTATGAACCTGTTTAGTAAATAGCAATCAGGCCAATCACCTTCGACAGCAATAAAATTGAACCCTTTTTCTTCGATAAGCTTCTTAGAAATATAGGTACGCCATGTGTAATATTCGTGTGTACCATGACTTGCTTCTCCAAGCATCACAATTCTTGCATCGCCGATCCTGTCAAATAACGGTTGCAGATCTTTTTTGCTATTTAAAGGATAAGCGTGTTCGTTTACTGTATTAATTATTTCGTCTTCATGAGAGACGATATTTTTTACAAAGACCTGGCGCATTTGTTTAGGTGTTAAATAAAAAATTAAACAAGGTCAGACACCAATGCCGATCGGTTTGGTAACTGCAATTATCGTGCAACCAAATGAAAGAAAACAAAGTTTAGGCTCAGAAAATATTGCCACGGAGACACGGAATGCACGGAAAAATTTTCCGTGTCTCCGTGGCGAATAAAAAAAATTCAATCCTGATATCTTTCCTCATAGCTAAAGGTTTTGTTCTTTTTAAAAACATTTGGAACAAAAAGGCCGCTTACCCTTTCGGATAGAGCGGCCCGGCTTTCGTAGCCCTGACGACTTCTAATTTGCTTTAATAAACAACTGACTTGCTAATTGATTTGCCGATTGTACATATAATGTATAGGCACCAGCGCCAAGAGTTGATACATCAAAGTCCCAGTTGTTGGCACCTTGTGTTGCATTTCTTGTCCATGATCTTACGACAACTCCATTGCTGTTCACAACTTTGATCGTTACCTGCTCACTGTGTGTTGAATAAAACAACACATGCATAGTGTTAACAACAGGATTTGGTGTGATCTGCAAGGCTGCCTGTGCATTGCCCGGCACATGCAGCGCTTTGCAGATTTTTGTTTCACAGCCTCGCTGGGTTTTTATTGTTAAACAAACATCATAAGTGCCCGGTGCATGGTACTGGTGTGTTACCTCTCTTCCTGCTGCGGCGCTGCCATCACCAAAGGTCCACCGATAACTAACCACGGGATCATCCGGATTATGAATAGCGAATGCTTTGAACTTAAATGTTCTGGGCGATAAAAGTGAATCCGTCATGAATCCACCACAAACATTTGTCGTTGGTCTTATTACTACTTCATCACAGTCTGACGCGATACATCCTTCCTCGAATAGAATTTTTACACAAGCCCTGTACTCACCCGGTGCAGGGTAAGTATGACGAATAAATAATTGCGGCCATAACAATCCCGAATTCAATTGTATACAAGTATCGGTACCATCACCAAAGTACCAGCATATGCTAACAGGTCTTTTATTTTCTGATGACCACGGCGATGCATAAAATCCTCTTACAAGACTGGTGATCGATGGCGTTAACTCAAACAACTTGACACGACATTCGCCCGGTGCTTCCACTTTTACCAATTCACATTTCTTTGCTTCGCAACCACCATAGTAAATGATCTTCACACATACTTCATAATTGCCCGGATGATTATAACGATGATGAACCACATAAGCACCATTATAATCTTCTCCATATTGAATGCATGTGTCTTTACCGTCGCCAAACTTCCAGCATATCTCTTTTGGCTTTTTATTTTCAATATGCCATGGCAACGCTTTGAATGCAACATGCAATGGATTATCGGTAGTACTGATCGGTATTCGTTCAAAATCCGCTTTGCAGCGAATGGGCTCACCAATTTGTATCACCTTACATTTTCTTGCTTCACAACCGCCGTAATAAAGAATCTTGACACACACTTCGTACCGACCCGGACGCTCATATTCATGTCTTACTCCATATAAGCCTGTATAATTTTCCGGGTATTCAATACAGGTATCACGGCCATCACCAAATGTCCAGCATATCTTCTTTGGTTTTTTATTCTGACTATGGAATGGCAAAGCCTTAAAGTGAGCAACCAAAGGATTGTCGGTTGTATTTAGGAGCAGCTTTTCAAAATCAGCGTGACAGAACTCGCCCACATGGATCACTTTGCATTTGTGGGCTTCACAGCCACCGTAATAAAGTATCTTAACACATACCTCGTATTGTCCGGGTTCACGATAAGTATGCCTGACTAAATAGGATCCTGTATAATCTTCAGGATACTGGATGCAGGTGTCTTTGCCATCGCCAAACTTCCAGCAGATTTGTTTTGGCTTTTTATTGTTATTGTGCCATGGCAAAGCCTTGAAAGCAACAGTAAGCGGATCGTTTGTTGTAGTTAACGGCAGCTTTTCAAAATCAGCACGGCACTCATCGGGTCTTGTAATATTAACCGGCTTGCATTTTCTTGCTTCACATCCACCATAGTAAGTGATCTTTACACAAACAGTATAGTTGCCGGGTGCATTGTAACGATGCCGAACAACATAAGGGCCTGAAAAGTTCTGCGCATATTCAATGCAGGTATCTTTTCCATCACCAAAGCTCCAGCAAATCACTTTTGGTACTTTATTATTGTTGTGTGATGGAATCGCTTTGAACCCGACTAATAGCGGATGGTCTGCACTTGTTAATGGTATCTGCTGAAAATCGGCACCACACCTGTCCGGTTCCCCAATTTGTATGTATTTGCATTTATGAGATTCACACCCGCCGAAGTAAGTGATCTTGACGCATACCTGGTAGTTGCCAGGTTCACGGTATTTATGCCTGACCGTATAAAGACCTGTATAGTCTTCATTGTAATGGATAATGGTGTCTTTACCATCGCCAAAGTCCCAATGAATCGTTTTTGGCTTTTTATTGTTGCTGTGCCATGGCAGTGCTTTGAAGATCGTAACAAGAGGATCATTAACAGTGCTGACCGGCAGCTTTACAAAATCAGCTTTGCATTCATCCCGTCTCCCGATTTGTACCTGCTTACATTTGCCAGCTTCGCATCCGCCATAGTAAAATATCTTAATGCATACATTGTAAACTCCGGCTTCACGGTACTTATGTTTTACAACGTATGAGCCGGTGTAATTTGCAGGATATTCAATACAAGTGTCCTTACCGTCTCCAAAATACCAGCAGATTTTTTTTGGCTTTTTATTTTCACTGTGCCCTGGTAAAGCCTTGAAAATAGCATCAAGGGGGTTAGGCGTTACTGATATCGGGAGTTTTTCGAAATCAGCACGACAGAATTCCCCGACAATTACTTCTTTGCATTTTCTCGCTTCACAGCCTCCCTGGTAAACGATCTTCACACAAACCTCATAAACACCGGGCTGCTGGTAATGATGAATAACTGAATAAGGTCCCGCGTTAGTGTTGGAGTATTGAATGCAGGTATCTTTTCCATCGCCAAACTTCCAGCAGATAAGCACAGGTCTTTTATTTTCACTGTGCCATGGTATCGCGGTAAAT
>Ga0075430_100002217_pt1 | contig 16112 bp, 16 predicted proteins | sample RhiMetdeltSRZDD4_FD_75294 | JGI IMG/M metagenome (GOLD analysis project Ga0075430, IMG submission 75294) | Populus rhizosphere microbial communities from Tennessee, USA - Rhizosphere MetaG P. deltoides SRZDD4 | ecosystem: Host-associated > Plants > Roots > Rhizosphere > Soil | place: USA... | reverse complement strand
CAGCTACGTCGACGTGCGGCTGCCCGGCAGGCCCGCGGCTGGCGGGCTGCCCGCCGAGACCGTGGCGCCGGTGGCGCCCGCCGGCACGACCCCCGCCACGCCCGGCGCGGCGCCCGTCGGCGCTCCGGCCACCGGGACGCCCGCCACGGGCACGCCGGTGGGCGTGCCTCAGGCGCAGACGCCCGCCGTGCCGCCGACCGCGGGCACGGCGCCCGCTCCAACGGCGCAGGCCACGCCGACCCCCGCTCCGGTGGCGCCGGTCACACCGGCACCGACAACGCCCGCGCCGGTGCCCACTGACGGCACCGGGGCCGGCGCGGTGGCCGCGCCCTGAACGGTTGAGTCAGGCGCCGGCCAACCCTCGACCGATGATTGAGACTGTTGCAACCCTCAACTCAGAGTAGAGTCTTTGCGTGCACGATTTGTTGCGAGGTTGGTTGACACATTCGCCAAAACGTCCCTACAGTGCGGTGCTTGCGGGCATCGGGAAACCCTCGATGATCGCTTGAGCTTCGGACGCTAGAGGGGAACGAGACCTCAATGGACACGGGCAGCTACCTCGCGGTCATCAAGGTCGTCGGCATCGGCGGCGGTGGCACCAACGCCGTCAACCGGATGGTCGACGCCGGTCTCAAGGGCGTGGAGTTCATCGCGGTGAACACCGACGCGCAGGCGCTGCAGATGTGCGACGCCGACATCAAGCTGCAGATCGGCGACCAGCTTACGCGCGGACTCGGCGCGGGGGCCAACCCCGATGTGGGCTACGGCGCGGCCAACGAGAGCCGCGACGAGATCAAGGAGGCGCTCAAGGGCGCTGACATGGTCTTCGTGACCGCGGGCGAGGGCGGCGGCACCGGCACCGGCGCGGCGCCGGTGATCGCGGAGGTCTCGAAGCAGGAGGTCGGGGCGCTGACCGTGGGCGTGGTCACCAAGCCGTTCGACTTCGAGGGCACCCAGCGCATGCGCCAGGCCGTGGAGGGCATCGACCGCCTGCGCGAGCAGGTCGACACGATGATCGTGATCCCGAACGAGAAGCTGCTCGCGGTGGTGGAGCGCCGCACGAGCATCCTCGACGCCTTCCGCGAGGCCGACGCCGTTCTCGGCCAGGGCGTGCAGGGGATCACCGACCTGATCACGACGCCCGGCCTGATCAACCTCGACTTCGCCGACGTGCGCACGATCATGCAGGACGCCGGCTCTGCGCTGATGGGGATCGGCGAGGCGTCGGGCGAGAACCGCGCGGCGGAGGCGGCCAAGAACGCCGTCTCGAGCCCGCTGCTCGAGCAGTCCGTGGAGGGCGCCACCGGCATCCTGCTCAACATCACGGGCGGGACCGACCTCGGGCTGTTCGAGGTCAACGAGGCCGCCGAGATCATCCAGAGCGCCGCCGACCAGAGCTCGAACATCATCTTCGGCGCCGTTGTAGACGACGGCATGGGCGACGGCGTGCGCGTGACGGTGATCGCCACGGGCTTCGAGAAGCCCGGCCGGATGCCCCTGTTCGCCGAGGACTCGACCGGGCGCCGCGCCGAGCCGCGCCGGCGCGACGTGAAGCTCGACGATCGCCAGCGCCAGTCGCTCGAGATCTCCGACGACGACATCGACGTCCCGTCGTTCCTCAGAGACTGACCGAGATCCCCGCAGGGGAGACGGCCACGGCCTTCGAGGCGATGCGCGCCCTCACTTCACGAGGCCAGTAGAAGCGCCTTGATCGAGCACGCCGAGCGGCTGGCCACGAGCGCCGAGCGCGAGCTCGAGGCGCTCGTGGGCGTGTCCTCGCCGTCCGGCGACCGCGCGGGCGCCGAGGAGTGCGTGGCTCTGGCGAGCGCTTTCATGCCCCCGGAGGCGGAGATCGAGCGCGTGACCTGCTCGACGGCCGACCACGCCCCGGATCTCGTGGGCAGGCTGCGCGGAAGCGGGCGGCGCCGGCTCATGCTGCTCGGCCACCTCGACACCGTGATCCCCCACGAGCAGCACCGGCCGCTCGAACGCGAGGGCGACCGGCTGACGGGCTCCGGGGCTGTCGACATGAAGGGCGGCGTGGCGCTCGGGCTCGGCGTGATGCGCGAGCTGGCGGCGACGCCCGAGCGCTACGCAGAGGTGGCGGTGCTGCTCGTGAACGACGAGGAGTGGCGCACGGCGCCGTTCGCGCATGCGGAGCGCTTCGCGGACTTCGACGCATGTCTCTGCTTCGAGGCGGGCGAACGCACGGCCGACGGCGACGAAGCCGTGATCGTGGCGCGCAAGGCGGCCGGGACACTGGTGGTCGGGGCACACGGGCGCTCCGCGCACTCGGGCTCGGCACCGCACAAGGGGCGAAGCGCCCTGCTCGCCCTCGCGCGCGTGGCACAGCAGGTGGCGGGAGCCTCCGATCCCGACGGCCCGCAGCGGCTCACGGCCGTGCCCACGGTGCTGCGCTCCGGCCACGCCTTCAACGTTGTGCCGCCCGACGGGGAGCTGATCTGCGACCTGCGCGCCGACGGGCTCGATGCGTTCGCGCCGCTGCTGGAGGCGCTGCCCGAGCAGATCGACGACGTGCGCCTCGAGACGACCATGCTGCGCGCCTGGCCCGGCATGGACTCGCGCGCGGCCACCGCGGTGCCGCTGGCCGCCGCCGCCGCGGCGCTCGGCCGGCCGCTCGTGGCCTCGGGCCGCGGGGGCGCGAGCGACGCGAGTCACTTGGCGGCGGCGGGCATCGCGGTCACGATCGACGGGCTCGGCCCGCGCGGGGGCGGGGCGCACGCTCCTCACGAGTGGGTGAGCCGCGAATCGCTCCGCAGCCGGGCCGAGGTCGCGCTCGCGGTGGCCGGAGCGCTGCTGGAGTAGCCTGCGGGTCGCTTGGAAGCCGCCTCCACGGACACCCTTCGCCGCACGCCGCTCTACGAGCGCCACGAGCGCGCAGGCGCCAGGCTCGTTCCTTTCGCCGGGTGGGAGATGCCCGTTCAGTACGACGGCATCCGCCAGGAGCACGTGGCCGTTCGCACGGCCGCCGGCATGTTCGACGTCTCCCATATGGGCGAGATCGAGACCTCCGGCCCCGACGCCGAGGCCTTCCTGCAGCGGATCCTGTCGAACGACGTGACCCGAATCGCCGAGCGCGGCGCCCAGTACTCGGTGCTGTGCAGGGAGGACGGCGGCGTGCTCGACGACCTGTTCAGCTACCGGCTCGGTTCCGACCGCTTCCTCACGGTCACGAACGCCGCCAACCACGACAAGGACCTGGACTGGTTTCGCCGGCAGGCTTCGGGCTTCGACGTCGAGGTGAAGGACGCGCATGCCGACTGGGCGATGCTCGCCGTGCAGGGCCCCGGCGCGCGCGCGGCGCTCGGCCGCCTGGCCGACGGCGAGCTTCCCGCCCGCATGCGCACCGCGGAGCTGCTGCTTGCCGGCGCGCAGGCGCTCGTGTGCGGCACCGGCTACACCGGCGAGGACGGCTGCGAGCTGATGCTTCCGCCCGACGCCGCCGGGGCGGTGTGGGACGCGCTCGAGGCAGAGGGCGTCAAGCCCGCCGGCCTGGGAGCGCGCGACACCCTGCGCCTCGAGGTCTGCTTCCACCTGTACGGCAACGACCTCTCCGAGGACCGCAATCCGATCGAGGCGGGCCTCGGCTGGTGCTGCAAGCTCGACACCGGCTTCATCGGCTCCGACGCGCTGCGCGAGGTCGAGCCGGCCGAGGCGCTCGTGCCGTTCGCCTTCACCGGCCCCGGCATTCCGCGCCAGGACAACCCGATCAGGACCGAGCACGGCGACGGCGTGGTCACGAGCGGCTCGCTCTCGCCCTGCCTCGGCACCGGCATCGGGATGGGCTACGTGCCGCTCTCGGCGTCCGAACCGGGTACGACCATCGAGATCGACGTGCGCGGCAAGGCCCGCGCCGCCGAGGTGAGAGAGAAACCGCTTTACGCAAAGGAGTGACGTGGCCGAGGCCAGCTACCCCGACGACCTCAAGTACCACCCCGAGCACGACTGGGCACGCATCGACGGCGACGAGGCCGTGTTCGGCGTGACCTGGTACGCCCAGGACGCGCTCGGCGAAGTGGTGTTCTTCGATCCCCCCGAGGTCGGCGCCCAGGTGAAGAAGGATGAGTCCTACGCCGAGGTGGAGTCGGTCAAGGCCGTCTCGGACGTTTTCGCACCGCTCTCAGGGGAGATCATCGAGGTGAACGATGCGCTCGCCGACAGCCCCGAGAAGGTCAACGAGGACCCGTACGGCGAGGGCTGGATGGTGAAGGTGAAGCTGTCCGATCCGAGCGAGGTGGACGGCTTGCTAGACCTTGAGGCCTACAAGGCCCTGCTTTCTTGAGTCGATACACCTCAGTCACAGACCAGGATCTGAGCGCGATGCTCGCGGCCATCGGCGCGGGCTCGCTGGATCAGCTGTTCACCGACATCCCGGAGAGCGTGCGGCTGGGGCGTGGGATCGACCTTCCGGACGGGCTCTCGGAGCAGGAGGTCCACGAGGAGCTGTCGGCGCTGGCCGGCCGCAACCGCCATGCCGACGAGGAGGTCACCTTCCTCGGCGCCGGCATGTACGACCACTACGTGCCCGCGCTGATCGACACGCTCCTGTCGCGCTCGGAGTTCCTTACGCCCTACACGCCCTACCAGCCTGAGGTCTCCCAGGGCGGGCTGCAGGTGATGTTCGAGTTCCAGACCGCGATCTCCGAGCTCACGGGGCTGCCGGTCTCGAACGCGTCCGTGTACGAGGGGCCGAGCGCCGTGGCCGCCGCCGGGTACCTCGCCAAGCTCGAGACGCGGCGCACCCGGCTCGTTGCCTCGCGCGGCCTGCATCCGCACTCGCGTGCGGCGCTCGCCACCCACGCCGCCGGCTACGGCATGGAGGTGGTCGAGGTGCCGCTCACGGCCGAGGGCGCCACCGACCGGGACGCGCTGGCGGCCGCCGTGGACGACGACACCGCCGCGGTGTTCGTGCAGCAGCCCAACTTCCTCGGCACCGTCGAGGAGCTCGGCGAGCTGGCCGAGGTGGGCAAGAGCACCGGCGCGTTGATCGTGTGCGCCGCCGACCCCCTGCCGCTCGGGATCCTCAAGCCTCCCGGCGAGCTCGGGGCCGACCTGTGCGTGGGCGAGGGCCAGACGCTCGGCAACCGGCTCGACTTCGGCGGCCCCTCCTTCGGCTTCTTCGCGGCGAGCGAGCGCTTCCTGCGCCGCATGCCGGGCCGGATCGCGGGCGAGACGCGCGACCTCGACGGCCGGCGCGGCTTCGTGCTCACCCTTCAGACGCGCGAGCAGCACATCCGCCGCGAGAAGGCCACCCACAACATCTGCACCGCGCAGGCGCTGAACGCGCTCGCCGGCGTGGTCTACCTGTCCTGGCTCGGCAAGCGCGGGCTCGTCGAGCTGGCCGAGTTGATGCTCCGCCGCACGCACTACGCGCGCGAGTCGCTCGGCTTCGATCCGATCAACCCCGGTCCCGTCGTGCGCGAGTTCGCGGTCCGGGTGCCGGATCTCGACGGCTTCGTGGAGAAGGCGCGCGCCGAGGGGATCAACCCCGGCTACCGGCTCCGGCGCGACTACCCGGAGTACGAGGACGGCCTGCTCGTGGCGATCACCGAGCGCCGCACCAAGGAGCAGATCGACGCTCTGGCGGCGCTCGCGGCGGGCGCGCGCGAGGAGGTCCCGGCGTGAACGACGACACGCTCACGATCTTCGAGCGCTCACGCGAGGGCCGGCGCGCCTTCACGCCGCCCGCCGACGACGTGCCGCAGGTGCCGATCGAGGAGCTCCTGCCGGCGGGCGCCCGCCGCGAGCGGCCCGCGGAGCTGCCCGAGGTCTCCGAGCCGGAGCTCGTGCGCCACTACACCACGCTGTCCTCGAAGAACTTCCACCTCGACGAGGGCTTCTACCCGCTCGGCTCCTGCACGATGAAGCACAACCCGAAGCTGCACGAGCGCGTGGCCGCGCTGCCGGGCCACGCGCGCCTGCACCCGCTCCAGGACCCCGAGTACGCCCAGGGCGCGCTCGAGCTGATGTTCCGGCTCCAGGGCGCGCTGTCGGAGGTGGCGGGGCTCCCGCACGTGTCGCTCCAGCCGAGCGCCGGCTCGCACGGAGAGCTGGCCGGGCTGCTCCTCACGCGCGCCTACCACGAGGACGCCGGCGAGAAGCGCACGCGCGTGCTCACGCCGGACACCGCCCACGGCACCAACCCCGCCACCGTCACGATGGCGGGCTACGAGGTGGTCAAGGTCGGCACGAACGACGAGGGCGGGGTGGACCTCGACGACCTGCGCGAGAAGGCACGCGAGGACGTGGCCTGCCTGATGCTCACGAACCCCAACACCCTGGGGCTCTTCGACCGCAAGATCGAGGAGATCGCCGAGATCGTTCACGACGTGGGCGCCACGCTCTACTACGACGGAGCGAACCTGAACGCGGTGATGGGGCTCGCGCGGCCCGGCGACATGGGCTTCGACATCGTCCACTTCAACCTGCACAAGACGTTCACCCAGCCGCACGGCGGCGGCGGCCCGGGCGCCGGCCCGATCGCCTGCTCGGACCGCATCGAGCCCTTCCTGCCCGTGCCGCAGGTGGTGGAGCGCCGCGGCGACAACGGCTCCGAGCCCCTCTTCGACCTCGACGTCGACCGCCCCAAGTCGATCGGCAAGCTGCGCGGCTTCCAGGGGAACTTCGGGGTGTTCGTGCGCACGTACGCCTACATCCGCTCGCTTGGCGGCGACGGGCTGAAGGACGTGTCGCAGACGGCTGTCCTGAACGCGAACTACCTCAAGGCGCTGCTCGCCGAGGACGGGATCGGCGAGTACCTCCCGATCGCGTTCGACCGCACCTGCATGCACGAGTTCGTGGTGTCGGGGCGCGGCGCCAAGGAGCAGCTCGGCGTGAAGACGCTCGACATCGCCAAGCGCCTGCTCGACCACCGCGTGCACCCGCCCACGGTGTACTTCCCGCTGCTGGTCGACGAGGCGCTGATGGTCGAGCCCACGGAGACCGAGACGAAGGAGCGGCTCGACGGGTTCGCGCGCGTGATCCGCGAGATCCTCGAGGAGGCCGCCGAGGACCCCGAGGTGGCCCGCACGGCGCCCCACACCACGCCGGTCAGGCGCCTCGACGAGGCGGGAGCCGCCAAGCGGCCGGTGGTGCGCTGGCGGCCGGAGGCGGAGAACGGCGAGGCGGCGGACTAGCGCTGTTTCGGCCCCCGCTCGCGGGGGAACGAGTCTGCCGTGGCGGGAATGGGAGGCATCGCTCCGGGCAGCAAGGACCTGAGCAGGCAGCGCGATCGCCAGGCCGCTTGGGTGCTCGTGGTGGCGGGAGCGATCTCGCTGCTGTTCTTCACCCCGCTCGCGCTCGTGCTCGGCGTGTTGGCCTCGCTCTACGCGTACGCGGTCCGGGCGCTGCGGCCCTGCGTGGCCGGCGCGGTGGTGGCGGGCATCGCCTGCCTCAGCGTGATCCTGGGAGTTGGCGACGGCTGGACCGGCGGCATCGCGACCTGAGGCCACCCCCCGGGATGAACGTCCCGGAGTATCTGCTCCAGCCACAACTCCGGGACGTTGTGCGGGGCGGGGTGCGGTTGTGACCGCGCCGGTCTCGTAGGATGAGCGCGTGGCCTCGACTCCCGCCGGCACGGTTGCCTCCGAGGGAATCACGCCCGAGGAGCTTCGGCTCGCCGCGCGCAACCACGGCCTGCCGCTCGAGGCGCTCAGCTATCCGATCACGCCCGCCGGGCTGCATTACCTGCTGATCCACTACGACATCCCGGTCGTGGAGCCGCAGGGCTTCCGGCTCGAGCTGGGCGGGGCGGTGGCTCGCCCGATGAGCCTCTCGCTCGACGACCTGCGCGCACGCGAGCGCGTAACGATGCCGGTCACGTTCGAGTGCGCCGGCAACGGCCGCGCGCTGCTCGAGCCGCGGCCGCTGAGTCAGCCCTGGCTCACGGAGGCGGTCGGCACCGCGGAGTGGGGCGGGACGCCGCTCCGGCCGCTGCTCGAGGAGGTCGGAGTGGCGGACGGCGCGGTGGAGGTGCTGTTCACCGGCCTCGACCACGGTGTCGAGGGCGGCGAGGAGCAGGACTACGAGCGCGCCCTGCCGATCGCCGAGGCCGAGCAGGCACTGCTCGCCTGGGAGATGAACGGCGGGCCCCTGCCGCCCCAGCACGGCTTCCCGCTGCGACTGGTGGTGCCGGGCTGGTATGGCATGCAGAACGTGAAGTGGCTGGCGCGGATCACCCTGCTCGATGAGCCCTTCACGGGCTACCAGAACGCTGTCGGCTACCGGCTCTACGACGCCGACGGCGTGGCCGGCGAGCCGGTCACGCGCATGCTCCCGCGCTCGCTGATGGTGCCGCCGGGCGTGCCCGACTTCATGACCCGCGAGCGTCACCTAGAGCCTGGGCCGGTGCTGCTGCGCGGGCGCGCTTGGTCGGGCCAGGGCGAGATCGTGAGCGTGGAGGTGTCCTCTGACGGTGGCGAGAGCTTCGCCGGCGCGGAGCTCGAGCCCCCGCTGGGGCCGGCCGCCTGGCGCGGATGGCGCTTCCCCTGGGACGCGGTCGAGGGCGAACATTTGCTGTGCTCGCGCGCCAGCGACTCGGCCGGCAACGTCCAGCCGCTCGAAGCGACCTGGAACCTCAAGGGCTACGTGAACAACGCCACGGAGCGCATCAGGGTGGTCGTGCGCGCCTTCCCCGCGCCGTAGAGCCGCTGTGACAGACTGCCCGCGCCCGATGCGCATCTTCAGCGGCATCCAGCCCACCGGTCGCAAGCACGTGGGCAACTACATAGGCGCGATCCGGGGCTGGGTCGACGGCCAGGAGCGCGGCGATCCCGCGATCTACTGCATGGTCGACCTGCACGCCACGAGCGTCGCCTACGACCCGCGGAAGCTGCCGCGCTATGTGCTCGACACCACGGCGACGCTGATCGCGGCGGGCCTCGACCCCGAGCGCTGCATCCTGTTCCGTCAGTCAGACGTTCGCGAGCACACGGAGCTCACCTGGCTCTTGTGCGCAGTGGCCGCCTACGGCGAGCTGCTGCGCATGCACCAGTTCAAGGACAAGTCGTCGCGTGAGCAGGAGCTGGTCCGCACGAGCCTGTTCCTCTACCCGGTGCTCCAGGCGGCGGACATCCTGCTCTACAAGACCGACGAGGTGCCGGTCGGCGACGACCAGCGCCAGCACATCGAGCTCGCGCGCGAGATCGCGCGGCGCTTCAACGCCACTTATGGCGACCTGCTGGTCGAGCCGGCGCACGTGATCCCCAAACTCGGCGCGCGGGTGATGGACCTCCAGGAGCCCGGCGCGAAGATGTCCACCACGAGCAGCGGCGAGGCCGGGCTCGTGTACATCGACGAGGAGCCCGATGCGATCCGCAGGAAGATCAAGCGGGCGCAGACCGACTCCGGCAGCGAGATCGTGCGCGCGCCGGACAAGCCGGGCGTGACCAACCTGATCGACATGCTCGCCGTGGCGAGCGGGACCGCGCCGGAGGCGGTGGAGCGCCAGTTCGAGGGCCAAGGTTACGGCGCGCTGAAGACGGCGGCGGGCGACGCGCTCGTGGAGATGCTGGCGCCTGTGCGGGAGCGCTACGCAGAGCTTCGCCCTGACGAGGGGGCGCTTGAGGCCACGCTCGCGAGGGGAGCCGAGCGCGCCCGCGAGATCGCCACCGGGACGATCGCCGAGGTGCGCGCCGCGATGGGGATCGGACCCGTCGGCTAAAGCCGCTCCTTGTAACGCCGATCACAAGGATATGAAGGCGCTCGATCGCCCGCTCGTCCGGCCGCTGCTCGTGGTCCTTGCTCTAGCGCTCGTCTGGACGCTCCTGATCGCTGACGTCGGCGTCCGCCTCTAGCATCCGCCGCGTGTCGATCGCCGCGCTCGAGCTCGACCTCGAGGTCTTCAACGGACCCTTCGACCTGCTCCTGACGCTCGTCCTCCGGGAGGAGATCGATCTGCTCGAGGTCGATCTGGCTGAGGTGGTGCTCGCCTACGTGGAGCATCTCGAGCGCGCCGGCGAGCTCGACCTCGAGGCGGCCACCGAGTTCCTCGTGCTGATCGCCGCGCTGCTCGAGCTCAAGTCGCGGCTGATGCTGCCGGCCGAGGACGAGGAGGGCTTCGACCTCGAGCCCTCCGAGGCGGCCGAGGAGCTGCTCGCGCGCATGCTCGAGTATCACCGCTACCGGCAGGCCGCGGAGCACCTGAAGGAGCGCCTCGCCGCCGAGCACGGCTACCGCTACCGCTCGGCGCCGCTGCCGCCCGAGCTGCGGCGAGTGTCCGTGGCCGTCGCGGAGCGCGCCTACGAGCCCGAGCTGCTCGCCCGCGCGATCGGGGAGCTGCTTGCGATCCCGCCGCCGCTCGACCTGCGCCACGTGCGCCGCCCCGCCGTGTCCGTGGAGCAGCGCCTCACGCACCTGAGGGAGCTGCTCGCGCGCCGCAGCAGCTTCTCGTTCGACGAGGCCGTCGAGGGCGCCGACAGGCTCACCGAGGCGGTCACGCTGTTCGCGCTGCTCGAGCTCTACAAGGCGGGCGAGGCACGCTGGGAGCAGGAGGTGCCGTTCGGCCCGATCTCGGTGAGCGCCACATGAACGACCTGGCCCGCACCGTCGAGGCGCTCCTCTTCCTGTCGGCGGAGCCCGTGTCGGTCGAGCGGCTCGCGGACGCCTGCGAGGTGTCCGAGGGCGAGGTGGTGGAGGCGCTCGCTCGCCTGCGCGAGCACTACGCGGAGGGCTACCGCGGCGTGGTGCTGCGCGAGGTGGCCGGCGGCTTCACGCTCGCCACCGACCCGGTCGCCGAGCGCGCGGCGCGGCGCCTGCTTGCCAAGCCGCGCACGCCGCCGCTCACCCAGGCGCAGGCCGAAAGCCTCGCGATCGTGGCCTACCTGCAGCCCGTCTCCCGCCCCGAGATCGCCCGCATCCGCGGCGTGGCCTCCGAATCCGCGGTCGGCACGCTGCTCGAGCGCGGCCTGATCGAGGAGTCCGGCCGTTCCCGCTTCGGCGCGGTGCTCTACCGCAGCACCGAGCTGTTCCAGAAGCTGTTCGGCCTCGGAGCGCTCGACGCCCTGCCCGACCCGCTCGCGTTCGACCCGACCCCCGAGCAGGAGGGCGAGCTGCGCGAGCGCCTGCTGCGGGCCGGTGAGCAGCGAACGCAGGCCGCTCCGGGCTAGCGCTCGGCGGGGCCCGCGCGCTTCTCCGTCCGCTCCCGCTGCCTCACGGTCACGAACGCGAACCCCAGCCGCCGGAGGATCTCGACGACGATCCCGATGCCGATCAGCTGGTGGAGCACGGCCCCGGCGCTCAGCACCGGCAGGAACTCGTCCTCACGGACCGCGAAGCGGAAGGGTCGCGCCACGCGACGGAACATCACATCGCGGACACCATGGCTCGGGATTCGCAGCCGGGATTGTCGTTCCTGCCGTTCGGGGCCACGAATGACAGGACGAACCAATCCGTACGGCGATCCTGTACGTAGAACGGTGTGTGGGGTGTCTCGGATGAAGCGCTGCTCGCCGGGATGGCGTCGCGCGATCCGGAGGCGGCCGCGGCGTTCGTACGCCGCTTCCAAAGCCGCGTGTACGGGCTCGCTCTGACGATCCTCGCGGACCGGGGCGATGCGGAGGAGGTGGCCCAGGAGGTGTTCGTACGCGCGTGGCGCCACGCCGAGGCGTACGACCCGGCTCGCGGCGGGGTGGCGCCCTGGCTGCTCACGATCACCCGGAACGTGGCGGTCGACATGCTGAGGCTCCGCCGCGCGGTTCCGATGGATCCGTCGGCGCTCCTGTTCCTGGAGCTGCCGGTAACCGAGGCCGGCCCTGAAGAGAGAGGGCTTGCGGCCGAGGAGGCCTGCAGGGTGAGGTCGGCGATCGCCGCGCTGCCCGCCGAACAGCGTCGTGCGCTCGCGTTCGCGGCCTTCTTCGGGCGCACCGCCCGGGAGATCAGCGCGATCGAGGACGCTCCGCTCGGCACCATCAAGACGCGGATCCGCACCGCCATGCTGAAGCTGCACGCGCAGCTGGAGGTGAACGGGCCGTGAGCGGCGTCCCGTGCGACGAGATCCGGGCCGCCGCGCCAGAGCTCGCGCTGGGCGTGCTGGACGGCGAGGAGAGGGCGCGGATCCTCGATCATGCCTCCGCCTGTCCCGGCTGTCGGGCGCATCTGGCGGAGCTGGCCGTGGTGGCGCAGGAGGTGCTCGGCGCCGCTCCCGCCCACGAACCCTCGCCGGGCTTCGAGAGCCGGGTGCTCGACGCCGTGCGGGAGGATCGGCCGCGATCGCCGCGTCGCCGGCGCTGGCAACCACTGCTGGTGGCCGCCGCGGCAGCGCTCGCGGCCGCCGTCGTGGCCAGCTGGGTGACGCTGTCCGCCACGCGCGACGAGCGCGACCTGGGCGCAATGTACGGCGACGTGCTGGCGCACGCCGGAGGCGAGTACTTCGCCGTAGCCGACCTGCGCGACGGACAGGGGCGGCGCCAGGGTCTCGTCTTCGGCTATCAGGGCAGGACACCCTGGCTGATGGTGATCCTCGACGATATCGGCGACGACCAGCGCTGGCGCGTACGGATCACGGCGCGGGACGGAACCGGCCGCGTGCTCGGGAGCTTCGAGCCTGAGAGCGAGGGTCGCGCCTGGGCCCGCCTCCTTCCGGTCCCTGTGCACGAGGTGGCGCTGGTCAGGCTGAGCGGCGCGCGGGGAGCCTCGCTCACCGCTCGCATTCCCGCCGGCGGGGGCTGAACCAATCCCATCAGGCCGCTCCGCCGTAGTACTTGCGACGCGGCATGAGGATCTTGCGCTCAACTCTCGCCGGTGCCCTCCTCCTGATGGTTCTCGCTGTTCCCGCCGGCGCCCTGGCAAGCGCGCCGCAGACGTTCGGCTTCCACGGCGGCGGATACGACAACGCGAGTGCGATGACCGTCGACGCCACCGGCAACGTCTTCATCGGCGGGTCCGTCGACACCGCCGGGAGCCAGGCGACGTTCGCCGTCGTGAAGCTCGGCCCCGCGGGAACCGTGCTCTGGCGGCGCACCTACAGCGGTTCCCTCGGCGGCTTCGGGGGGACTGCCTCCGCCGTGACCGTGGACGGCGCCGGCAACGTCTACGCGGCCGGCCACGTGGGCGACGGCGTGATCTTCAACAACAACCTCGACTACCTGGTGGTCAAGTTCGGGCCCGACGGCAGCGAGCGCTGGGCGCGGCGCTACAACGGCCCCGGTAACAACACCGACCTCGCGCACCACGTGGCGGTCGATGGCGGCGGCAACGTCTACGTCAGCGGCTTCTCCTACGGGCAGGGCTACGACTGGGCGACACTGAAGCTCAGCCCCGCGGGTGCGGTCCTGTGGGAGCGCCGTCACAGCGGGCCGGGCTCGGGTGACGATCGCCCGGCGGACATGGCGCTCGCGCCGGGGGGCAACCTCGTGCTCACGGGACAGACGATGAACACGGGCGACGGCATGACGGCGGACATCGAGACGCTGACCTACGACCCGCAGGGCGCCGTGGTAGGGCAGCGGCGCTGGACCGCGACCGCGATCAGCCACGAACGCGCCCGGGACATGGACCTCGACGCCGCCGGACGGATCGCGATCACCGGCACGACTGCCGAGAACGCCAGCCCGTACGCCGTGCCCTTCCCGGTGACCCTGCGCTACACGGCCGCCGGCGAGCTCATCCAGACGATCGAGGGCGAAGGTGCGGGTGGTGACGCCGTCGACGTGGACGGGTCCGGCGCTGTTTTCCTCGCGGGCGCCCTCATCGGAACGCCGGCCGGCTCGGCAGTCGCCAAGTACGACGCCGGGGGCGCCCGGAGCTGGCTGACCCAGCTGGCGCTCGAGCCGAGCGACGCGCTCAGGGTGGTGGGCGTGGCGGCGGGTGCCGGCGGGTCCGCCACGGTTGCCGGCACGGTGGTTGACGTCTTCAATCACGACGAGGACTACCTGACGATCCGCTACGGGGCCGACGGCCGCGAGCTGTGGCGCCACCGCTTCGAGGGAGCCGGCCAAGGTGGTGACCGTGCGGCGGCGCTGGCGGTGGACGGCGCGGACGCCGCCTGGGTCACGGGAACGTCCTGGGGCAACTACCTCTCGATCGGCGGCACGGCCGACGACATCGTGACTCTGAAGTTCGCCGCGGGCGCCGCGCCAGCGCTGCTCGCGCCGACCGAGCTCTCCGCCACGGGCGTCTCGGCCGGCGCGATCCAGCTGCGCTGGCGCGACAACGCGGGGACCGAGACCGGCTTCGCGATCGAGCGCTGCCTCGGCGCGGGCTGCACGAACTTCGCCCAGGTCGCGAGCGTCGGCCGCGACGTGACCTCCCACGTGGACACCGGCCTCGCGCGCAACACGCAGTACTCCTACCGGGTGCGGGCCACGGGAGCCGGCGGCAACTCGGCCTATTCGAACATCACGTCAGCCAAGACTCGCCGGCGCTGAGCGACCTTCCCGCGCAGCCAGCTGTCCGCAGGCGGCGTCGATGTCGCGCCCGCGCGTGAGCCGCACGGTGGCCCTGACGCCGCGTTCCTCGAGCGCGGCCCTGAAGGCGGCGATCGCCTCTCGGCTCGAGCCACGGTAGCCGGCGTCTGTCGGGTTGTAGGGGATCAGGTTGACCTTGAACGCGCGGCGCGGCTCGAGCAGCTCGGCGAGCGCGATCGCCTGCTCGTAACGGTCGTTCACGCCGCCCAGCATCAGGTACTCCACGAACACCTGCCGCCGGCGGCGCTCGTGCCAGCGCAGGCAGGCGTCGAGCACGTCGCGCAGGGGGTAGCGCTCGTTCACCGGCATGATCTGCGAGCGCAGCTCCTCGTCGGCGGCGTGGAGCGAGAGCGCCAGCCGGACGGGCGGGCCCTCCGCCGTCATTCGCTCGATCCCGGGGATCCAGCCCACGGTCGACACGCCGGTGTTCGAATGGGCGATGCCCACGTCCGGCAGCCGCTCGCAGGCCGCCAGCACGGCGTCGATGTTCATAAGCGGCTCGCCCATGCCCATGAACACGGCGTGGTTCACCGCCTCCTTGCGGCGAAAGTGGAGCGCCTGGTCGAGGATCTCGGACTCGCTCAGGTTGCGGCCGAACCGCATCTGGCCGGTGGCGCAGAACGTGCAGGTGAGCGGGCATCCGGACTGGCTCGAGACGCATAGGGAGCGGCGCCCGTCGCGGTAGCGCATCAGCACCGCCTCGACCGGGCGCCCGTCGCGTGTCTCGAACAACGCCTTCTCCGTTCCGTCAGCGGCGAGCGCCTCGCGAACCGGCTCGAGCGACGAGAACGGCACGTCCGCCGCGAGCTCCTCGCGCAGCGCCACCGGCACGTTCGTCATCTCTCCGAACGAGGTGGCGCCACGTGCCGCCCACTCCCAGATCTGCCGCATGCGGAAGCCGGGCTCATCGCGAGCCGCGAGGCGTTCGTGTAAAAGCACGAGATCCATCGGGAAGCTTGGTTCAAGAGTTGTGCGTCGGGCTCCGATGAATCCCGGACATCTGCCATGTCCAGCAAGCGAGACACCGTGCCGGTCGCAGGCGATCTGTTCGACGCCGTGCTCGACGCTACCGCGTCGCCGATCGTGGTGGCCGATGCCGACGGTCAGCTGGTGCGCTGGAACCGGGTGTGCGAGCGCTTGACCGGCTACCGCGCAGACGAGCTCAGGGGCGAGAACGGGCTGCTGGCGCTCACGCCGGTCGACGAGCATCCGCTGGTGATCGGGATCCTGAAGCGGCTGATCGACGGCGAGTCGCCCGTGGTGGCCGAGCTTCACTGGCGCACGCGCTCGGGCGACATGCGGCTGATCAGGTGGTCCACCACGGGCCTCACCGGGCCTGACGGGCGCGTGACGCACGTGGTGAGCAACGGCACGGACGTGACGGAGGAGGAGCGCGAGGCGACCGGGCGCGCGGCGGCCGAGGAGCGGCTCTCGCTCGCGTTCGACAGCGCTCCGATCGGCATGGCCCTCTCCGGCGCCGACGGCCGCTTCGTGCGCGTGAACCGCGTGCTCTGCGAGATGACGGGCTACAGCGAGGCCGAGCTGCTCCAGCGCTCGTTCGCCGAGCTCGCCCACCCCGAGGAGGCCGACAGCACGCAGATCGAGCGGCGCTTCGCGCGCGCCGACGGGGCCGAGCTGTGGGTGGAGGTCCATACCTCTGACGTGCCCGGGCCGGACGACGCCTCGCTC
>Ga0075430_100002212_pt1 | contig 16123 bp, 15 predicted proteins | sample RhiMetdeltSRZDD4_FD_75294 | JGI IMG/M metagenome (GOLD analysis project Ga0075430, IMG submission 75294) | Populus rhizosphere microbial communities from Tennessee, USA - Rhizosphere MetaG P. deltoides SRZDD4 | ecosystem: Host-associated > Plants > Roots > Rhizosphere > Soil | place: USA... | reverse complement strand
TTGAGAGCGTACTGCCAAACGATATCGCGATTTCGGTAATCACACTTGCGGAGTTACTCTATGGCGCGGAGAACAGCGGCCGTCCAGAACTGAATCGCCGGCGTATCGAAGTCATCCGCACTCGCCTGACAGTATTGGACCTGACCTCCGATGTCACCACGACGTGCGCCCGTGTACGTGTAGATCTTGAACGGAAAGGCACGCTGGTCGGGCCGTATGATCTCCTCATTGCCGCCCAAGCACTTCATCTTGAACTCATTCTTGTCACCAACAATGAGCGCGAGTTTAAGCGCATTCCAGGCCTCAAGATCGAAAACTGGGTCGATTGACCGCCTCACCCCGGCCGCATCCCCGCCTTCGCCTCCTCCACCGTGATTCCCACGGGTTCCACGTGCGTCGGATCCCAACCTACTTTCACCGGAGCTTTGAAGTTCCGGAGCTTGATGATGTCGTTCACTTCCTTCTGTTCGGCGGGCGTCAAACCCCACAGGATTCCAGACACAAGTCCGTTTCTCCGCGCCGCCACGGCGAGCTTCATCAAGTAGGCCGTCGAGGGATTCAGGGGCGCGTCATCGTCCACAATGTCCACGGCGAGCGCTTCCTTTTCACCGCCCGGCCCCGTTACGTTGTGAAATCCAAACTTCCGCTTTGAATTGCCCGAGGTGAACGCCTTCATCTGGTCCATCGGTGACCGGTAGGCATCCTGAATCCTCGGCCGTACGCCCACCGACTGCAGATCCAGGAGGACCTGCTTCACTCGCGTGGCAAACGCCGGGTACAACTCCTTCAATCGCTCTTCGTTTCGTTCGATCCGATCCGCTTCCTTCATGTCGACGTGAATACCACGCCGCCCGATGCCCGCCCGCCGCGCCACTGGCGCAATTCACACGGAATCAGATAGATGCCGCTCGACGCTTTTCTGTGACTACAGAAACCGGGTCACCATCTGACTCCCCAGCAAGTCCTCCAGCAACGGCGCCTGCGGATAAGGATGGATCTTGTAATGCCGGAACCCCTCGCCATACTCCAGCCCCGCCAATTTCCCGCGACCCCGCGTCCAACGCTCCATCTCGTCGAGGTAGTTGTCCATGCCGTGATGATCGGATAACCATTGCCGCTGTGACGCGTGGCAGGCCAGTGCGTCGCGCTTCACCGTAAATGTTGAGGCGATGTCCACGACAAAGTCAGGCCGGATCAGCCGTCCCTCGCGATCCATCCCCTCCACCGGATCGGCAAAGTACAAATGCGGTATCGCCTCGAGCGCCGGCGCTTGGGAAAACGCCGAGCAATCGTAATTCGGACAGCCTGCCGCGAAACAGGCGTCCCGCACCAGGTGCGATGTCCCCTCGTGGTCGCAATGATAGTCCGACGGGGATGCCGTGATCACCAGGTCCGGCCGTAGATCGCGAACTAGTGCCGTCACCCGCCGCCGCGATTCGTCGTCGATGAACACCGCCATGTCGCGGAATTCCGCGCACGCATACCGCGCGCCCATTGCCTCCGCGCCCGCTGCTCCTTCGGCCCGCCGTATCCGCGAGATGACCTCCGGGGGATGTTCCTTCGTTCCGCAATCCCCTGGCGTCATCGTCACCACTGTAACCGCGTGGCCCTTCCGTGCCAGCAGCGTCAGTGTCCCTCCCAACAGGATCTCGGCGTCATCCGGATGAGCATGAATGCAGGCAATGCGAGCCATCATTTGAGCATACGACGAAGCTCGGCGCGGGCCTCATGGCACCCCGTTATAAACTGGTCGTGTCCCCATGAAACTGCAAAGCTACACAATTACGCAGGGCCCCACGCGTGCGCCCGCGCGTTCTTATTTCAAGTCCATTGGCTTCACGGACGAAGACCTCAAGAAGCCCATCATCGGCATCGCCAACACCTGGATCGAAACGATGCCCTGCAACTACAACCTCCGCGACCTTGCCGTCCGCGTCAAAGAAGGCGTCCGCAAAGCCGGCGGCACGCCCATGGAGTTCAACACCATCGCCATCTCCGACGGCATTACGATGGGCACCGAAGGCATGAAGGCATCGTTGGTCTCGCGCGACCTCATCGCCGACTCAATCGAGCTGTGCTCGCGCGGCTATATGTTCGACGGCCTCGTCGCCCTCGTTGCCTGTGACAAAACCATCCCTGGCGCCGCAATGGCGCTGCTTCGCTTGAACGTACCCAGCGTTCTTCTCTACGGCGGCACGATCATGCCTGGCCGCCTCAATGGCAAGGACATCATTGTGCAGGACGTCTTTGAAGCAGTCGGCGCCCACTCCGCGGGCAAAATCACCGACGCCCAGCTTCTCGAAATCGAGAACCACGCCTGCCCCGGACCCGGTGCATGCGGCGGCCAGTACACCGCCAACACGATGGCCACCATCATGGAATGCATCGGCCTCTCGCCTTTCGGTACCGCCAGCGTTCCACAAGTCGACCCGCGCAAAGGCGACGTTGCCATGCGCTGCGGCGAACTCATCATGAATGCGATCACGAAAGACATTAAGCCGCGCGATATCTGCACCCGCGAAGCGTTTGAGAATGCCATCGCCAGTGTCGCCGCGTCCGGAGGCTCCACTAACGCCGTTCTGCACCTGCTCGCCATGGCCCACGACGCCGGCGTCCGGCTCGACATCGACGACTTCCAGCACATCAGCGAGCGCACGCCTCTCTTGTGCGACCTCAAACCCGCCGGCCATTACACTGCCGTTGACGTCGACCGCGCCGGTGGCATTCCCGTCATCTCGCAACGTCTTCTCGAAGGCGGCTTCATTCACAAAGGTTGCATCACCGTCACCGGCCGCACCTTCGCCGAAGAAGCGGCGGAGGCCAAGGAAACCCCCGGCCAGGATGTCATCAAGCCCATCACCGCGCCCATTAAGAAGTCTGGCGGCCTCGTCATCCTGAAAGGTTCGCTGGCTCCCGAAGGCTGCGTCATCAAGGTCACCGGCATCGCCCGTAAGGGGCACACCGGCCCCGCCCGCGTCTTCGATCGCGAAGAAGATGCCATGGATGCTGTCACCCACGGCAAGATCAATCCCGGCGACACCCTCGTCATCCGCTATGAAGGACCCAAGGGCGGCCCCGGCATGCGCGAAATGCTCGGCGTCACCAGCGCCATCATGGGTGCGGGTCTCGGCGACTCCGTTGCACTTCTCACCGACGGCCGTTTCAGCGGCGCGACCCGTGGCTTCATGATCGGCCACGTCGCTCCCGAAGCCGTCGACGGCGGCCCCATCGCCATCGTGCGCGAAGGCGACCCCATCTCCATCGACATCGAGAAGCGCTCCATCGATCTCGCCATTCCGGCCGAAGAAATCGCCGCGCGGCTCAAAACCTACAAGGCCCCTGAACTCAAATACAAATCGGGAGTCTTTGCCAAGTACTGCCAGTCGGTGACCTCTGCCTCAAAAGGCGCCGTCACCTGCTAGCGTGTTGGTAAAGAAAAACGGGCCGATGACCCAGGGAGGTCATCCGCCCGTTCAGTTCGCCTGGAGAAGAGATCTCGCTTTAGAGGTTCGCGTCCAGCATCGCCGCGACATCGGTCTTGCCGACCGCGCCGACCTTCTGTGCCACCACTTGGCCGCCCTTAAATACGAGCAGCGTCGGGATTCCCCGGATGCCATACCGCATCGCCGTGTTTCCATTCTCATCGACATTCAGCTTGCCGATCTTCGCCTTCCCGGCGTACTCATCGGCCACCGCGTCGATCGTCGGGCTCATCATTTTGCACGGCCCGCACCATTCCGCCCAAAAGTCCACTAGCACGGGGACTTGCGAATTTAGAACATCTCCATCCCAGGAGGCGTCCGAAAATGTCAATGTGTTCTTTCCAGCCATATGTCTATTTCCAGTCTATCTGATGCCGCCCGCGCGCGAAAGATTCACGGTCCCGCGCTCCTTCCCTGGCGCGTTTTGCATAGACGTTGGCGCGATCCGCATATGTCATTTCAGCCGCCGGCGGTTACAGGCGGGACATGCAACATACACGAGCCTTCTCGGCGGCGAGCGAAACTTCGCCCCTCGCCGCGGATACTATTCAGCGCCGCGAACCCACGGAACGCGACGTACAAATCGAAATCCTCTACTGCGGTGTCTGCCACTCAGACCTCCATCAGGTCCGCAACGAATGGAAGGAAGTGATGGCCACGCTCTACCCATGCGTGCCAGGCCACGAAATCGTCGGCCGTGTGACGAAGACGGGTTCCGCCGTCTCAAAGTTCAAGACCGGCGATCTTGCCGCCGTCGGATGCATGGTGGATTCCTGCGGCGTCTGCCCTGAGTGCGCCGCTCGCGAGGAACAGTTCTGCCACTCCTTTCCCACGCTCACCTACAACGCGCCCGACCGCCACACCGGCGGCTATACCTTCGGCGGCTATTCGGAGAGCATCGTCGTCGACGAAAAGTTCGTCCTCAAAGTGCCTGCCAATCTCGACCCCGCCGGCGCGGCCCCGCTTCTTTGCGCGGGCATCACCACCTACTCCCCGCTGCGCCACTGGAAAGCTGGTCCGGGACAGAAGGTCGGAATCAATGGACTCGGCGGGCTCGGCCACATGGGCGTCAAGTTCGCCCGCGCGCTCGGCGCTCATGTCGTTGTGTTTACCACCTCTCCCGGCAAAGTCGAAGACGCGGTCCGTCTCGGCGCTCATGAGGTCGTCATCTCCAAGGACTCTTCCCAAATGTCGGCTCATGCCGGTAGCTTCGACTTCATCCTGAACACCGTTTCCGCCAACATCGACCTCAATCCCTTCCTCGGTTTGTTGAAACGCGATGGAACGCTGGGCCTCGTCGGTGCGCCCGACAAACCGCTCGAAATTGGTGCGTTCAACCTGCTGATGGGCCGCCGCAGCCTTTCCGGCTCCATCATCGGCGGGACTGTGCAGACGCAGGAGATGCTCGACTTCTGCGGCCAGCACAACATCACCTCCGACATCGAACTCATTCCCATCCAGAAAATCAACGAAGCGTATGGCCGCCTGGTCAAAGGAGACGTCAAGTACCGCTTCGTCATCGATATGGCTACCCTGAAACAGTAAGCCTTCGACGATGAGCCAGAGATTCCGCGTTCCCACTCAACTGGCGGAGAGTTTACGGCAACTCGGCGTGAGCCCCGAGGCGGTCCTTGCCCACGCCGGCCTGCCCGGTTATCTTCTCCGCCAGCCGCGGATCATGGTCCTCACCGAGGAATTCTTCGCCATCTGGCGCGCGATCAGCGAAGTAAGCCACGACCCCGCGATCGGCCTCAAGCTCGGTAGCGTCGATCCAGCCGAAGTCTACGACCCTATCTCGATCGCCACGCTTTGCGCACGCTCCTTCGGCGACTCGCTTGAACGCATGGCACGTTACAAGCAGCTTACTTGCCCGGAGGAAATCGTCCTTCGCCGCCGCGCCTCCGAGTGTACGGTCCAGTTCCGCTGGCTTCTCGCGCAGGACGCCGAGCCCGCGCTTCTTGTGGATCTTTGCTTCGCCTGGGTGCTTTCCATCGCCCGCCGCGGCATCGGCGAGCCAATCGCACCCCTCCGTCTCGAACTCGACCGGCCGGCTCGCAACCGCCAGATATTCGAGAAGTTCTTCGGCTGTGGCATACGCTTCGATGCCCGCCACAATGCCATTGTCTTCCGCACTGAGGATTTGCACCGCCCTTACCGCACCTACAACGCCGAAATGCTCTCCATGCTCGCCCCGGCGCTCGAAGAGGAACTCAACCGCCGAGTGGCGGTGGAAAGCCTTCCCGACCGTGTTCGGGGCTCGGTGCGGCGGCGGCTGGCCGGGCAGCGGCCTTCGGTTCGCGACGTCGCCCGTGATCTCAACATGAGCGCCCGCACTCTCCAGCGCCGCCTGCTCGAATCTGGCCTCAGCTTTCAACAAGTCGTGGAGTCAGCCCGCCGCGAGCTCGCCCGCCACTATCTGGTTCATTCTCCGCTCGAAATTGGCGAGACCGCTTACCTGCTCGGTTATGGCGATGCGAACTCCTTCGTCCGCGCTTTCCATGAGTGGGAAGGCGTACCACCGGCGCACTGGCGCGAGGCGCAGCGCGGCAAATCGATCCCCGCCGGAGTGCAGTGATCCGGCTCCCCCCTCCGTAACCTTCGCCCCGCCCGCCACCGTCTTTTCCCCATCGCCCGGAATGCCGTGATTCGGATAAAATGGGCAGGATTTCCAAAAAGGGACTTTAAGGAGACCACCGCAGATGAAGAAACCGTTAGCAGGCATCTTCTCGCTCGCCCTCATGGGCGCCTTCCTATTCGCCGAATCCATCGATCCACCGCCGAACCATGTGGACTGGATGAAGAGCGTCGCCAAGGCCAATGGCGCCATGAAGAAAGGCGTCGATGTCGAAACCAACGCCAAGGGTGTCGCCGATACCATGGGCAAAGTGGGACAGTTCTATTCCAAACGTAATCTGCCCACCGGCGTAAAGACGAGCGAGGAAGCCGTGGCCGCGGCCAACGCCATCGCCAAGGCCGCCGCCGAAAGCAGCAAGGAAGGCATCTCGGCCGGCATGAAATCCCTCGGCGCCGCCTGCAAGGGTTGCCACGACGTTCACCGCGAAAAAATCTCCGATACCGAAAACAAGATCAAGTGGTAGTCAGCAACTGATCCGTCACGGAGACGTTCTCGGCTTCAACCTGAGCACGTCTCCTTTTATGTTTCCAAACATCCACGGAATGGCCCCACCGCCAACGTAGGCGTCCCACCTGTCGCGGTAATGGCCCGACAACACCATCCCGCTCTGCCCCGTCGGTGTTGTCAATGTCGAATTGTCCCAATCGCTCAAATCCGCGATCAGCCGCATGGAGGGCCCGATCCTTCCCCTGAACTGAAATACCGTCGACGTCGATCCTGGCATTCCGACCGGCCCGATCCTGAACAGTCCGCCCACCAACTTCAGTTCCCCTAGCATCGGATGCGACAACCTCAACTGGTTGTGGCTCCCATACCGCCAGCGCCCTGGGTTCAGATTTACAATCCGGTCCCCCTCGTTCAGCGCGTCCGTGTATGCCCGCAACAGCATGGCGTCGTAATCGCCAAACCACTCCTTGGGCCTTTCGCGTAGCAATCGCTCGATCACCGCCTGCCCGATCGATTGGTCATATGCGGGCCCTCGTCCTGGCGCCGCGCGGTCCGCCACGGCCTTGCGAACATGTTGATAGGTCAGGTTCACAATGTATGGCTGTGATGCGTCTGGCTCCATCAACCCGTTCCAGGTGTCCAGTAGTTCGCTTGCTTCCACCATCTTCGGATTCTGCGATCCACGTGCTCGCCCCACGCGTGCCAACTCCTTTGCCAGGTAGTGCGAGAAGGCCGAATACACATCCCGTTGTATGCTCGACATCCCCATCGCATCCCACTTCTGCCGTTTCTCCAAACGCGCCCGAATCTGCCGTGCGCGGTAGTGTGGCGCAAAGTATCCGCTCACCGCATACTTGTAGTCCTTCGGAAACGGATTTTCATTCGCCGTGATCACATATCCCGAAGGAGGGTTGAATCGCGACGGCAATTCCCCAAATGGAATGAAGCCCTTCCACTCGTTCTTGCCTGACGCCCCGTCAGCCGGAACATCGCCCGCATAGCCTTCCCGTATCGGCATCCGCCCCGCGGCTTGAGATCCGATATTGCCGTCTCTGTCGGCGTACACAAAAGTCTGCGCGGGACCCGCGTAACGCGCCATCGCCGCCCGGAACTCCGTCCAGTTCTTTGCCTGGTTCAACTCGACAAAGGGAAACGTGAAGCCGCCTGCTTCAGCCGCTACCCACCGCAGCGCCAGTTGCTGCCCGCTTTCTGCGCCTACCAGCGGCCCATGCCGCGTACTCACCACGGCCACCTGCACCGCCCGATCCCCGCGTACTCTTACCACTTCCTGCTCCACCTTCAGCCGGTCCAATTGGTTTTCAAACCGCGCCACGCCGGCCTGCAGATTCACCTGTTCGCGATACAGGTCCGCCGCGTCGAAGTGCAGGTTCGTCGTCGACCAGGCGATGTTGGCATTGTGTCCGAGAATCACCGCCGGCGCTCCCGGAATGGATGCTCCCGTCACATTCAGCCCTGGCGCTTGCAGATGGATCTCATACCAGATTCCCGGCAGAGTGAACTGCAAGTGCGGATCCCCCGCCAGGAGCGGCTTACCCGAATTTGTGTGTGCTCCCGAAATCGCCCATGCGTTGGAGCCCGGCTGTGGTTCCAGCCCCGTACGCACCGGGAATAACTGGTTGACCAGCGCCGGTTCGCCAACCGACATCATGCTGCTTTTCAATATTTCTTCGCGAAAGCTCAGGCTCAATGTCCGCGCCATCTCCAGGCCGACCAAAATCGAATCCGTCACCATCCACGGCGCGGGATCGTACTCTGCCAGCGTGAACTCCACCGCAAGCCTCCCGCGGTTCTCTTCCATGTACTGGTTCACGCCTCGCGCATACGCCGCCAACCACCTTCGTTCATCGGCTGTCAACACCCGCGCGTGCGTGTCGGCGATTCTCCGCAGACGCAACCGCCGCGTCTCCATGTCCGATTGCAGAGCTATCTTCCCGAATACTTCGGCCAGCTCTCCCGCGGCTTGCCGCCGCATGTAGTCCATCTGGAACAGGCGTTCCTGGGCTGTCACATAACCCTGTGCGAACAGCGCATCTTCGATGCTGGCGGCCGTGATGTGCGGTACCTGCTGGCCGTCCCGTATCACAGTGACGGCTGCCCGCACGCCCGTTGAGATCTCTCCCGAAACCGGTGGCAATACGCGCCGCGTGTACCACCACACAATCGCCAGCGCGGCAATGGCGGCCACACCAATCAGAACGTTGATATATTTAAGAAAGCGGCTCAATTGTCACCTGTGTGATCCTGTTTTGGCCGCGGTGCCCTCCTGTCCGGAGTCGCTTGCTTCGGGCCTTTTTCATGGATCTCTATTTAGGATACCGGCTTCTACTTCTGCTGCTCATCATCGCGGCGAACGCCTTCTTCTCCGCCGTCGAAGTTGCGCTTCTTTCGGTGCGCCCCTCGCGCCTCCGCCAAATGAAGGAGGATGGGGTGGCTGGCGCACAATCCGCGCTTGAGCTACTCGAGAATCCCGAGCGCATGCTCTCCGCCGGTCAGTTTGGCATCACCGTTGCCAGCCTCGGCCTCGGCTGGGCTGGCGAGTCCACGGTCCATGGCCTGCTGAAATCGTTCATCGGCGCCGGACCCGCGTGGCTACCGGAATACGTCCTTCACGGTGTCAGCTTCGCCATCTCCTTCCTCGGCATCAGCTACATCCACGTTGTGGTCGGGGAAGTCGTTCCGAAGAATATCGCTATCGAAAAGGCCGAGCGCCTCTCCGCTCTCCTCGCTCCGCCGCTGCTCGTCTTCATCCGCATCAGCGGCCCCTTCATTACCTTTATCGAACGAAGCGCCGCCTACTGCTCACGCCTTCTCGGCGCCCACAGCGACTCCCACGCCCCCGGTACCCACAACCCCGAAGAGTTGAAATACATTCTCGCCTCCAGTCGCAAGCACGGCATGATCGAGTCATTTCAAGAAGAGGCCATGCACCGCCTCCTCGACCTGAGCGATGTCAACGTTCGTGAGGTCATGGTTCCCCGCAACCACTTCGCCAGCGTCCCCAACACGGCCACGCTTGACGAGGTGTTGAAGGCCTTTAGCGAAGCCAAGTACTCCCGCATCCCCGTCTACGAGCGCGAGCCCGAAAACATTCACGGCATCGTCTACGCCAAGGACATGCTCGAGGTATGGCAGCAACGCCGCATCGCCATCGAACGCCGCTATCCCCCTCTCCCCTTCGACCTCAATCGCTATCTCCGCAAGCCCCTCGTCGTTCCCGAGACGAAACTCCTGCCGCAACTAATCGAGGAATTTCGCCGCTCCCACTCGCACATGGCCCTCGTCGTCGACGAGTTTGGCACCGTTGTCGGCCTCGTCACACTGGAAGACGCCATGGAACAGGTCTTCGGCGAAATCGAGGACGAGCACGATGTTCGCCGCCCTCCTCTTCCCGTCGCCTGGGACGCCGTCGAGCTCGACGGCGCCATCCCTATCCGCGATCTCGAAACCATGTACGGCATCGAACTACCCTCGCAGGCCGGTTTTGAAACCCTCGCCGGCTTCCTCATGTTCCGCCTCGGCTCCATCCCCGAATGCGGCGCCACGATCGACCACGGTGACCGCCGCTTCACCGTCCTCGAAATGGATCGTAATCGCATTGCCCTCGTCCGCATTGAGAAAATTCAGGAAGAACCGGAAACGCTCACCGACATTCCAGCTTGAGCGTCAGCCCCGCCATGTGATCTACTACCTCACATGAGATTTCCCGTTGTTGCCCTCCTTGCCGCTTTCTCCACATTCGCCGCGCTCACTGCCTCGGCCCAGGTCAAAATCACCCAAGGCTCCGACCGCGTCATGGTCGACGTAGACGGCAAGCCCTTCACCGCGCTCTTCACCAGTTCCAGCGCCACGAAGCCCTACCTGCATCCCATCCGCGCCGCCTCGGGCAAAATCGTCTCCCGCGTCTGGCCCATGGAAGAGAAGGAAGGCGAGGCCAAGGACCACATCCACCACCGCGGCCTCTGGTTCTCCCACGGCGACGTCAACGGCGTTGACTTCTGGGCCAACGACGCCTCGCAGATGAAGGGTAAGCAGGGCACCATCCGCACCAAGCGCATTACAGATCTCAAGAGCGGAAAAAAAGAAGGCTCTGTTGCTGCCGTCTTTGAATGGATCACCCCCGCCGGTAAGGTCCTCATCAATGAAGCGCGCACCATGACTTTCTACACCAATCCCACTCTCCGCATCGTCGATTTCGATATCAGCCTCACCTCCACCGAACCCGCCAAGTTCGGCGACACAAAGGAAGGGACCTTTGCGCTCCGCCTGACCGCTCCCCTCGATGGCAAGCACACCGGCAAAATGACCAGCTCCACTGGCGCCACCGGTGAAAAACTCATCTGGGGCAAACGCTTCCCCTGGGTCGACTACGCCGGCACCGTCGAGGGCGAAGCCCTGGGCGTTGCATTCCTGGACCACCCCGGCAACCCCAAACACCCGACCTTCTGGCACGCCCGCGACTATGGCCTCTTCGCCGCGAATATCTTCGGCGAACACGATTTCTTCAGCGATAAAAGCAAAGATGGGTCACTTACGCTCAAGCCTGGTGAAATCTGGCGCTTCCGCTACCGCGTCGTGATTCACCCCGGAGACAACACGACCGCTGGCATCGCCAAGATCTACGACGAGTGGGTCAGGAAGACAAAGAAGTAGGGGAAATCAGCTCAATCCACTGATGAAACATTTGACTCGCGCCCAGCCTCATACAAGCGGCGCGGCCTCCTAGTCGCGCCCTACGGCAGCCGGGCACGATTTCGGAGTCGCGTTCGGCTGCCCCTCGCATCCGTCACGCTTGTTCGAGGGTTCCTTGTATTACGGCGGAGCCGAATGTCCAGAGTGTCGTGGGTCGGCCCCGCCGTCGGCGGCCAATAAATAGCCGTCGCCTCATAGAGGCGCATCGAGCAGGCGTCGTTACCACGCCCCACGTATTCCCGTAGTCGCCCTTAGCCTTGGCCCTCTAAACTGGTGCCATCCTGGAGAATTTCATCCTCCTGGGCTTCGATACGCTTGATCTCCATGAACAGCTCCCGCGCCCGGCCGACCGCATTCTCACTCTCTTCGCGGATTTTGTCTTCTTCGCTGGAGTCCATATTGCCGCTTCCAGTATATTTCTTAATGTGTAAGATCGGCTACCCTCCATCTGCGTGTCTTGAAACGACACCCTCGGAGCGTCTTTGTTACGGAGGTTACTGAAAAATCGGATTGTTTCATGGAAACGAGTGTTTCCGTGCAACAATCAGCGAACCTGGGAATCCCCCATATAGGCACGACAATCTGGGACCGTGCCTAAGGCAGCCGGGCGTGATCGTATCGGCAATCCCTCCCTCGTCCGGCTGCCACTACATGTATCTTCCCAATCCATTCCACCGGTGGTAGTCTTTAAGCATCCGCGCCGAATCTGGAGGACCCATGCGTCCGTGTTCCGTCTGTAATACAGCTACGCTTCTGCTCGTGAACGGTGAACCCCTTTGCCCGAAGTGCGATGAAGAGAGGGAAGCACGGAATCGACAGGAGGCCTCTCAGCGCTGCCAACTCGAAGTCGAGGAAGCGGCTAACGCACCGCGTGCGAGTCGGGACCGCGGTCGGCCTTGATCCAGAATTCAACTTGGCAACGCGCTCGGGCAGCCGGGCGACCTTGTATCGCCTCCTCCGTCCGGCTGCCACATCGCAGCGCACCGGGCGTGGGTGGAGACCGCGCCCGGCATGGATGGGGGATTCAATCCAGCGGGTGCCCGCCCGCCTGGATCCCATCGTGTCGCTACGCTATATACTGCAGCGGGCGAGAATCGGATTGAAATTTTCGCACAGTAATTCTCTAAAATTTGGCTCATCGCCAAACTGTGCCGCTACCGATCAATCGATATGCGAGCCGGGCGTGGATCGGAGACCGCGCCCGGCCTCGATGGAGGCTCCAATCCAGGGCGTCAACATGCCCCCCGATTCCATCGTCGCTATGCTGTATACAGCAGCGGGCGAGGATTGGATTGAGATTTAATTTTTCGAGGATCTCCTCTTCCAGATGATCTCTGCCGATGATACGCTAAGCTCATCTGCGCCGAAACTGGAGGACCTATGCTGCCGTGTTCCGTCTGTAGCACGCCAACCCTTCTGCTGGTGAAAGGCATCCCCTTTTGCTTGAAGTGTGATGAAGAGAGGGAGATGCGGAAGAGGCCGAAATCGATTGAGACCGAGGACAGCCAGCGAGCGGAATGGCAGCGATTGAGCTCCGAACGCACCGCCTAGTGGAGGCGCGGGCCAACACCATGCTTGGCGTCAGCCCGCATCGTCCTTCTCCTCCAAGGCATTCTTCAGAATCTCCTCCTCAAGTGCGGCGAGGCGTAGGAACTTCATGTAGTCTTCAAGCGCCCGGCTAATTTCGTCTTCGCTCAACTCACACCTCTCGTCTTGGTCGTCGGGGTCCATTGACTGCCGCCACCCGTTGATTTCGATTGATACTGAATCGTTACAAGGAGCGTCTGGTCTTTTATTTCATTCGTTCCGGGTGCCTAACATTCGCCGGCCATACCCCGCCCGCCGATTTTCGGTGGAATTTGTCTCATCTTCAAACTGAGCTGCTACCATCAACCCAGATCCATCGTTTTCCTGAAACAAACCAGCCCCGGAAGGTCCTTAAAGGTAGGCACGATACGCTGGGCGCGCGTCGTGCCAAAGGCGGGCAGCCGGGTGCGATTGCGCTAATCCCCTCCAAAGCCCGGCTGCCTCCGGAAAACCCCTCAGAGCGGAGCGATCCGGGGAGTTCAGCAGAGGCCTAGGGCTCTAGCGAGCCGGGCGAGGGTGGAGTTCCGCGCCCGGATTGATGGGTCACTATACCGGCAGGAAGAGGGTCCCGCTCGGCTCCATCGGCTCGCCTACGCTGTATACCGGAGTGGGAACGGATTGGATGTTGGATTTCTCACATTAGCCTAACTTTTTTCACACTGAGCCACTGCCAGACTCTGGGGCGGATCACTGCGTCTACCCACTGTCGTTTGCAATTACACTCGGACTAGACCCCCTGACGATGAAAAGCCACATGACGGGCGGCGTCGGGAATGCGGGCAATACCACCATTTACGAGACGATCAAAATCACAATTAACCACTCTATTGAGTTTGAGGCCTATGTGGGTTTTACGGCAGGTCTTGAAGCGCAAGGGTTGGGGTTGTTGGGGCAGTCTGGTTTTTTAGCCGGTACGGAGTTTCGTTTGATCATGCCCGGCAGGAGTTCCACATCGATCTGCCATAGTCTTTCCGGTAATTGCCCAGTGCGCCTTCCAGTACGGTCACGGCTACGCCTTCACAGTCCGGTCCGTGGCTGCTGATGTTTTCAGAGGCCCGGCTGGCCCAGTGAGGGTGTCATGAGTCGTTCGGACACACGTGAACCTCTCGGAGGCGAACTGCTGATCATACTTAAGGGATAGGTCGATGATCAATCCCGAATCCCCCAGATCATCATGCCGTGCCCATTTACACCATGTAAATGGGCACGGTCGTCCGCTAAGATCTTTCCTGAAACAAACCAGCCCCGGACGTTCCTTCAAGGTAGGCACGATACGCTGGGCGCGCGTCGTGCCACAGCAGCCGGGCTTACGACGAACTCCCTCCAAAGCCCGGCTGTCTCCTACTCGCTGCACGATGGCCAGGGAAGGCAATGCTAACGAAATCGTACTGATTGGCCGAATATAGAGTGTGGCTGTCGGGCCGCTTACCTGTGGCTCCGGCAGGACCGCCCTCCCAAATCACGGCTAAACCACACGCCCCAGGTTGAATACTTGGGGCGTTTTTGCTTGTCTGGCCGCTTGTCTAACGTCGGATTGACAGACCGACGATAAGGCCCAGTAAGGGCGGGCGACTAGGGATCTCTCACGATTCCGAGAGGGGCATCCTGTGCAATAGTGTACCCGCCCACCGACTCCATAGCGTAGCGTCGTTAACCTGTATACAGCAGCGGACAAGGATCGGATTGCCCCTTTTGATGAAACCTGCCTCATTTTCAAACTGACCCACTACCCCATTGGCCCCCGGCTTGACAAGACTTTCCGCCCTGTGAGATTATCGAAAGGTTTAGCGAGTAGTCGATTCTACTCTGTTGGCTACCGTTCTCTCGACGTTCCGCCCCCGCTAAATTCTCAGAACCGGTTGAACTTATTTCAATCCGGGTGTGGAGAAGGGTGGAAGAGGGAACCCGGCCGCGAGTCGGCCCCGCTGTCCGAAAGGCCTCCGAGCCTCCAGGATAAGGGCTGGTCTGAAACGTAACCCTCGCATTAGCAGGCAGTTAACTCGTAACTTCCGATCGGTGCCCCTCGCCGGGCGCGGTTCGGTTTCACGGTTCTTCAGGTAATGCTGGTTCCCTGCGGCTACGGTCGCCGGTGAGTTCAGTCAAATCCACCCGAACCGACACTTAATAAGGTTTGATCGCAGGAGAAATACGTGCCGACGTTTAATCAACTTGTCCGCAAGGGCCGAAAGCCGCCCCGGTACAAGACGGCGAGCCCCGCACTGCAGGCCTGTCCGCAGAAGCGCGGCGTATGCACGCGCGTGTACACGACCACCCCCAAGAAGCCGAATTCGGCCCTCCGGAAGGTGGCCCGCGTCCGCCTGACCAATGGAATTGAAGTGACCACTTACATCCCGGGTGTCGGCCACAACCTGCAGGAGCACTCCATTGTGCTCATTCGCGGTGGCCGTGTGAAGGATCTTCCCGGCGTCCGTTACCACGTTGTTCGTGGAACGCTCGATGCTGCTGGTGTGAATGACCGCCGCCAGAGCCGTTCCAAGTACGGCGCCAAACGCCCCAAGGCCGGCGCCGCGGCAGCAGGTAAGAAGAAGTAAGGAGAGCGAGAAGATATGCGTCGTCGTCATGCCGAAGTTCGTGAAGTAGCAGCCGATCCTCTCTACAACTCCACGCTCGCCGAAAAATTCATGAATTCGATGATGTGGGACGGAAAGAAGACCGTCGCGCAGAACCTGTTCTACGGTGCCCTGAACCGGATTCAGGAACGCACCGGTGAGGAGCCCTTGAAGGTATTCAAGAAGGCTGTCGAGAACTGCAAGCCCGTCCTGGAAGTGAAAACCCGCCGCGTCGGCGGCGCCAACTACCAGGTTCCCATTGAGGTGCCCAATACCCGTCGCACCTCGCTCGCCATTCGCTGGATTCTCACCAGCGCCCGTTCGCGCCCGGAAAAAGGCATGGGTGAAAAATTGGCCGCCGAACTGAATGATGCGGCGAACATGCGCGGCGGCGCCATTAAGAAAAAGGATGACGTTCACCGTATGGCTGAGGCCAATAAGGCCTTCGCTCATTACCGCTGGTAGTTTGACTGATCTCTACTTTTTGATCTGATTTTTATGGCTCGTACCGTACCACTCGAGAAAATGCGCAATATCGGCATCATGGCCCACATCGATGCCGGTAAAACCACAACTACGGAACGCATTCTTTATTACACCGGCCGTACGTACAAGATCGGCGAAGTGCACGAGGGTACGGCGGTGATGGACTGGATGGAGCAGGAGCAGGAGCGTGGCATCACGATCACCTC
>Ga0075430_100002210_pt1 | contig 16130 bp, 15 predicted proteins | sample RhiMetdeltSRZDD4_FD_75294 | JGI IMG/M metagenome (GOLD analysis project Ga0075430, IMG submission 75294) | Populus rhizosphere microbial communities from Tennessee, USA - Rhizosphere MetaG P. deltoides SRZDD4 | ecosystem: Host-associated > Plants > Roots > Rhizosphere > Soil | place: USA... | reverse complement strand
GGCCAAAAGAAATGACACAGAAGAATGCCGATCCCCATCCCAATGAGAGGCCCAGCCAGCGGCCACGCATAGAGCAGATCGACCGTCCACTGCGACAGCGACAACCCATCCGGCGTCGATAGCGCATGCCATTCGAGCGTCGCGAAGCTCGCCGCGATCAGCAGCAACCAGATAAGCCACACCCATCGCATCAAAATATCCGCCCTAGCAGAAAACCAAACGCCACCAGGCCGCCAACCCACAGCGACATCAACAGCGTGACAAAGCTGGTTGTGGTGAAATCGCGCCAGCCATTAAAGATAAGGCGCTCGCGCGGGAGACGCGCCTTGAATGGGTCTGGCGTCGGAGCGGTCATTTCTTCGGCTCTGCCGGCGGGGGCGGCGTATATTTGGACAACACGCCGGAAGCCAACATGCCCAGGAACGTGGTGAACGTGGTCATGGCGGTAGCGTTCTCGGCGCCGGCAACAGGCGCGGAGCCAAGCATGCCGAAGGCGTTGAGCGCGACCGACGCGACCACACCCCAGATGCCAAGCTGCGGTAACGATCCCGTCACCATGGACAGCAACGGCCCCAACGTAGATTTCTGCGGCGCCTTTTTCTGCTCTTGGATGGCGGCCACAATCGCGTGCAGCGTGCCGGTGAGCGTCACCAGTACATCCAGAAGGTCCTGATTGGACGGACCAGGCGTAGGCGTGGGCACAGGTGTCGGGGTCGTCAAAGATCGCCTCCATTTGAAGATTGAATCGGTGGGGAAATTGTCGGGCGTGAAGCCCATGCGTTCGGCCAACGCCGCAGAAATGTCGATGCTGCGGCCTGTGCCAGCGCCAGGGCCAACGTCGGTCTGGCGTTCGCGCGGGAAGACACGGCCGTCGTTCGTCATCACGTCGAAATATTGACCGAGTGTCGCAGCGTTCGGCAGCGCAATACCCTGTTGTGAATCTGGTACTCCGAGCTTGTTGCTGCCTGGCTCGTCTTCCTCGTCAATCCACTTGGGCGGAAGTTGCGAGTACCAGCTTACTTTGCCTTGGTATGGCCAATTCGGATCGGGCACGTTGGGGGTATCCTGTGGCATGGTGGAATCGAGACGCCACGGCGACGTGTCGTCGTAGTCATGCTCTACCGACACATGGACGTGTTGACTGTGCGGGTTGCTGCCGTTGTACGGGCGCCACTTCCATGGCGAGACGGTGCTACTGAAAATCTTGCGATTAGAGATCACGTATTTAATTCGCGGGTCGCGCTGGTTGCGCAAAATCTCCGCGAACTTGTAGGAGTCGAAACCCGTCTCCGGCGAATGCGTGAAGTCGATCGCTGTGACGACGCCATTGCCATTCGGGTTGTGATCCGATTTGCGTGCGGCGTGCGACGTGTCGCCGATCGTCCCGTCGTTGTCTTTATTGCGGCCAGGAGCGGATTTGTCTACTTGATCGCGGAGGACCGCGAGGCTCTTTGCCAGGCGCCAACTGCTCATACGCCGCCTCCTGGTGCATAGCAGCGGATGACAATGATTTGTTTGCCGTCTGCGCCCCAATCTCCGCGCCACCACACAACGGGAGCGCCGTTACGGTTGGGATCATGGATCACGACTTCGGGCGGTACGCGCATCCACTCCTTGATCGGGCAATGGCTTCTTTCGTCGTTGCAGCGAACCCAATACTCACCGTCGCGAATATCTTCCTCGGCCCAAGCGCCGTCCGCGATGCTGCAACACGAATCGCCCGTGGTTGGGTTGCGCTGTGACCCGAACCATTTTTGCTGTTCTGGCGTGAGTTGCGCCCAATCGTGGGTATGGGCGTGTGCGCTTGGCGCCCACGTCACCGCATCGAGTACGAACGCTTTGTAGGCGAGCGCATAAAAGACAACGGCCGTTACGAGAACGGCCGTCACTATCCAAGCGATGATCTTTCCAACCATCTGATCTCCGTGTTAGGGTTGTGCCGCTAGTCTTTGGTGCAGAGCACGACATCGACAAATTGCACGCCGATGGCGTGAGCGTGACCGGCGCTATTACCGATAGCGCCGGTCGAGCCAGAGATGCCGTGCCCGTGAGCACCTACCGCGTCGAAGGTGAAGGTGGCGAGGCCGCCGGAGCCGCCACCCGCCGTAATGTTGCTGCCTCCTGGTCCGCTGACGAAGGGGGTAAAACTTGAACCACCGTTGACGGTGGGGGTATGTGCGCCACCAGCGTCAGCCGTGAGAGAGCCAACACCATGCGAATGGCTGGGGATTTCGTTGGTGGTAAGCACAAAGGCTTGCGTGGAGCCGGCGAGCACCGTTGAAAACGCCTGCGTGCCGCCAGTCGTCGGAGCGCCGGTCACAAGCCGCAACGCCTTGTCGTTGTGTGTGACGCCCTTCGTCCAGCCGGCCGGACAGGTGCCGTTGCTGGAGACGTATGAGGCGCCGCTGGGGGCAGAGAGAGACGCGCCAATCGCACCCTTCACCAACCATTCGTTGCTGGCGTTATTGTAGACGGCGCAATAGACGCCACCGCTGATGAGTGAACCCGATGGGATCGCCGTCCCGGACACAGCATTGATGGCCTTGGCGCCAAGCGTATCCACGTTGAGCGTCGGCGACGCGCCGCTCGTGGCGTTCATGCGGAAACACAATTCCGCACCGTCCATATTGGCCAGCGAAGTGAACACCTGGTTGGATGTGAGCGTGAAGGCGACGGCGCCACCGGCCGTCACCAGGCGGCCAGAAATATCGTCGCGGAATTTCGCGGTCGCCGCCATCATGGCACGAGCGCTGTCGTTGACAGCGGATGGCGCCATGCCTTCGGCCCAATTGATCGTCGCGTCCGCCGTGGCGTTGGTAGCAGCCGTCTTCGACCACGTAAAAAACGTCGCGTAGGAGATGCCACCCGACAGAGCGGTAGCCACGACGATGGGAGCAAGGGACTTCAAAAACTTCATGGGGGCCTCTACATTTGTGGACAGATGAAGACGGTCTGTTGGCTTTTATTCCTAGCCATAATGGTCACGATCGCGACGGTGATCGCGCCATGGATCGTGAGAACTTGGGGTTTGGCCGGAACTGTGGTGTGGGTTAGCGCGTGCCTGGCTGTGGCCTGGCGGCTAGACCGGAGACGAGCCCTGGCACAGCGCCTTGCGCAGCGAGTGCGGAGTACCGAGACATCTGCTGTTGAAACGCCTGTGACACGGGGTCCTGGCGAGCCGGCGGAAGGCCCCGCAGCGAGCGCGCCACGGAGCGGGTCGCCCCGCCCTCGATGATCCGGTTAGCGACGCCGCCAAGCCCAGCGCCAGCCGCAGCGCCGCCAATGCTGCCGAGCACGCCGCCAGCGCTACCGATGCCGCCACCAATCGCGATGCCAATCGTCGTGGCAGCGCGCGCCAACAAGCGCCGTAGGATGCCGGCAGAGACGCCGGCTGTGTTGGAATAGTTGACGGCTCCAGGTCGCGGCGTGATCTGCCGTTGGAAGTTTTCGAACTCACGCATCAAGGCGCGTTCTTGAGCGGTGAACATGCGATCGGCGAGTGGCTTGCCTGAGCCGTTCAAAAACTCGGAAATACGATTGAAGCTCTTTTGGCTTCCAAACTGTGTGGCGCCTTCTGTCGCCTGTGACAGCCGCGACCATAGACCCTGACGGATCGCAGTCCACTCCGGCGAGTCGGCGCCGAGCACGGTACGCATGCGATCCGCCAGGCGCACAGATAGACCTGTTCCACCAACGCGAGCTTGGCCGTAGAGATAATTGGCGATCTCGGTCGGCGTGGCGCCTTCCTGGCCGTTGCGGCCAACGATGCGCTCCATGGCAGCGCCAACGTCGTCACCCTGGCCCTGGCGCGTGAATAAAGACCGATGTTGCGAGTATGCGCGACGCGCATTGTCCAGCGCATCGAGTACACGCGGATCGCCGGAAAAGAACCCGTTGTCGATCGCGCTGCGCACATTGTTGTCGAACTCGCTGATGACGCGAGACGCCGCGCGGTTGTCGGAGCTACCGCGTTGCGTAGAGCGCGCCATCGCAAGAAGCTGTTTTCTGGTCTGGTCGATGCCAGCCATATTGATGGCAACAATTTCGTCGGGATTAGGTGGAGCGTTGGGGTTAGCGCGGTTCTGTACGCGCAGGTTGGAAATCTGGTTGTCGATGTGCTGGATCATGCGACTGGCGATAGGCGTCGTCACGTCGTCCACAATCACCGGAGACTGTGCATCGGCAAGCTCGCCTTTGATGCGCGTGCCGACATTGCGGAACGCGATCGAGTCGATCGAGCCAGGCGCGGAGAACGCTTCGTCGTATAGTTGTTTGTAGCCGGCCTTGGAACGTGACGCAGCGCGCTGGACGCTTTCACCGACAAGCTCGCCGGCAGCTTGCGGATTATCCACAATGTTCATGCCGAACTCGTCGAGGCCACGGCCAACCACGCCGCGCGCCTGCTCTACCGCTGGAGCTTGCTCACCCTCGAAAAACTGTCGCGCGGCAGCGGCCGGACGCTGGCCCAAAGCACCACGGAGCGCGGCCTGTTCCTCTTGCTGCGCCACCACGTCGCCCGTAGCTTGGCCACGCGTGATGGGAACCGGGACACCTGCAACGTCTGTCGTCAATTGCGGAAGGCGCGACACAGGCAGCATGTTGCGAATACCGCGCACGCCAGCGCCGATGGCTTGGCCAACCACAGGACCGGCGGCGCCTGTCACAGCGCCGATCTCGCCGCCAGTGACGGGACTGTCGCCGCGCGCCGCAGAGTCAGCAGCGCCGATCAAAGCACCGCTCGCGGCGCCCGCGCCCGTTCGCGCCAATAAAGACGGACCTGTCATCCCCAAGGCACGCGCGCCAGCGGCCGTGAGGCCGATCGGCGCGAGCGCCGCGACGCCGCCGCCAATCTTGAGCGCGGTCGAGGTGATGGGGCTTTCTTCCTCGGCCTGTTTGTAGAGCGCTTGGCGCTTTGGCAGAATGTTGGCGTAGCGCTCCGAGAAGTTACTGCCTTCGCCCTGTCCTGTCGCTGCACGAAGCGCCGCTTCTGCCTGCGGCACGAACGCGCCAAGCACAGGCACGCCGGACAGCGCCATGCCGGCGGACACGTCCTCGCGCTCTTGCGGTTGCTGGCCAAACTGGCTCTGTGCGTAGGCAAGCACCTGGTCTTCGGTTGCGCCTTCCGGCGCAGTGACGCGATACCGTGCGCCATCGGGTGCGGTGATCTCAAAGTTGGGCATTACTGCAACCTCTGGATCGACCACCCACCGCCTGTCGGAGCGCCGCCACCCTTACGAGGATCGGGGAACAACGGATTTTGATCCGCCCATTTTGCGAGCGCTTGCGCGAAGCCTTTGAGCGAACCGTTGTTGTTGGGATCGTTCTTCCATTGCTCCGCGAGCGCGGCAACATCCTCTTGGCGTTGCGCCATGGCGCGCAGTGCTTCGATCTTCATTTTACGGCCTTCCATGGTGTCAGCGATCGACGGAAAGACGCTGGCCATATAGACACGATCGCCATCCGAAATCTGCCGGCCCAGACCACCGAGAGAACGGATGGTCATTTCGTTGCCGAGCGAAGTCAGCATGTCGCCAACGGGAGCTTTGCCAGGGTCGATGCCGAAAGTAGACAGCGCCGATCGCACATTCTGGACGATCGGAGCGGCGGCGCCGGAGTACGCGTCGGGACTTAGTCTCGCGGTGAGATCGAGAATGCCCTTCACACGGGTCGAGTTGATGCTCTCTTTCTGGAACTCGGCGTACTGCGTGCCGTAGAACTCGCCTTCCTTGGACTGCTCGCCCTTGGGCACGAAGTTCTTCTGGAACGACGTATTGGCGCCGGGGGCAGTTGGCGCAACACCAGTCGCGCCAGGCGCCGCAGCGCCCGGAGCGCCAGGCACAGCCAGGCGCGGAGTGAGATCAATCTGGTTGCCCCGGTCGATCTGCATTTGCGGGATGGCGACGGGGCCAGGCGTCGTGATTGGCCGGAACTCGCCACCAGTCGTCGGCTGGCCAATTTTGATTTCTCCGGTGGCGGGATCGCGATAGTAGATCGGATTTAGGCCGCCTTTATTCGCGAGGTTGCCTTTGAACTTGAGCCAGTCCTGATATGTGCCGTTGAACATCCCGGTAGAGACTGCGTACTGGTACTCGCGCACATCGGCCGGCGTCTGGCCACTGCGGTCCTTGCGCAAGAACGCGGCAAGCTGCGCGGCGTTGGTGAAGCCGCCACCGATGCCGTTCTGTGCGATGCCGCCACCGAGCGCCATCAGGATCAACGGGAGATCGCCGCCGGCAAATGCGCCGCCACCGCCACCCATGAACTCGGGCGGGATCGCGCCAGGCGGTAAAGTGCCCGCCGTAGACCGCGCCGCAGCCGGCGTTGTGCCGGCCGGAGTGCCGCCGGCAAGGGTGTCGAAAGCGTCAGCGACGCGCTGGTTGGGCGTAGGACCGCCAGCGCCAGGCCCGAGGTCTTCGAATGCTTGGGCGACGCGTGTGTTGGGGGTGATACTAGACGGGCCGCCAACAGCGGATGCCAGCGCAGGCATGGCCGGCGCCGGGTTGCTGGCGCCCTGTAGAATCTCCGGCGGAAGCGCGTTGCGCAGCGGGGGGAGGTTCGAAAACATCGTGTCAGATGGAGCGTAGGCAGTCGCCGACAACGGCGGCAGGGCAAACGCCGGCAATGCCTTCCCTACGTCGGGACCTTCAATGCCGAAGCGCTCGCCGCCATACGCCGCCGTCTGCGGGCCGCCTGCAAAGCCAACGGTGCCGGAGGCGTTGCCGGTCGCGCCGCGCGTGATATCCGAGCCAGCCATGACCCGCGTGAGCAAGTTCCCAAAATGGGAACGCTGGTCGTCGGAGAGCCCACCGGTATCGCCGAGCGACGGATAGTAGCCGGTGCCTCTACGGGGGTCGTAGACGCTCATCATGTCGGCCAACGAGCCGCGCCGCGCCGCAGCGCGGTTGAACAGCGTCTCCAGGAACGCCTGTTGCGCATCCGCGCCTTGGCCACCCACCTCGGTGGCGGTCAGTGCGAACAAGCGATCCCGCAGCGCCGGGTCCGAGAGTTCGTCAGCGTAGAAAGAGCGATTGAGGCTGGCCATCTTTAATACCTGCCGGGATAAAAGCCGTTGGAGGCTCCGCTAAACAAACGGCTCCCCATGCCATTCAAGAGGCCACCGCCACCGCTGCCGTAAAGCCAGCCGTTTTGACCGAAGCCACCAAGCCCACCGACCAAGCCAGCGCCGCCGATCGCCGCACCGAGAATTTGCGATAGCGGGTCTTTTTTCGTGGTGGTCGTCTCAGTGCCGGTCGCCTGGCCGGTCTGCGTGCCGGTCGAGGTCTGCGTGCCAAACGTCTGCGCCACCGGCAGCACCAGGCCAAGCTCGCGCGCGAGCGAATCGAGTGGAATGCCTCGACGCTGCGCTTCCGCCTGGAGGACCATCATCGGCCCGGACATCTCGGCAGAGGTCGCCGCGTCAGCCGCACCGATGCCGGCCTGCATGTTGCCGAGCCGCGTCTGGTCGAGGCCCGACAGGAGGCTCGCGGTAGAGCCGCCAGCGCCAAAAAGACTGCTGATGGCGCCAAGCTGGTTGCCGCGTTCCCCGGTATAGACGCCGGCAAAGACAGGCGCCGTCGCCTCTCCGATGCCTTTACCCAGCGTGTAGCCAAGATTGCCGGCGCCGGAAGGATCGCGGCCGGAGCCCTGGTAGATCGACATGATGCGGTTGGTGACATCGTTGCCGATAGCCGCAGTCGTGTCGGCGAAGAACGGATTTTTGGAGGGATCGAGGAAGTCGCCACGTGCGGTCGGAGCGAGAGCTTTCTGGATGTCGTCGTAGGCGGTGCTCACAATGCCGGTGCGATCCGGTCCACCGCCGGACAGAAGCGTATTCGCTACACCTGTGATCGCAGGCGTAAACTGCGAACCGCGCTGGCCCATCGCAGTGAGCGAATCGAGCGCGCCGCTTTCCGCCCCGCTCAAACCGGTGGGCGTGCTGCCCAAGCTGGACAGCAAACGCGAGATGATGTCGTTCGTCGGCGCGAAGGGCGTCAATCGCCCCGTCTGCGCACTCGACACGAGCGAGTTCTGCGTCGATTGTTTTTCAGTCTTGTCGCCTTGCATTTTAGAGCCTCTTTTCAAGCACCACGAAGGGCTGGAAATAATTTTTCAAAACACGCTCCCAGCCTTTGCGGCCGGTAATCCTCATTGCGGTACAGTCTTCGGTCCTGGCGTAGCTCTCCAGGTCTTCAATCAAATGTATCCACTCCCGCATGCGCGTGCCGCCGATGGCACGCACCACGCAGAACTTCGCGTCGCGGGTTGCTTCAAGCGAAGTGGCCAACGACGCCACGATCTTCACGTCGTCCACAATCACCCACAATTGCGCGAGGTGATTGCCAAAATCCTGTACGAGTTCGGCGAACGTAGAGCCGAGCACGCCACGTTGATAAGCACGATGCAACATCGGCGCGACGACAGGCCAGAACCGCGACAATTTATCGTGCGGAATCTGCCAGAGCTTCACAGGTCACGTAGCTTTTCAATGACACGCACCGCACCGTGCGCGCCACGACCACCAGCAAAGCCACCGGGGCCAGCGGGACCGCCCAGACCTCCGGCGCCAGCGAGCAGTCGATATTTGGGCTTCAACTCCGGCCAGATGCGCGCTTTGCCACCGCTCGCGCCGCCACCCGGTCCCCATTGAAGATTACGGATGCCGGAGCCGATAGGATGATCCCACGCCATACCGGCGCCACTGCCGCCGCCACCGTCGCGATCGTTGCCAACGTTGCCAGCCATCGGGCCAATCTGCTCGACCGCGCCGCCTGCGCCACCGCCGCGACCGCCACCGCCGCGAATGCCATTCGACCCGCAGCACCCCGACTTGAAGATGGCGGGAGAGCCGAATGGGAACCCCGCGCCAGCCGGAGGCGCAGCCTGATCTCCAGCCACGCCACCACCCGGAGAGCCGGGGATCGTCCACATAAAAGCTGTGATCCAAAAAAGACCAACCCCAACCCACGGCACCGGCACCTGCGGAAACGGCGGCGGCCCCGGAGCCCGATAAGGCTTTTCGGAAACCTGAAAAGTAGACGGCGTGATCGTTGCGCCGATCACATAATACGGAATGCCGGTGACAGGCTCGCCGTGCTCGTCGGAAAAGTAGAACGCACTATTGGGCTCCATTGGATGACCTGGCCACGTGATCGTCGCGTGATCCAAGCCGATCCAGGCCGGCGGATGCGTGTCGAATGCGCTCGATGTTCCAGGCTCCCCATACATATTGTACGGGATCGGATTGAGCGTGTTAAATTCGAAGTTTTCCTGCGAGCCCATGCCGCCGCCACTGCCGGCGAGAATTTCAGCCTTGACGCCGATGCAATCCACGTCGCACGTGTGCGTCACCACTAACGCCTGTGCGGTGTAGAGCGAAATAAGCGGTGGCCTCACAAGACATGCCCTTGAAAATAACTATCGAACGTCTGCCCGCTGATCGTTTTGTTACCAGCGCCAGCGCCGTTGAAATACACTTCGTAGGAATCAGTTCCATTGGCGTCGTCTTCGCAGTAGACCGAGACGCCTTGCGTGACAGCGTTCGCCGACACCTCGTAACGGATTTTATAAAGACCGCCGTTCTTGAAGATCATCCCAAGATAGAGATTGCCATCGACCACGTTCGCCGTGACGTAGAGTGTAGCGCTCAATGCGACACGCCCAGCGGGCGGCGTCCATTTGCTGTTGGCGGCGTCGTAGTAGCTGCCGATGTCGTAGGCTTCGGTCCCGAAGGTGATCTTCGTGTTAGCGCCGCTGGTGATGCCGGTTTGATCGGTGCCATTCTTGTGCGCCGAGAACGCCGGCTTACCATCGTTGGCGGCGAGAGTTTGCTGCTCTCCAGTCAAATCTGTAGGGTCGCCAGTGCCCGCACCGCGAGCACGTCCTTTAACGGTGCCCTGCGCCATATTGGCGAGTTCGGCATTACCGACGACATCGCTGCCAATCTGGAGGTTGGTTGAGCCTACCCCAGCCGTAGTAACATCGCCGCCAGTGAATTGCGGCAACCTCGCTGCCGCCAGTGTGCCAGTGCCTATATCTGTCGCGCTGGCTGAAACCGCCAGCTTCGACAGGCGATGCATGGAATAAGAGCCAGCAGCGGTAGCGTTGCTCTTGTTTATCACCGCATTCGCGGACGACAGATCATCAAGAATCGTGAGCGTGGCAGCAGCGGCATCTTTAACGGTGACGGTATTCGCGCCACCACCAACCACCCTGATATAGAACGGCACTCCAAGAGGAATGCTGTCAACAGTGCTGGCGTCCGGCAGCGTCAGATTGATGTTCGCGCCAGGCGTGACCTCGATCACGGTCGGCAGCGGATTGGTCAACACGACGTTCGAAGACGTGCTGATACTTACAGAGCTAGGCTTGTAGATAGAGGCAGCAAAATTATTGATGACGCCACGAAGCTCTACGTCGGTCGAGATGATAGTCGCGCCGATGGCTTCCGGCCTCACCCCCAATGTGGACGCCACAAAGGAAACCGCCGTGATGTCAATGTGCGTGCCATCAACAACGGTAATCTGTTGATTGCCGTTCGCGAGCGGGCTACCGTCCAGGTCAGAAAAATTCCACCGCTGTCCGGTCTGCATATTGATGGATGTCAAAACGGTGAGGCGCACTTTGCCGCTGCCGTTGTCCGCCATCGCGGTAATGTCCATCCGACCGCCGTAGTAACCGGCGGCTTCACCGTTTGTCAGCCACGTCAAATACGCGGCGGCATTGTTCGCCACGTAGGCGTTCGATGCCGTGGAGTAGACTTCCGTGGTTGGATTGTGATCGCCGACAACCCAATACCAGTCGCGGACATTGAACGATGCGATTGCCATTAGATGCAGAGCCCCCCGCTTGCTGCGGAGCCGGCTGCATTTCCTGGAATGTAGACACCAGTAGCAGTTTGCGCTCCAAGTGTGTCGATGACTGCGTTCGTCAGGACATTAAACCGTGTCCCGGTTGCCGACCCTATGAACGTATTGCTATTTATGACGATCATGGCCCCTTGTTGGGCCTGCACGAAATAAAAGCCAGCCGCAGGCGTACCAACGAGCGTGATCGACTGCCCCCGGTCGGTGATGACCGAGTTCAGGTCAGCATCCCAATGTATTCCGAAATTCGCCGTGATGGATGTCGGACCCAATCCAATGGCCATGCCGTTGGTTTGGGCTTGGACATGAACGTGCCCGGTGTCGAAGTGTATCCACCCGTACTCTACGATGGAGTAGAGCGAGACAATCAGATTGTTGACGAAAGGGGTATTCTGCCGGAGCTTCAATCCCTGGAAGCGATACTTGCCGGTTACGTTCGAAACCTGGATGCACGGAGAGCCGGTAACGCTAATCAGGACATTCGCGGGGTTGGCGAGGTCGCCATTAATGATGATCGGCCCCTTGCCAACGTAGCTCACCGCGTTGATCGCGCCGGTATATGTGCCGGCCGCGACGTTGATCTGCACCTGAAAAATGCTCAGGTCGAGCGCCGCAGCGACGTTGATCGCTCTCTGGATCGTCAAGAATGGTGTAGACGCCGACAGGCCATCGTTGCTGTCACTGCCTGTCGTCGCGACGAAGTACGTCCGGTTCGCCGGCAACACCTCGCGCGAACCAAGCGCAATCACGGCTAACTGCCGGATCACGTCATTGATAATTTGTTGGTCGCGTTCCTCCGGCGCAATCGTGCGAACGCTAGGCAACGTCTGCCTCCACGCCGTTCACGTAATTCCACGCAGCGCCGGCCCGCACACGCACCTTGCCGCGCATGTAGCGACGACGCACACGCTGATTACATTCGCCCTTGCGGTTGGGCTGTGTTTCCAGCGTGGTCAACGTAGATGCTTGCAGGTTGTCGCGATAAACGACCGATGCAAAAATATCCGCAGCGGCAACATCGCTAACCGGCGTCAGCGACCGCACGAACATACGATTGCCGTCACCATCCGCTTGCTCCGATGTGATAAGCGTAGCTTCCAGGTTCGCACCCCGGAACAATCCAACTTTGTGAGCGCTCGTAACTGTCGCCAATTCCGGCGTCTGCGACAGCGCAAAGCTGTCGAGCGATTGCGTGAGCGCATCGAGCGACGGATTGATCGCGTCGAGGTTTTCCAGCGTCAGACCAGGCTGCGCAATGCGCGCCAAGAACTCGCCGCCGATCGCTATCGGCGGAATGAAGCGGTCGAGAGCGGTGTCATAGCCAATGATCTTGTCGAACAGGCCAGCCGGCGCTCCGATCGCGCTAGACTTGTAAGCCCAGAACACGCGCGATGATTTTGGATCGGCCGCACCGATCATAATGGCAGCGGCAGTGTCGTAATCCGCGAAGAACGTCCTATCGGCGCGCTCTCTACCGATGGGGATCGGCGCACCACTCGCGCCGGCCATATAAAAGCCTTGCGGTGCCAACCACACGGTCTTGTCGTTGGCGACAGCCATAGACAAAGGCGCAAAGATACCGACATCGCGCGACAGGCGCTCAAACTGGAACGCTGTCACCGGATTACCGGGCGAGTAGATCATCCGCCGCACGGTGCCGTCCTGGAGCACCAGACCAGTCTCGCCACCGCCGACGCGACGCACGATACCTCCATCGGTGAAGTCTTGGGAATCGCTATTGACGCTGCCGGTCGTCCAAATGGTGATGTTGTTCGTCCACTGGATGCGAAACGGATTGGACAGCAATCCAGATAGCACGAGGTAGCGATTGACGATGGCAACATAGCGCGCCTGCGGCGGCGAACCGCCAAGATTAGCGAATACGCCAGCCGATAGATTGATCGCCTGCGGCACGACGTTCGCCTGCACTGCGATCACGGTGTTGTTGAATTGCTCGAATTGCCAGAACTCGCCAGTAGGGACCGCGCTATAGCTGCCGCCGCCGAGAGAGACATCGGTCCAGGTGTAATCGGTATTGTTGAGTTGGTAGAGCTTCGTCGCGGTAGCGCCGAAGATGGCAACCGTGCCATCGCTTTTGCGCGCGAAGAACAACCCTTTACACGCACCCGACAGCGCGGAAGTCAAGTCGGTAACGCTGGGCATCGGACCATAACCATCGGCGCGCGGCAGCACATTGGCGAACGTGCGCGTCGATTGCGCCCGATAGTCCGTGAGGTCGGGTTTGTATTCAGGAAAAGGGAAGAACATCAGGCACCCCCGGTTGCCTGGTTGCGGGCCTCCGCGATGTTTTGCACCTCCGGCTGACGTTGTGGACGACGCGAAATCTTGCCGGTATCGGCATCGCCACGGATCGCCGCCACGTCCGCGTCGTAGAGCGCCTTGTACTTCTCGGCGATCTCGTATTCTTCCAAATAAAGATACGCCTCCATCAGCGCGCCGTGCAGATACGTATCTGGATAGCGCATCGTAATGAAGTTGCCGGCCGGGTTCGTGGCGATCGGTGGAATGGCAGCATAATAGGTCAACGTCACCGCACCCGGCAAAGACACCGAACCGGGCTTCACGTACAGCGACACGCCCAAGGTCGTGAATAGCGCCGGATCACCAAACGGGCGAAATTTGCGGCGCCATTCCTCGCTATCTGATTCGACGTACCGCAAAGATGACACGCGGCCGCCACCGCTCCATGTAGCGTCGAGCCATTCCAGATAATTCACTGGAAGCGTGCCAGTACCGGCATTGTAGCTACCGGTAAAAGATAGCGGTACGCCGGCCGCCGTCTCCATGTCGCGCACGCGAAGCTCGCGATTCATACGACCTTCGATCATGTTAATGAAATCACTCTCGCGACCGAGTAGGTCGGTCGTGGTATGCGCGGTGATTTCGGTGATTGCGGTTTTCAGGTTGTCAAACGTCAAGAGCGGCATGGCTATTCGTCCGTGAAGATGTTGTAACTGGACGCGCCCAATAGGCCGTCTTCGACGCCCAACGGCGCAACGGCGACGCTACGAGCGTGTAGCTCTGCGATCTCCGCACCAATACTGTTGCGCTTCGCAACCCATTTTGTGAGTTCTTTGTCGGTGTCTGCGCCTTCGGTCGCGATGCCGTACATCTCTACTAGACACGAAGACAAATAAAGATCGGGATGAGCCGTGAGCATCGCGTTGGTTGGAGCACCCACAGAAAGTGTCCACGCCTTGCGATAGCGGAAAAGGAAAGAGTGCGTCTGGTTGCACGGCACATCGAGGTCGATGTTGGCGCCATTGATGGCCCAGCGGCGTGGCGTGCCATTGAAGGTGCCAACCTCATAAGTGCCGGACGCGAACGGCGTGAGCAGCGTTCGCGTGCCAAATGTGGTGAGGAATAGAGCGCCAGGCTCCAGGAAATCGGTGGGGAATGTGGTGGGATTGCGCGAGCTTGTCGCGCACGTCATGGCCAGGTCGGTCCACGACTGCCGGATAGGCACGTTGCGATTGATCCAGCCTTCGCCCAGCGTGATGACATCGGGCACGAATATAGACAGGTCGGCGCGCTCCGCCCAATTCTGGACGGCTTGCTGGAGGTCGGTGTAGTTGGCGAGTGCCATCGGCGCGCGTCCTCAAAAACGGTCCCTCCCGCCATTTGCGGCGGGAGGGTAGGGAGAGCGGCTTACTGGTTGAACAGCCGCACCGCAAGTTGCGGGCGGATGGCCTTGAAGCCGTAGAGCACGTCGATACGACACGGGAAACGATCGTTCACGATGTCGTACTGGCGCACGATCCGCATGCTCAAGCCGTCCTGCACCTGCCGCGAGGCGAAATCGACGCCATCGGGCATTTGCAAGTCGGCGGAAGCAAACGTAAACGCATCCTTGTGGAACAGGAGCGAGTGCGGAACCGTGGTAGAGGCAGTTTGCAGGAACGTGATGACCTGGTTGTCGGCCGCCGCGTTACTGACGTTGGCATTGCCGCCCGCAGGCAGCGCAGCCACCGGAACGATCGCAGGGCTGATCGGCCAAACGGTCGTGGTCGCGCCAGTGCCTACAACAAACTGTTGCAGGACGCCGGTCGAAACCTTCGTCTCCGGGTGAACACGGAACACGCCAGCGATGGTGAACACGTCACCTTGCGACGGAGCGTTCGCGCCGGTATCGACGTTCAAGGTCGATCCGGTTTGCGATGCACCGTTGGTCAGGTACGCACCGTTCGCCGCGCTCTCGGCGTAGTTCGACAAGAGCGTGTTCTCGTACCAGTCGAAGCCCGCAGTGCGACCAAGCATGCCTTCCTTGTACTGCTTGGAAATCTGCGTGCTGTCCTGGAACAGACCCTTGAGCGCATCCACGAGATCGACGTTGTGCTGGGTATTCAGCACGACGGAGCGATCTGCTGGCGGCGCCAGGTTGTCCACCAGGAGCTTGCGAGCCAGGAGGGCGCCTTGGAAGGTCATCGTTCCGCCAGCAATTTTGACGGCATTGTAAACATCCTTGAGCATGGTCAGGGCGTCCGCCTCCATTCTGGCGGCGAGGACGGCCATGGCCGGATCGAGGATGCGCTGGCTGAAATCGTCCAACTGCATGGTGAGTTCAACGGAAGTGAACGTCACGTCCACACCGTTTTGAGTGCTCACAACGAGCGGAACGCTGGTTTCCGTGGTGTCGTTGGCGGACAACGTAGCGCCATTGCGCACCTGGAACTGGTTGGGGAGGCGAATATTCAGCGTGGTGCCGATCTTCGCGCCCTTTTTCGCGAAGCTGTCGTCATAGGCACGATTGATGTTGCCGATGAAATTCAGCTTTTGGTGCAGAATACGAAGTGCCTCCCGCGTGACTGCGGTAGGCGTAAGAAGTGTGTTAGCCATTTGAGGGGCCTCTAAATTGCCGAAGGCCCCGGAGGAATTTCGCGGGGCCTATCTTCGATTGCGTTTCGCGACCTGTGCTTCGCGTTTGCGAAGCCAGACATCGTGGGGGTCGCTATCGCTCGGTCCGGCAGACGGCGGAGGCCCGCTGCGAGCCTTAGTGAGTTGCTTCACTGGCTCGATAGGCGGAGAGTCGGCTTTGGTCTGTGCAGCAGCAGCGGCAGCTTTGGCTTTTTCGGTAATGCCTTTGGCAAGCCAAGCCTTGTGGACGAGCTTGATGACGCGGGGGTTGTTCTCGAATGCCGCAACATCGGCATCCGTGAGCCCTTCCGCGTGCGCAAACTCCACGAGCTTGCCGGCGAGGTCCGGTCCCCATCCTTTGATGGACGAAGACAACTCACGAAAACCTTTCTC
>Ga0075430_100002209_pt1 | contig 16133 bp, 11 predicted proteins | sample RhiMetdeltSRZDD4_FD_75294 | JGI IMG/M metagenome (GOLD analysis project Ga0075430, IMG submission 75294) | Populus rhizosphere microbial communities from Tennessee, USA - Rhizosphere MetaG P. deltoides SRZDD4 | ecosystem: Host-associated > Plants > Roots > Rhizosphere > Soil | place: USA... | reverse complement strand
TGGCGTCAAAAGTGTACAGACGCGCTTCCGTGGGCGAGATTTGCGCTTTCCAGGTGCCGACGATGTTGAACTGACAGGACTTCGGTTGTTGGGCTAAAGCGGTTGCGGTTAAGCCCGCAACGATTACTGCCAATAGCGAGATTGTGGCTTTTAGTTTCATTGCATTTTCCCCAATGGCCCGCGTGGATTCAGCACTACGCGCCGGTTTGAGTTAGGCCAGGAGTAGAAGTCGCGTGAGCAGCTCCTACTCCCGGTCAATGTCGGCCGTCGAAGGTTGAATTCAACGGCCGGTGCCCGCGAACTTAGACGTCACGCCGATAGCCGTACAGCTTGACGTCCCTGTCGATCAGTTTTTGGAGCGCCTGGTATTCCTTGACCAGTTCTCCGTACGACTTTTGTCGGTCGTGCCACGAGATTCGCTTCAGGATGTGCTTGTCCGAAGCGAAGGACTGGGCCATGCCCCAGGAGTTTCGTCCATCGTTGATGATGCGCAACATGCCGGCGTGCATCGCATCGTCAAGGTCCATTCCCGGATGGCTCATGCCGAACAGCCGGAAGCGGATGGTCTCGACGTCGAACGGATCTCCAGTCAGGAACAGCCACCCAGGCAGGTCGACCTTGTTCATCTGCGCGTAGTGCTTCATCGCAGCCGGAGTGTCGTCCTCGGGTTTTATGGTTATCGAGTAAAAGAAGAGGTCCTTGCCCATCCGGGGTTTGAGTTGGGTATAGATCCTCTTCAGTTTCTGAGTCGTCAGAGAACATGCGCCCTGACACTCGGCGTACATGAAGTTGACCATAACCTGCTTGCCCCTGATCAGGTCGTCATAGAACCTGACCTCTTTGTTGTTTTGCGTGCGGAGCACGGCGTTTGTGTACCGCGCGGCACCTGGTGACGCCGGATGCGGTTCAAACAGTCTGGATAACAGCTTTCTTCTTTCCATCACGGCATCCTCCTTATGGGTTGGGAACACATTGCTGGACTTCCTGGCAGACCTGCAACTCGGCCTGGCACGCCGCCAGCGATGCTGGGTCAGGGCAGATGTCCCACCGAACCATCATGAACGCATCTTCGTGGGCCATGTTGTGGCAGTGGATCAAGTACCTGCCGTTGTAGTCCCTGAACTGCATCTTGATCAGTGAGCCTTGAGTCGCTTCGACGAAGGTCACGTCTTTTCTGCCCGACATGAGCGGAGGCACCGGAATTTCCACGCCGTTCACGAAGCGTTTCAAGGTGCGAAACTCTTCGAAGTGGATGTGAATCGGGTGCGCCCAGGCGGAAGCGCCGACGTTGTTGTTGATGAGCCACTCTTCAGTGGTGCCCCTGAGAATCGCGTGGGCCGGATGCTCCGCGTCGAACGCGCAGCCAAGCGGACCGTCTCCCTGCCGTCTGACCCTGAACAGGCGCGGCGGCACTGGGGTAGTTCCAGCGGGACACGCAGGATCACGAACGAACTGCCATTCGAAGTTGTTGTCGGTCGCCGGCAACGTCGGATACGTACAGAGCGTGCTCGGAATCGCCGGTGTGTCAGGTGGGAACCACCACTCTCTTTCCACGACGTTGAACTGGAGTATCACGTTGCGAATGTCCAGTCCGGGTGGCAGCACATCAGGTGAGGGATTAATGGTCCGTTGTACAGCGGCCTCTCTCAAGTAGACCTTGTCGCCCGCGTTGTACTCCGAGAAATCGATGATGATGTCATAGCGCTCGGCGACGGCGACTTTGAGTCCACCCGCAACGATCGGCGCTGTCGTGGCGTTGCTGTTCGCGGCGCCATCGGTGGCGTTGATCCGAAGCGGATGCTCGAGGAAGTTGGCATCCGTGGCGATGCAGGTCATCGTGCCGGTTGAACCATCGGGATTGACGAGGTTGAGCGTCCAGACCTTGGTCGGTCCCGTGTTGAGAATTCGGAACCGATACTTCCGGCGCCGGACCGTCATCTTCGGCTGAATCTTTCCGTTGACGACCCACTTGTCGGTGCCGGCGATCGAATTGACCATCTCGGTACGGCCGCCTACGGTCGCACAGAACTTCTTGTCGGTAAGGATCAATGGGAAGTCGGTGATGCCGTAGTATCCCGGCAGCCGGAGCGAACCGGGCGTAGCGAATTCATGGCCCGGGTCGGTGTTGTCGTAAACGAGGAACATTCCGTTCAGGCCCAACAGGTTGTTGTTGAGCGTGAATTCCGCGCGGTGATCGTGGAACCAGAAGGAGCCCATCTTTTCTTTGGGGTCGCCGTTGCCGCCGAAGGCGTCCAAACCGGCGTAGCAGTTCGGGTAAAGATTGTCCTTCCAGAATCCGACTCCGAAGAAGTCGCCGGCGAACCCGTCACTCTCGGAACCGTGGTGACCGTTGTGCAGGTGGATCGTAATCTCGTTACGACCGAAGGTGTTGGTTTGAAGCGGCAGATTGTTCCGGAAACGCACTACCGTGGGGTGGCCGTAGACGTTGAGTACCGTCGGAGCCGGGTATCTGCCGTTGAAGCCCCAGATGTACGTGTCTGCATACTCTGCGTGGAACTTGTGCAGTCCGGCCTTCGCAATCATGTGGTATTGCACTTCAGGCTGGAACTGGTTCCAGCGTTGGTGCGCGGCACGCGGTGCTTCGCCGGCGCCCTGGTTCTGAGTTTCTTGCGGTGCGGGGAACAAGATCGTCGGAACCGCGGGGAACGGAGCGGTGAAGTTGTCCATGAAAGGCGTCGTCGCCGGACTGTCTGGTTGTGGTGGTGGCGGATTGCCAACTTGCGGATCGCAACGAGTCGGCTCGGCAGGTGGATCTTCGAAAGCGAGTGCTTCTTTAGGAGACAAGAGCGCAGGGGCCAAAACACCAGCGGCCCCGGCAGCTGCTCCTATCTTAAGCACACTTCGTCTGCTGATTGTGCCTTCAATTTTCTCGTCAATCTCCGGCCGGTCGTTTGCCTGCGTTTTAGGCATAGAATCTCCTTTCAGCCGTTTCGGTGTGGCCTCTATCTAAAAGGTCGTTTGCTGTTTAAGTTATGACCGAGACCCGAAGCTCCCAGTCTTGGTCCAACTACTCGGCAAAGACGATCAGTTTGACAGGCGAGGGCTTTGCTGAATCAGTTAGGTAACGTTAGTTTGGTTGCGAAAGTAACTGATGGTGAAATACCAACTTGCGCTGTGCTGAATCGTTGTGCAGCTTACGATTTCGGTTTTCATGTAACAAGACTTCTTGCTTGGCGTTTCTTGTTGTTCGTTAGCGGATTTTGTTGCGGACAATTTCCTCATGGCGAACGCTCCGAAAAAAACGCTGCTAGCACGCGAGCGACATCATGTACATGACGATGTGTATTGACGGGAGTACTGACGGGAGTACTGACTGCTTGGCTGCTCGAGCGAGCTGTTGTCGAAGGTTATTGGGCTGTTCCCCGGTGCCATTGCCGTTGCCGTTATTGGAATCGCCGTTCCCGTTGCGTGAATCGCCGTTGTGTGATTCTCCGCCAACGTTTTGTCTGAAGTGCATGCGGTAGAGCGCTGGAGAGGAACCGTAGGTCGACTTGAAGTCACGAACGAAGTGGCTTTCGTCGTTCAGTCCGACTCGATAGGCGATCTCCTTCACGCTCAGGAAACTCGACTCCAGGAGGTCCTTGGCTCGTTCCATGCGCAAGCCGCGCAGGTAACGCATCGGGGGCATGCCGACGTCCGATTTGAAGATGTGACACAACCGCCAGACGGAGAGGTTGACTGATTGCGCAAACTCTGCGAGAGACAGTTCGCCGCGAACGTCCTCGCGCATCATCTGAATGATTTTTTCTACTCTTTTATCCAACCTAGCACCTGGAAAAGTTATGGATTGATACCCAGCCACGCAGAAACCCGGAGGCTCCGTTAGGCGCAAAGACGATTCAAAGCGGCCAGGGTGGCCGTTACGATACAGGTCATTTGATTATGAATTACACAATACTGGCCTAAGCTCAATATCGGGCAAGACGGACCACATAAATACACACGCACGCTCTGCTAATTGAGTCCGGTGAGGTTCGGGTTTTTTCTGGGCTAATTACTGTTGGCAAAACCGAGTCGGGCACTACTAAAACTACGATCGTGGAACCTTACAAGATGCGATTTTCCTTCGGCTAGGGAACCTGGGAGGTGTTGACGTCGAAGGTGCGCGCCTTTTTACTACAGGAACAAAACTCTGTCAACCGGAACATAAAATTGTGACTTCTTTGCAAGTTGATCGCCCCGGCAATGCAATTCTGACGAACCCGCCTTTCGTTCCAAAACTCCGGCCCGGCGGAGCCGATGTCATTATCGCGTAACTATTTTCGCCTGTGTTCATTAACGATGCGTTACGAAAAGGAAACGGCAAGCAATCTCTGCTTGCCGTTTTTGCCTGTTGGACCAGGAGCTTACGCCTGACCCGGACTTTGTCTTACTTCGGTCAATGCGGCGACCGCTAATTCGCGGCGGTCGTAGAGACTGAGTTGCTCGCGAAGTTCGGGACCCAGATTTTCGCGCCGTCATAGGCGATCGAGAACGGGCCCTTGCCGGTCGCGTAAGTGCTGATCACCAAGCCGCTTGACGGGTTCACTTTCATGACCGTGCTGTCGCCGTTGTTCACGACCCACACGTTTGTTCCGTCAAACGCGATTCCCGCAGCTCCGTCTCCAACCGTGAACGTGCCAAGGTTGAATCCATCGCTGGCGCGAAGCTTCGTGACCGTCTTGTCGAAATAGTTCGTGATCCACATGTTATCGGCTTGAGCAGCCACGCCGAATGGGCCGCGCCCAACAGCGTAAGTTCCCAACACGGCGCCCGCCAGACTCAATCGCGTGACCGTGTTGCTGAAGTTATTGACTACCCACATGCTGTTTGCAGCGAAAGCAATGCCGATCGGGCGTTTGCCGACGGGATAAGTCCCCAAAACCGAGCCTTTGACGCTGATCTTGGTTACGTTGTTGCTGTGCCGGTTTGCGACCCAGACATTCGTGCCGTCAAACGCGAGACCGCCTGGTCCATCGGCAACGTTGATCGTGGCAACGACGCCGCCAGTCGACGGGCTCACCTTGGAAACGGTGTTGCTTAACAGGTTAGCTACCCAGATGTGCGAAGCCGCATAAAGCAATGCGACCGGTCGTTTTCCGACGACAAAAGTGCCGGCAACGGCGCCGTCGCTGACTCGCACCCTGGTGATTGAGTTGTTGAATTGGGTTGCAACCCAAACGTACGTGCCGTCGAAAGCCACGGCTTCCGGACCGGTTGTGCTGGCGGCAATAGTTCCGCCGCTGCTGAACTCGCTGCCGTCGAGGCTCGTGCCTCCGGCAAAGTTCGTCGAAGCGGCGCCTCCGCCTCCGCCAGCGGCTGCCGATCCGAGTGAAATCTCATTCATCGGCTGCGCGTCCTGGGCGTGGCTGACGGTCGGCATTCCGAGCGCTACCGCCAGTAACAACGCCAGGCTGAAAACTCTCCAACTGAGAAGATTCATTTGGCACCTCCATTCCCTTTGGCTTTCGCCATGTCCTTGGGCCAGTCAACCCAACTTAAGGTCTTCGCAATCCAATCCGGCGATTGCATTCCCGGGCAGCCGCCCCATCTTTCGAGAGGCTCGTTGCCGTATTTGAGAACCCCGATGTGGTTTGACCTGTCCTTATCGACTTCGGGGTCAGGGTCGACATAACCGAGTTTGCGCCGCAGTGTCTCCATGTCGTCCGGCGAGCCGGTCAGAAACAGCCAGCCCGGCTTCACTTTGTGCATGTGCGCGTAGTGTTTCAGGGCTGCCGGCGTGTCTTCTTTCGGCTTGAGCGTGAACGAGTACATGAAGATGTCCTTTCCGACTCGATCACCCAGCACCTTCTGAAGCCGCACCAGGTTCCTGGTGATTGGAGTGCAAATGCCTTCGCACTGAGCGTAAAACATGTTGAAGATCACGATCTTGTCTTTCACGAGGTCGTCGTAAAACTTCAACTTGCGGCCGTTCTGATCGGTGAGCACAAGGTTCGGGAAATATCGCTGCCGGATCCTCTCCCGCGACGATATCTGCTTGAACTTGTTGTTCAATCCCAACTCCTGCGCGTGGGTCAGCAGCGGTACGGCAAGTGGGGCCGCACCCAGGGCCGCTACTAAACTTCTGCGTTTCAAATCCGTCATAAGAATTCCTTTCTTCAGGTTATGAGTTCCGGTTTTCCCGCCGCAACCAGGTTGCGCGGGAATTCCAGGCGAATCTCAACAGAGCGGCTATGGTTGCGTCCTGTTGTCGCCGACGTCGTCGATTTGACCGAGCACCATCATCGCGTGGTCCTCGTGGACTACGTTGTGACAGTGCAGCGGGATCCTCCCGACAAAGTCGCGGAACCGGAAGTAAACCGTCGTCTCCATGTTGTGCTCCAACCTGAAAACATCTTTCCGGCCTCTCGTGATCAGGCCCGTGCTTGACGGCGGATTGCCGTTGACCGAGAGGGTCTGGAACTCTTCGAAGTGCATGTGGATCGGATGCTGCCACCCGCCCGAGTTGTTTTGGAAAACCCATTTCTCCACGGTGTTTCGTTTGATTCTAAAACGTGGAGCATCTTCGCAACCACCGACGAGCCGGCCGTTGACCTGCCATTGCCCGTTGCCGCGCTCGAACCGGAAGGTGCGAGTGATACGCGGCGCGTCGTTGGTGTTCGGGAAGCCGTAGAAATACGTGCCTGCCGGAATCGTCGCCGGGTTAACACTGTTGTCCGGCACGACTGGACCATCGACGACGATCTTCAGGATCTTGTCGCCCTGACCTGCGCCGAGGACGTCGCCCGTCGGGCCGCGGCCGTCTTGCTGCTCCAGACGATTCTCCAGGAAGAACGTCTTGCCGGCGTCGTTGGTGAAATCGACGATCACGTCTACGCGCTCGGCCACCGAGAAGCGGGAACTGTTCACTTGCACCGGCCGCTCGAGCAGGTTGCCGTCCGTCGAGATCTGCCAGAACGACTTCGTTGAATTGTTCGGGCCGAGTACGAACAGCTGATAAAAGCGCGATGGTCCGGTGTTCAGCCAGCGGAAGCGATAACGCCGCGGGCTTACGTGCAACACAGGGTTGATCTTGCCGTTGACGAGAAACTTGTCGCCCAGAATTCCGTCGGTATTGAACAAGTCGAACTTCAACAGACCGGTCTGATTATCGAACACCTTGTCGTTGAACACCATGTAGATGTCGAAGCTGGTCAGCGGGTTCTGGCCGTCGCCGAAGCTCGGGAGACGGAAACCGGTGTTTTCGTTGCCCGTGTCGAATTCGTTGAAAAGGATGTAAGTGCCGGCGAGACCTTTGTAGGTGTTTTCGGCGGTGTGGTCGATGCGGTGGTCGTGATACCACAATGAGTGCATCGCCTCTTTGATGTCGCCAGTGCCGGGATGCGTCGAGTTGATGCCGGCGTAGACGTTTGGATAGTGGTGATCGTAGAACTGACCACGCTCCATGAAGAAGCACGGGAAACCGTCACTCTCGAGTGGCGTGTGACCGTTGTGCAAGTGTGTGGTGACTGACGGCAGTCCGAAACCGCCATTGTTAGCCGGAAGATTATTCCGTAAACGAAGTAATACCGAGCCGTTTTGCGGACTGCCCAGGTTTCCGTATCGCTCGACGATTAGTGGCCCGGGCGTGATGCCGTTGAAGCCCCAGATTGTCTGCGCCGGGAGCTCGTTCGGCAAAGCCATGTTGACGAGTCCCGCCTGTTGCGACATTTCATAGAATCTTTGCGGAGGGAACTGTGCAAACGCCTGGTGCGCGACTGTGCGTGCTTCTCCCGCAGCGGTGTTTGGTGCAGCCGTCGGCGCCGGAGTCAGCGAGGCGACCGGGGCCAGCACTGGCAACCGCGGCATCAGTTCCTGGAACGGTGTGGTTGGGGGGCTGTTTGGTTGATCGTCGTCGAACGATCCTCTGGTATTAAGCGGATGGGCGCTCAAGCCCTTTTTGGGAATCAGCATACCCGCGCTGGTAAGCAATCCCATTTTGAGCAGATCGCGCCGTTTGAATCCGGCGGCAATCAGCTCGCGGCGATTGTTTGCCGCCGTTTGCTTGTCCTTTTCTTTTTTTCGATTCCGTTTGGAGATATACGCCATCGGAAAACTCCTCCTATTAAGAGCGCGTTGAGGCCGGGGGCCGCGCGCCGTTTTGCTCCGTTGTTATGTGGATTGAGACTTCTGCGAAAAATCCATCGTTAAAAGACGACTTCATGTTCGCTTGCTGTTTGAACAGTTTTTTACTCAGGCGCGACCGACGGTAGCGACCGGGTAAAGTTGTTAGAGAAAAACCTTAGCTAGCTGATCGCAGTGACTCGTTGACTCAACAACGTGTGGACGAGCACACGTCGTTGGTTCGGCAGCCACCAACTCGCGACGATCAGTGTGAGTGGAGTCCTGTCCGGAATTCCTCGGCTACGGGGGGAGCCACAATCAAAATGCTCGGACAAGCAGATTGCGAAGTCCGCGCAATGTAATACCCCTTGCTAACGAAGTCAAGGAAAAGTTGCGGCGGATTGCCTCAAAGAATTTTCGGTTACGAGTTACTATCGTTTACCGCAGAAGGAAAACTAATCTGACGAACGTGCATCGTAGAGTTCAGGAGGGTTTGTCCGTTATGTTTATGGCTCGTGCGTGGTTCGCTGTGGTACTAACTGGATTGCTGGTCTCGACGGCGGTGTTCACACCCGCGCAAAAGAAGTCGCGCACTCAAGATGCTGCGCGTCACGCGAGTGACGCGGCCAAGACGTTTACTGAAATCATGAACGTGAAGGATCAGGCCATTCCGAAAGAGTTACTCGACACCGCGGAAGCGATCGCCGTCTTTCCCGACGTGATCAAAGCCGCGTTTCTGGTTGGAGGACGCGGCGGTCAGGGCGTGATCAGCAGAAGAGTAAAAGGAGGCTGGAGTGCTCCTGCTTTCTTCAATCTCGGCGGCGGCAGTTTTGGACCACAGATCGGCGCGCAGAAGACGGACTACATTCTACTCATAATGAATGAGAGTGGTCTGAATGGTTTGCTTAAAGACAAGTTTGAGCTCGGCGGTGAAGCGGGTGTTGCTGCTGGTCCAATCGGCCGCGAAGCCTCAGCTTCCACCAACCCGCGGCTTGATGCAGGCATTCTCTCCTACTCGCGCAGCAAAGGCGTGTTCCTCGGGGCTGCTCTGAAAGGAGCAGTGATAAGTCCCGACAACGATCTCAACGAAGCAGTTTACGGAACGAAAGCGGAGGCTGTGTTGAAAGAGCAACCAGTGCCCTATGGGAAGATGCCGCCTTCAGTTCGCATTTTCCCTCGCACGCTGGTGCGCTATTCGATTCGCTAACACGGATCAGAAAATCATCGTTGGACGACCAACGAGCAGAACAAACGCTTGACGCTTTTGTTTGTGCGCCATAGAATGCTTCGTCACCTTTAACGGCCCACTAGAGTTCTTATCAGGAGCGGGACACAATCGGGAACTGCTGAATATGCTCCCTCGAACGCAGCGACAAAAAGAGATTCTCGATTACATCACTCGTTTTCTCGAACGCCACGGTTACATACCCTCCTACGCACAGATCGCACGACAGTTTGGAGTGAAGTCGCGCGCGACGATTGCAAAGCACATCGCTGCTCTCGAGCGTCGCGGTCTCCTGGTCCGTGAACATGAAGACGGATCGTTTGCGCTCAACGTCAAAGTTGAAGACAGCAGCAGCGACTCTCTTTGTGAAGTAAAACTGTTAGGGCGCATCGCCGCAGGCGCACCGCTCGAAGTAGTCGACTACGAAGAACGCATACCGGTGCCGCGCTTCCTGTTGGGTCGAGTGAAGCCCGATCGGGTTTATGCGTTGCGGGTGAAAGGCGACTCGATGATCGACGAGCACATCTGCGACGGCGATATCGCTCTGATCGAGAATCGGACGGATGCGCGTGATGGAGAGATCGTCGTTGCGTTGCTGATCGAGGAGAACCAGGCGACGCTGAAGCGGCTATTTCGTCGCGGTACGAACATCGAGTTGCAGCCGGCTAATTCTCAACTTCAACCACTGACTGTTCCGGCAGCACAAGTGCGCGTCCAGGGCATCTTCCGCGGCCTGCTCCGGCCAAGTAACTAACTCACTCAAAGCCTCTTAGCGGCATCGAAGGCGACCGCTGTAACCAGTTGTCGGGCGGGTAATAAGTGTTTCCGCCGATGAGGTGAAGTGTGTAGGCCTGACGGGATTTGTCCGAACGGTTTTCGAGACTCCGGTGCGGCAGAAGTCCGTGGAGTAAGATAAGGCTTCCTTTGCGGACTTCTAACGGTTTTAGTTCGGCTTCGGGCCATGGTTCGTTGTTGAATGTCACGAATTCCATCGTATCGTTCGCGGTCCTGACCCAACGCGATTTCAATCCGTACTTGTGTCCACCCGGTATGGCCCAGAGACAGCCGTTCTCGATCGTTGCGTCTTCCAGTGCGAACCATAGTCCGGCGATGTCGATCGGTTCGGTGTAAAGAAACGTGCTGTCCTGATGACAACTGACTTCACCGCCGATGTTTGGCTGCTTGAAGATGTACATCGACTGCAACAGCAACGGATCTTTGATCCCGATATCCTTTGCCAGCTCCTGGACTTTCGGACTGCGCGAGAATCGATTGAAGACCGGATCGAGATCGTGAAGCGCGTGGCCGATCTTGTTTATCGACCGCTCTTTTAATTGTTTGAGAGTTCCGTCAGGCGCGAATGCATTCTCCTCGAAAAAGAACCGGATTTTGTCGCCTGACGTTAAGAAGTACTCATCCGTCACCCGGCTCTGTTCGTGCGTAGTGAAGATCGACATCACCTCCGCCGGCTCAAACTGCCGGACCAACTGCGACGCGCGTTCCCGCAACTCGTCGCACTCCTGCTGGCTGGCGAAGCCGTCGATGACGAGAAAGCCGTTCGCCGCATAGTCGTCGAGTTGTTGTGAACTGACCATCTATTCTTTAGCCCGTTTCGCCTCGCAAACTTGTCTGATTGGTTAAGCTCCTATATAGTACGCGGCCTGTCTTTAGTGGTAGAAGCTCAGAAAACAATCTAGCTCAGCGCTCCCCCCACTTCCTGTGCCCGGTGTCTGGCTGCGCTTCTCCTTTCGTCGGTGCGGCAGCCGAAGGTAATCGTTCGTTTAAACTCGTCAAATGGAAAGGTAAAGAATGCCCGCAAGAATGCCTCTCAAAATGCTTGCAACCCTGGCCGCTCTGGGTCTGCTCACGTACGTACTATTCAAACCGGATGAAGTCAGTCGCGCTCAAACCACGAGCTTTGATCGCACGCAATACGCGGATGATCGGCCAATCGGTGACCTGGAAGCAGGTCAGGACGAGCTCCCGGAATCGGGTGAGTTCAACGTCATGATCGAGCTCTTCGACGTTCCGACCTCGAGGGTCTATGCGCAGGCTCTCGGCAATCGGAGCGACCGCGCTGTCAATCCGCAAGAGCGTGCCGCGGCACAATCCGCAGCGCGCGCACAAATGGCGAGAATCAGGGGAGCACAGCAGCGTGTGCTCGCGCGTCTCGGTAACTTCGGCCGGAGCGCCAGAGTGCTTTACAGCGTACAGACCGCTTACAACGGTATCGCCGCTCGAATTGACGCGGGCGTTCTCCCGCAACTGCGAGGACACGCGGATGTCAAAGCCGTCCATGCGCTTCCCGTTCACTACATCGATAATTCGACGAGTTTGCCGTTTATCAAAGCTGCCAGCGCGTGGGCCGCAACTGGCGGCGCCGCGGGCGATGGGATCAGGATTGCGGTCATTGATACAGGCACGGACTACCTGCATGCGAACTTCGGTGGTCCAGGCACGGCCGCCGCTTACGCGGCCAACAACCGCACCATCCTCGAGCCCGGCACCTTCCCCACCGCGAAGGTCGTCGGCGGCATGGACTTCGCCGGCGATGCTTACACCGGCGCCAACGTGCCGGTTCAGGATCCGGACCCCCTCGACTGCAATGGACACGGTTCACACGTTTCCGGCAGTGCGACCGGGTTAGGCGTCAAGGCTGACGGCACGACATTCCCTGGTCCATACGACGGCACGACGCCGTTTTCTTCGTTGACCATTGGACCAGGCGTCGCGCCGCGCGCCCAGCTCTACGCTCTGAAAGTGTTCGGTTGTACGGGAAACACCGGTCTGACTACCCAGGCGATCAACTGGGCCGTCGATCCGAACGGCGACGGAGATCCTTCGGATCACGTGGACGTCATCAACATGTCGCTGGGCTCCAATTTCGGCACGTCCACTGACGCGAGTGCGGCCGCAAGCACCAACGCAGCGCTGGCGGGCGTGATCGTTGTCGCCGCGGCGGGCAATGCTGGTGACACGCACTTCATCATGGGAAGCCCCAGCACTTCAACTCGCACGATTTCAGTCGCCAACATTGTGGACTTCGGTCTCCAGCAATCGACGTTAGCAGTCGCCTCGCCAGCCGCAATCGCCGGAAATAAAGCGGCGCTTCCCGGCGCCTTCAACCCGTTGATAGAGACGCCGACAGAAATTCCCGGCAGCATTAAACTCGCCGACGACGGTTCCACGGATCCATTTCCGGGATCGCCCGGCGGAACAGTCGGCACGACTTCCGATGGTTGTCAAACATTCGCACCGGGATTCTTTACGGGACAACTCGCTCTCATAGACCGAGGCGGCGGCTGCGGTTTCACGTTCAAAGTGAAGAACGCTCAAGACGCTGGAGCGACTGGCGTAATCGTCGCCAACAATGTTGCGGGCACGATCTCGATGGGCGGCTCGGATCCTACGATTACGATCATGTCGCTATCGATCACACTTGCCGACGGCAACGCCATCAAGGCCCAGCTCGGAACCGGCGTCAACGCAACTATGCGATTTACGCATTTGGGCGACACAGTCAGCGGCAGCAGTTCGCGCGGCGCGCGCCGTAACGATACGGGCGTAAAGCCGGACATTTCTGCGCCCGGTAGTTCCATCATTTCGACAGGCTTCGGCACGGGCAACTTGCCCGCTACGCTTAGCGGAACTTCGATGGCAACGCCGCATGTCGCCGGCGCTATGGCAGTACTTCGTCAATTGCATCCGACGTGGTCCGTTGAAGAGTTGAAAGCGCTCGTGATGAACACGGCGAATCACGATTTGTTTACCGGCACGCATGGTGCGGGCTCGAAGTTTGGCGTGGCTCGAACGGGCGCCGGACGCATCGATCTCCAGGATGCCAGTTCGGCTGAAGTGATCGCCTACAACGACGACGCTTTGGGCGGCGTGAGTATCTCATTCGGCTCTCCGGAAGTTGTCGGCACTGCGAGTGTTATCAGGACGGCGCGAGTCGTGAACAAGGGCGCGGTTGATGTGAGCTACAACCTCGCTTATGTACCTTTGTCAGACGTGCCCGGCGTGACCTATACGTTCCCGGATGGTCCAAACATCACTGTGCCCGCTGGTGGTTCGACGACGTTTCGCATCGAGCTGACGGCGAATGCCGCGGCGATGAAGCACGTGCGCGATGCGACGATGGCGGCGACGCAGGGCACCAATGCGCGTTTTTTCATGAGCGAGGAATCCGGCAACGTCACCTTGACGCCTGACAGCGGTACCGCGTTGCGTTTACCCGTGTATGCAGCTCCGCGTCCGGCTTCGAACATGACGACGGAACACAATTACGTTTTGTTTACGGGGCCGACAGGTTCGACGAGCGTCGGCTTGACGGGACAAGGCGTTGACACTGGCCTTGCTACTCCGGTCGATGTGCGTTCACTGGTCAGTGCCTTTGAGTTACAGGGCACGAGTCCGGCGAACATCGTGTCTACGAGTTTTGCGAGTAACGCTGATTTGAAGTCCGTCGGCGTGACGAGCGATTTCAAGGCTACAAACAGCGTCGTCAATAACGTCACGAAGATTTTCTTTGCCATCGCGACGCACGGAAAATGGTCCACGCCGAGTGATGTCCAGATCAACATCTTTATTGATCGTGATCGAAACGGCACTGACGATTTTCAGATCATCAACACGGCCTTTGCCGATGCGCAGGGGAACCTGTTTGACGTCTTTGTGTCAGCGCGTCGAGCGTCGCCGTTCACCGGCGGGTTCGCTTCGGATAGTTTCATCAACAACTTCTCGGCGGCGAGTTTGGAAACTGTCGTTTACAACACCAACATGATGGTCATCCCGGTGACTGCTTCGGCGCTCAATTTGACCACCGCGAACGCGAAATTCAACTATCGCATCACGACCACGAGTCGCGGGTTCGGCGGCACCATCGACACCATGACGACGCGCACGTACGATGCGGCTAATCCCGGGTTCGATGTGACCAATGGCATTGCGGGTCTGCCGGTGTATCTCGACGTGAATGGCGGAGCTGTTCCCGTCAACTACAACAAGGCAAACTATCAGGCTAACGGTTCTCTCGGTCTGTTGTTGATGCACCACCACAACGGTCTGACCGCGCACGATCAGATTCTGAGCGTGCAGGAACCGACTGCGACGTCAGTCACGGTCGATGCCGTCTCCGGCGTTTACAGTGATCCGGCGACGCTGAAGGCAACCGTCAGCCCGGCCACTTATCTGGATCAGACCATCTCCGGCAACGTGCAGTTCTCGGTTAACGGCAATCCGGTGGGTTCTCCGGTCGCCGTGAACTCGAGCGGTGTGGCTACAACGTCGTACACCGTCGACCTGCCGGCTGGACCACATACAATTACGGCAGCGTTCACGAGTACGAACTCTGCGTTCCTGAACAGCAGTAACACGGGCACGCTGACGGTCTCGAGAGAGGACGCTGACGTCGATCCGGCGGCCGCCAATTCTTTCGCGGTGAAGGTGAATTCGCCGGGTGGTACGGGTGGGCCAATACCGCTCTGCTTCGAGATGAACGAGGTGAGCGACGGCAGCCCCGGAGACACGACGAACATTACGAGCGTGACAGTTACCGTCACACCGATTGGCAGTGGTTCGGCTGTTTCGGCCGGTGCTGTTGTATTGGGTGGCGGCGGCGTCGACGCAACGCGCACGGCGTGCTTCACGCTGAACAATGTTCCGGTGAACGTCTATGACGTATCGCTGACGATCAACGGAAACTTCTACCAGGGCACGGGTAGTACTGTGCTAACGGTCTACGATCCGTCGCTTGGGTTCGTGGCGGGTGGAGGCAGCCTTATTCACAACGGCTACAAAGCAAATATCGGTGTGAATATCAAGTACCTCAAGAGCGGCAACGCTCAGGGGTCGCTGCTTTACATCGAACACAGACCGACGGGCGACGTAGTGGTCAAGAGCAACGCGATCGGTGCGATGGCGATCGTCGCGAATGAAGCGAAGCCGAGTGGAAAGGCGACAGTTAACGGCGTCGGCAATCACAGCTTCATTGCGCGGGTGATCGACAACGGCGACCCGGGCTTCGCGGATCGATTCGGTCTACGCGTCACGAGTCCCGCTGGTCTCGTGCTTATCGATCTGACGTTCGATCCGATTCAATTGTCAGGCGGCAACTTCTCCGTACCGAAGCTGACTGACAAGTAGAGGTTGTTCGTATCGTTCGAAACGAATGGCGGCCCTCGGGCCGCCATTCTTGTTAGCTATAGAACAACAAAAATCCAATGCGAAAAGAAAGCATACGCTCACATCTTCGACCTTATTCCATTTTTCAGAAACGACGCACGACAGTGAATCATGCGTTCGCTTCAGCTTTGGCGCCCTGCTCGGAGTACGACGATCAAATGCTGACTTCCGCACTGCTGTTTTTGGGGCAAGATCCCAGTCGTGATCTCAAGTGTGTGTATTGCGACAACCCTGCTACCACATGGGATCATTTAGTCGGCTTAGTCGAAAAATCTGAGCTAAGAGGTTTCGGTCACCAAATCGGTAATTTGGTTCCCTCCTGTCAGCCTTGTAATTCCCGCAAAGGATCACGTGACTGGCGCACTTTCGTAGAGTCGGTGGTTGACGATCCCAGGCTACGTCAACAAAGGATTGCGCTGTTAAATCGATACGTGTTGCGCTTTGCTCAGCCAATCGATCTCGATCGCCTGCAAGCGGCCGCGCCTGATTTATGGCGAGAGTATTGTGCCATTAAGTCGACGATCTTTGATTTAATGCGGCGTGCTGATGAAATAGCGAAACAGCTAAGGGAGTATGCGATTTGACTCGACGAGTTCACATTGGGGAGCCGATCAAGGCGGGCCTAGCAGCCGCCGACGAACAGATTACCCACTAAAGATTT
>Ga0075430_100002208_pt1 | contig 16135 bp, 17 predicted proteins | sample RhiMetdeltSRZDD4_FD_75294 | JGI IMG/M metagenome (GOLD analysis project Ga0075430, IMG submission 75294) | Populus rhizosphere microbial communities from Tennessee, USA - Rhizosphere MetaG P. deltoides SRZDD4 | ecosystem: Host-associated > Plants > Roots > Rhizosphere > Soil | place: USA... | reverse complement strand
CTTCAGCGGAGCGCAGGTCCGCGGCGCCCTGTTCAACGGGACTCGTCTGCTCGGCGCCGAGATGGCCGACCTCGAGATCTACGGTGAGCTCGTGAACGTCCGCGTGAACGGCGTCGAGATCGCCCCGCTCGTCGAGGCCGAACTGAACCGCCGCATGCCCGAGCGGGCCAAGATGCGCCCCGACGACGCCGACGGGTTCCGGGCGGCGTGGGCGATCCTGGAGCGGCTGTGGGAGGGTACCGTCGCGCGTGCGAAGAACTTCCCCGAAGAGGCGTTGCACCGCAGCGTCGATGACGAGTGGTCCTTCATCCAGACCCTGCGGCACCTCAACTTCGCCAGCGCCGCCTGGGTGGGCCGGATGGTCCTCGGCAACGCGTCGCCGTGGCACCCGTTGGACCTGCCGTGGGACAACGCACCCGGCTGGGACGGGATCCCGTGGGATCGCGAGGCACGACCCTCGCTCGACGAGGTGCTCGCGGTCCGGCGCGAACGGCAGGCGATGGTCCGCCACGTCATGGAGTCGCTCACCGACGAACAGCTCGCCTCACACGTGACCCGTACGGAACCCGGCTGGCCCCAGGAGGAGAACTTCCCGCTCCAGGAGTGCCTTCGCGTCGTGCTCAACGAGGAATGGGAACACCGGCTCTACGCCGAACGTGATCTGACCCTGCTGGAGAAAGAAGACTGACCATGGACATACTGCTCATCGCCGGCCTGTGGCTCGACGGGTCCGCCTGGGACGACGTTGTACCCGAGCTCTCCGAACTCGGCCACCGCCCGGTACCGCTGACCCTCCCGGGTCAGGGTGACGGATCCACGTCCGCCACGCTCGACGACCAGGTGGCAGCGGTACTCGCCGCCGTGGACTCGTCGTCCGGAAAGCTCATGGTGGTGGGGCACTCCGCCGCCTGCACCCTGGCCTGGATCGCCGCCGACGCGCGGCCGGAGAAGGTGGCGAAGGTCGCGCTCATCGGCGGCTTCCCGTCCACCGACGGGCAACCGTACGCCGACTTCTTCGAGGCGAAGGACGGCGTCGTGCCCTTCCCCGGCTGGGAACCGTTCGAGGGGCCGGACTCCGCCGACCTCGACGAGGACGCCAAGCGCACCTTCGCGGCCGCGGCGGTACCCGTCCCCGCGGGGGTGACCAAGGGAGTGGTACATCTCGCGGACGAGCGACGGTTCGACGTCCCGGTTCTGGTCGTGTGCCCCGAGTTCACTCCCGCTCAGGCTCGGCAGTGGATCGGCTCCGGTGACGTGCCGGAGCTCGCCAAGGCCAAGCACCTCGAGTACGTCGACATCGACTCGGGACACTGGCCGATGTTCACCAAGCCGGCCGAACTCGCCCAACTCCTCGCCGCGGCGGCTACCGAGGACTGACCCCTAGAGCCGGCGCTGCCACCCGATGTACTTGACCACGACGCGGTAGCCGAGAGTTTCGTTGATGCGGATCATGTGCGAGTTGGAGGCGGCGTTGCCGGTGAAGATGGTCCGCACTTGCGGCTCCTCCTCGGCCAGCCAGCGCAGCATGGCTAGCTTCAGGAGGAGGCCGAGCCGGTGACCGCGGTGTGACTTCAGCACGCTGGTGTCGTACTGGAAGCCGTAGCCGGGCTGGTCGGCCTCGACCGCGACGATGGTGTGGCCGGCCAGCTCGCCGGATTCCAGGTGCCGGACGGCCAGCCGGTAGTCGCGGCGGTCGCGGGCGCGCTCGGCCGCCTCGAACGCGCGCAGGCGCTCGACGGTGAACACCTCGTCCTCGACATCGAGGTCGTCGGTTGGCGCGTCGTTGATCGCCGCGGTCATCTGCAGCACCGCGTCGACCATGTCGTCGGCCGTCTCACCCGGCATCCGCACCAGCTCGTACCCGGCGGCGTGCGGTTCGGCGTCGAGGTACTGCTTGTCCAACGCGGCCCAGTCCACGTCGAGCAGGTCCTGCCGGCGAATGACTTCCTCGCTCACCCGGTCGAACCCGAACTTCTCGAGGAAGCTCGTGGCGGGGGAGTTCTCTTTGGACGACGAGATGACGAGTGTCCGGTCGGCGGCCCGTAGCCGCTCGAGCCCGGCCTCGAACAGTTGCCGGCCCAGACCCTGGCGCCGGAACCGCGGGTCGACCGTCACGTCGATCCGACCGAGGTGGGTGTTGTCCCAGTGCGGCAGGCCGACCTCCAGTACCCCGACGACCCGCCCGCGGTCGTCGCGGCTGAGTGCGGTCAGGCTCCGGTCGCCGTCCCAGCCGTACCGCAGCCAGGTCCGGTGGGCCGAGGCGGTAAGGGCGGAGCGATGCGGGTAGTCCACCTCGCGCGCCGCCTCGAGCATCGCCACGGAGCCGGCGACGTCTCGGTCGTCGAGGTTGTCGAGGTCGAGCCAGGTCAAGTCCACCCGTACATGAAACCGCCGATGCCGCCCGACCGCGACGCATTTCGGCTACCCGACAGTTGGCCAGGTGCGCGCGCGGGCGGCGAAGGAATCCCGTTCGCTCTGCACCGGGACGACGCACACCAGGTGCCCGCCAGGGGCTCGCAGCACCACCCACGACTCGTGCCGGACAACCTCGGATGCTCCGAGGTCGGTGAGCCGGCGCACCTCGGCGGCCACGTCGTCGGTCTCGATGTCCAGGTGGTAGCGCGGTGCGTCGTCCACCGCCTGCACCTCCATCGACAATCCGTCGATCGCTCCGGGCAGGACGGTGTACGGATCGTCGTCCTCGCCGGGCACCGGCGTCACCCCGAGCGCGCCGGCCCAGAAGTCGACCGCCTTGGACGCGTCCGCCACTGGGACGTCCACGAAGATCCCGTACAACCGGCTCTTGTGCATGTTCTCCAGCCCTTGTCAGTCAGCGGCGGCCGTTGCGCGAGGACGCCGGGAGGTCGGCGGCGATCCGCGCCGCGGTAGCCAGCAACGGCGGTACGAGTCGGCGCCGCATGACTTCCAGCGATGTCCGGCTCGCGTGCGCCGACACGTTGACCGCGGCGATCGTCCGGCCCGCGCGGTCCCGGATCGGCGCCGCCACGGCGCGCAGCCCTTCCTCGAGCTCCTGGTCGACGAGGGCCCAGCCCTGCGACCGTACCCGGGCTAGCTCGGTGCGCAGAGCGTCCACAGAGGACACTGTACGCGGCGTGAGCCGGTCGAGCTGGACGGACGCCAGGTATTCCGACAGCGCCTCGTCGGGCAGGCCGGCCAGCAGCACGCGACCCATCGACGTGGCGTGCGCCGGGAACCGGGTACCGACGCTGATCGACACGGTCATGATGCGCGTGGTGGGAACACGGGCCACGTACACCACGTCGGGCAGGTCGAGCACGGATACCGACGACGACTCGTTGACCTCGGCCACGAGGGCCTCGAGATGCGGCTCGGCGACCTCGGGCAGGGACAGGCTGGACAGATACGCGTACCCGAGTTCCAGCAGCCGTGGCGTGAGCGAGAAGAACCGGCCGTCGCTGCGCACGTACCCGAGCTTGGTCAGGGTCAACAGGAAGCGCCGCGCGGCAGCCCGGGTGACCCCGGTGGCGGTCGCGACCTCGCTGAGGGTCAGCTCGGGATGTGCGGCGTCGAACGCGCGGATGACCGCCAGCCCGCGTTCCAGGGACTGGACGAAGTCCGCGTTGCGTTCAGCCATCACCCTCCATTCGCTCATGGCCGAGCTCCGTGAGGACCCGCTGGGCGACGGCGAACGCGGTGTTGCCGGCCGGCGCTCCACAGTAGACTGTCGTGTGCAGCAGGACCTCCTGGATCTCCTCGGGAGTGACGCCGTTGCGAATGGCGGCCGCCACGTGCATCGCCAGCTCGTGCTCGCAGCGCAACGCGGTGAGCAGGGCCAGGGTCAGCATGCTGCGGGTGCGCCGATCCAGCCCGGGCCGCGCCCAGACCTGGCCCCAGGCCGCGTTCGTGATGTACTCCTGGAACGGTGCCGTGAACGGCGTCGTCGCGGCGACCGCCTTGTCGACGTAGTCGTCCCCGAGCACCTCCCGACGCACGGACATCCCGTCGGTCACTTTGCACCCCCGAGAAACTCCACGAGCAACCGGCTCACCGCCGCTGGCTGCTCGATGCTGGCGATGTGTGCGGAGTCCGGCACGACCTCCATCCGCGCGCCCGCGATACCGTCCACAATGGTCGATCCGTGCGGGATCGGGGGAGTGGCCGGGTCGTCGGCGCCGGCGATGACCAGAGTCGGCGCGGTGATGGCGGGCAGATCGCCGGTGAGGTCCATCGTCTCGATGACCGCGCAGCAGTTGGCGTACCCCTCCGGTGGGACCGACGTGAGCATCCGGCGCGCCCAGGCGACCACACCGGCGTGCCGCTGGGTGAAGCCGGGCGTGAACCAGCGGGCCAGCACCGCGTCCGCGATGGCGTTCATGCCGCCGTCCCGCACGGCGGTGGCCCGCTCGACCCACATCGACGGTGGACCCAGCAGTGCCGAGGTGCACAGCAGCGCGAGCCGGTCGACCCGCTGCGGCGCATGGGCCGCCACCCACATCGCGACCATGCCACCCATCGACAGGCCACCGAGGTGGACTCGCTCGAGCTCCAGGTGGTCGAGCAACGCGAGCACGTCACCGCCCAGATCCTCGATCCGGTAAGGATCCGGGGGTACCGGTGAACCGCCGTGACCGCGATGGTCGTACCGGACGACGCGGAAGTGTTCCGTCAGCGCCTCCAGTTGTGGTTGCCACATCTCGCCGGTGGTGCCGAGGGAGCTGCCGAGTACGAGCACCGGCGCGTCCGCCGGACCGTCCACTGTGTAGTGCAGGGCAACGCTCATTGCCGGCCCTCGCTCATGACGCCTCCCAGTTGGCTAACGCGCGATCCACCAACGCGCCAGCGAGTCCCGTACCGCCGGACATCGAGGCGAGGTTCGCGGCCAAGGCCCCCTCGTCGACGGTCAGCCCCGACAGGCTCTGCCGCAGCCACGCCGCCGCCGACCCGACCGACGTGAGCAACTCCCGGAGCGGGCGCCACTCGGCGTGCCACGCCCCGGCGGCCCGCTGGTGTTCCTGCACCATCGCCGCGAGCAACGTGGCTACGAGCCCGGGTGCCTGTGCCGCGCAGGCGACGGCGGACACCGCGGCGACCGGGTTGCGCTTGTGCGGCATCGCCGACGATGCGCCCGGAGCCGCCTCGGCGACCTCGCCCACCTCCGTCTGGGCCAGCAAGGTGATGTCCCGGGCAACCTTTCCGACGACTCCGGCGGCGGTACCGAGTGCGCCGGCCAGGTCCGCGATGCGGGTCCGGTCCGTGTGCCACGGTAGGTCGGGCGCGGCGAGATCGAGCTCGGCGGCGTACCGCGTCACGAGGTCGAGGCTGAGCCCGTCCAGGGTGCCGGCCGCGCCGCCGAGCTGGACGGCGAGGCCGGCGCGTGCCGCGACCAGCCTCTGACGGGCCGCGCCGAGGGCAGCGAGCCAGCCCGCCGCCGTGAGTCCAAAGGTGATGGGCACCGCCTGCTGCAACAGGGTTCGGCCGGCCATCGGGGTGTCCCGGTACCGCCGGGCGAGCGCCACGGCCGCATCGCCGGCCGCGGAGAGGTCAATCAGCAGCGGGTCGAGTGCCCGCCGGGTCACCAGCATCGCGGCGGTGTCGACGATGTCCTGGCTCGTCGCTCCCTTGTGGACGGAGTCGGCCAGGTCGGGCGGCATGGCGGCCCGCAGTGCCTCGACGAGCGGTAGTACCGGGTTCCCGTGGGCGGCGGCCCCGGCCGCGATCGCGGAGGCGTCCACAGTGGAACCCGCGGCTTCGATCGCCGCCGCGGCGGCGGCCGGCACCAAGCCGACGGTGGCCTCGGCGCGGGCGAGTGCGGTCTCGGCGTCGAGCAGCGCCCGCAGCCACGCGTCGGCGCTGACCTGAGCGGCGACCTCGCCCCGGGCGAGCACCGCACCGAAGAGGTCAGACGGCGAAGAAGACGGTCTCATTCTCACCCTGCAGCCGGACATCGAAGGTATACCCGTCCTGAGCATGCCGGGCGACCAGCGTGGCACGGGCCGGTTCCGGAATGTCGGCGAGCACCGGGTCGACCTCGTTGGCCGCCGCCTCGTCGGCGAAATAGACCCGCGTCACGAGCCGGACGAGTAGCCCGCGGGCGAACACCGACATCGCCAGGTGCGGCGCCTGGAGCCGGCCGTCCGGCCCCGGTACCGGTCCCGGCTTGACGGTCAGGATCGCGTACTGTCCGTCGTCGTCGGTGGGGCAGCGGGCGAACCCGCGGAAGTCGGCGTCGTACCGGCCGTCGGGATCGGCCTGCCAGGTTTCCAGCAACGCGTCCGGTACCGGCTCACCGGCGCCGTCGACCACCCGGCCGCGCAGCCAGAACGCTCCCGCGGTTCCCTCCGGTACGACGTACTGCCCGTCCTTCCACGGCAGGGCATGCGAGAAGAACGGTCCGATGGTCTGCGACGGAGTGGACCCGAGGCTCATGTGTCCTCCATGGGTGTCTGTCCCAGCACGACGTCGTACCGGAACGCGAGCGCCCACTCCGGTACCGTCTCGGACAGGTCGAACGCGCTGACCATGCGCGCGCGGGCGGCCGGGTCCCGGACCGAGTTGAAGATGGGGTCCTGGTCGAACAGCGGGTCGCCGGGGAAGTACATCTGCGTGATGAGCCGGTGCGTGAACGCCCGACCGAACAGCGAGAAGTGGATGTGCGCCGGCCGCCACGCGTTGTCATGGTTGCGCCACGGGTAGGCGCCCGGGCGTACGGTCACGAACCGGTACGACCCGTCGTCGCCGGTCAGGCACCGGCCGACCCCGGTGAAGTTGGGGTCCAGCGGTGCGGGGTGCTGGTCGATGTGGTGTGGGTACCGGCCAGCCGAGTTGGCCTGCCAGACCTCGATCAGCGTGTTCCGCAGTGGCCGGCCGCTGGCGTCGACCACCTTGCCGTGCACGATGATGCGCTCGCCGAGCGGCTCCCCGGCGTGCTGCCGGGTCAGGTCGTAGTCGAGCGGCCCGACCAGCGAGTCGCCGAGCAACGGGCCGGTCAGCTCGGTCGAGGTCGACGGAAACGTTGCGAGTGCCCGCTTCGGCGCCCGCAACACATTGGACTTGTAGTCCGGCCAGTAAACCGGCGGATCCATCAGATACCTCCTATTTCTCCGCCGCCTCTACCCGGTTGATCATGAAGTTGGTGGTGCGACACACCGTCGAACCCGCAACTAAGTTCATGATCAACGGGGGGAGGGGAGGGGAGGGGGGTCATGCGGACTCCAGGGCGCGGAGGGTGGTTAGTTCTTCGTCGGTGGGCGGTGGGGAAACCGCTACGGAGGGGGCGACGGCGAGGTCCCAGCCGGTCGCTTCGCGGACGGCGGCGACCCGTACCCCCGGATGCACCTCGGTCAGGGTCAGCTCGCACGTCTGCTGGTCGGGCCGGAACACGCCGAGGTCGGTGATGACCATGACCGGACCGCGCCCGCGCAACCGCAGGCGCTCGCGATGCCCGCGACCGTCGCCGTACCCGACCGAGGTGACGAAGTCGACCCGCTCGACGAAGGTCCGGCGGGTCTGCCGGACGATCACGATGACCTCCTTGCAGGAGGCCGCGATCTCGGGTGCCCCGCCCGCGCCCGGCAACCGCACGTCGGGCCGGCGGTAGTCGGATCCGATGACGGTGGTGTTGATGTTGCCGAAACGGTCGAGCTGCGCGGCGCCGAGGAAGCCGACGTCGATCCGCCCGGGCTGCAGCCAGTAGTTGAACACCTCGGGCACGCTGACCACCGAGTCGGCGGTCTCGGCCAACTCACCGTCCCCAATGGACAGTGGAAGCCGGCTCGGGCGGGCGCCGATCGTGCCGGACTCGTACACCAGCACCAGATCCGGCGCGTGCAGCCGGCGGGCGAGGTTGGCCGCGGTGCTCGGCAGGCCGATGCCGACGAAGCAGGACCGGCGGCCGACGAGCGCGCGGGCCGCGGCGACGGTCATCATCTCGTCGGCGGAGTAGGTCATGCGGGCGCCTTGCTGAGGACGTGCTCGTCGAGCCACGCCGTGAAAGTCTCGCGATCCCGGCTGATCGCGTCCCACTGCCGGTAGTACTCGTTGTCGCGGTCGTAGTAGCCGTGTGCGTACGACGGGTGGGCTCCCCGCGGCACGACGGCGACCGCGGTGAGCACCCAGGACGGCAGCACGATCGCCCCGGGCCGTGGGTCCAATGTGGACACCAGCTCCTCGACCGTGACGAGGCAGCGGCGGGCGGCGAGTACCGCCTCCTTCTGCACTCCCGTGATGCCCCACAGTTGGACGTTGCCCGCCCGGTCGGCCTGCTGCGCGTGGATGACCGTCACGTCCGGGTTCAGCGCCGGCACGGCGGTCAGCACCTCGGCGGTGAACGGGCAGGTGACGGTGGCGAGGCTCGCCGTGTGCTCGACGAGGTCCGTGCCGGAGTAGCCGCGCAACACGGCGAACGGCAGCCCGGATGCCCCGGCGACGTACCGGTTCGCCATGCCGGCGTGGCTGTGCTCGTCGACCTCCAGCGGCCCCGGCCACTCGTGCTCGACCGCGTCGCGTAGCCGGTGCAGCGAACCCACTCCGGGGTTGCCGCCCCAGGAGAAGACGAGCTTGCGGGCGCACCCCGCCCCGATCATCTGGTCGTACACGATGTCGGGCGTCATCCGCACGAGGGTCAGGTCCCGGCGGCCCTGCCGGATGATCTCGTGGCCGGCGGCGACCGGGATGAGATGGGTAAAACCTTCCATCGCCACGGTGTTGCCATCGCGTACCAGTTCGGCGATACCCTCGGCGAGACCGACAACGACGGCCATCGGCGCCTCCGGCGTTCGTGATGCGAACGGACGTTCTCCTATCGCACCCTAGGTAGCCGCTCCGGCCCCGTCAATCGAAAGGTTGACGGCTCCGATGGCTGGCCCCTACGTTCTGCATGAGAACGAGCGTGCGACCTCCGAACACAATCCGTGATCGCCCCCCGGGTGGATGGAGTCCATTCATGCGACGACAACTCGCCGCGCTCTTATTCGCTGCGGCCCTGCTCACCCCCGCCGCGTGCGGTACCACCAACCAGCCTTCAGCCCCTCCCCCCGCCGGCCAGCCCGACAAGGTCAACGTCGGCGTGATCGCGATTCTCGACGTGGCTCCGATCTACCTCGGCAAGCAGAAGGGGTTCTTCGCCAGCCGCAACATCGACCTCACCCTGACGACCGCCCAGGGCGGCGCGGTGATCGTGCCCGGTGTGCAGGGTGGCCAGTTCCAGTTCGGCTTCAGCAACGTCATCTCGCTGCTGCTGGCTCAGTCCCAGAACCTGCCTCTCAAGATCGTATGTAACGGCAACAACTCCACCGGAGTCGACGGCCAGGACTTCGGCAGCCTGATGGTGAAGGGCGACAGCCCCATCACGTCGGCCAAGGAGCTCGAAGGCAAGAAGGTCGCCATCAACACGCTGCGCAACATCGCGGAGACCGTGGTTCGCGCGTCGGTCAAGAAGGCCGGCGGCGACGCGTCGAAGGTGCAGTTCGTCGAGATGCCGTTCCCCAACATGGCCGCCGCGCTGCAGTCGGGCCAGGTCGACGCGGCGTTCCCGGTCGAGCCGTTCCAGACCGCGATCCGGGACGCCGGTGGCAAGTCCATCGCTTCGAGCTGGGTCGACGCGGCGCCGAACCTGACCGTCGCCGCCTACTTCACGTCGACGCAGACCATGGAGACCAGGAAGGATCTGGTCGACCGGTTCACCGCGGCGATGAAGGAGTCGCTGGCCTACGCCGATTCCCACCCGGACGAGGCACGCCAGATCATCACCACGTACACACAGATCACCGCGGCCCAGGTAGCCAAGCTGACGCTGCCGAAGTGGCCCGCCGAGATCAACCGCGACTCGCTCCAGAAGCTGGCCGAGCTCGCCATGGCCGACGGTCTGCTGAAGGCCCAGCCCGACCTCAACGCACTACTGCCGTCCGCATGAGTCAACCGGTACGCGCCGGCAGGGTGGGACAGGTACCCGCCCTGCTCGGCGCGGCCGGCCTCGTCGCCGTCGCCGTCGCGCTCGAGCTGGCGCCGCGGCTGGGCTTGGTACCGGCGGAGTTCATGCCGCCGACGAGCACGATCCTGGCCGAGCTGGCCCGGCAGTTACAGCGGCCGGAGTTCTGGGTGGCGCTGCGCGACACGCTGGTCACCTGGGGCATCGGCCTCGGCATCGCGGTGGCCGCGGGCACCGTGGCCGGCGTCGTCATCGGTACCGTGCCGGGGCTGCGCGCCGCGACCTCCTCCACGATCGAGTTCCTGCGGCCGATCCCGTCGGTCGCGCTGATCCCGCTCGCCGTGCTGCTGTACGGTGCCCGCATCCAGTCGACGCTCATGCTCGTCATCTACGCGTCGTTCTGGCAGATGCTCGTCCAGGTGCTGCACGGTGTCGTCGACGTGGACCCGGTCGCCCGCGACACCGCGCGCAGCTACCGCCTCGGCCTGTTCGCGCGGATCCGGTACCTCGTCTGGCCGACCGCGCTGCCGTACGTCGTCACCGGGGTCCGGCTGGCCGCCACGGTGGCGCTGATCCTCACCATCACCGGCGAGCTCATCATCGGTACCCCCGGTCTCGGCAAGGAAATCGCGGTGGCGTCGGAGAGCAACGCGGTACCGCCGATGTATGCCCTCGTGCTCGTGACCGGACTGCTCGGCGTCACCGCGAACCTGGCGTTCCGCGCGGCCGAGCGCCGGGTGCTCGCCTGGCATCCGGCGATCCGCGTCGAAGCGGCGGCCGCGCTATGAGCGGGGCATTCCGCCGGGCCGGGCTCGTCCTCGGGCTGCCGGTCGTGCTGTTCGTGGTGTGGTGGTTCGCCAGCTACGACAGCAAGGACTTCTACCGGCCGCCGCTACACAAGATCCTGGAGGCGTTCCGGGACACGTGGTTCGGCGAGCGCATGGTGCAGGACGTTCTGCCGAGCCTGATCCGGCTGGGCATCGGGTACGCCGCGGCGCTCGCCGTCGGGGTGACGCTCGGCGTGGCGATCGGCTCCGCGCGCTGGCTGCGGGCGCTGCTCGAGCCGGTGTTGGAGTTTCTGCGGGCGATCCCGCCACCGGTACTGGTGCCGATCGTCATCCTGCTCGCCGGCATCGAGGACCGGATGAAGGTGATCGTCATCGTCTCCGGTGCCGTCTGGCCGGTCCTGCTGAACACCGTCGAAGGCGTGCGCGCGGTCGACGAGGTGCTGGCCGACACCTGCCGCAGCTACCGGATCAGAGGGCTGGCCCGGCTGCGGCATCTCGTGCTGCGATCAGCCAGCCCGCAGATCATGACGGGCGCCCGGCAGGCCCTCGCGATCGCCATCATCCTCATGGTGATCAGCGAGATGTTCGCCGCGAACAACGGGCTCGGCTTTCTGGTCGTACAGTTCCAGCGCAGTTTCCAAGTCACCGAGATGTGGAGCGGTGTCCTGCTGCTGGGCCTGATCGGGGTCGCGCTGTCGCTCGCTTTCCGCTTCGTCGACCGCCGCGTGCTGCGCTGGTACTACGGCCTGCGCGCGGTCGAACGTCAACCCAAGTAAGGAGGGTCGCGTGCTCGCGGTACGGGGACTGCGCAAGGTCTACGAGGGCCATGGCCGGCGGGTGGAGGCGATCGGCGACCTCACCTTCACCGTTGGCGCGGGCGAATTCGCGTGCGTGGTCGGCCCGTCGGGCTGCGGCAAGACCACGCTGTTGCGCTGCGTCGCGGGCCTGCTGCCACCGACCGCGGGCCAGATCGAGGTCGACGGCAGGCCCGTCTCCGGGCCGCCGCGGGGGCTGGCGCTCGTCTTTCAGGAGTACGGTCGCAGCCTGTTTCCATGGCTTCGGGTACGCGACAACGTCGAGCTGCCGCTGCGGTCGGCCCGGGTGCCTCGAGGGCGACGCCGCGACCTCGTCTCGGAGGCGCTCGCCTCGGTCGGGCTCGGCGACGTGCACCACGCGTACCCGTGGCAGCTGTCCGGCGGCATGCAGCAACGGGTGGCGATCGCCCGGGCGGTGGCGTACCAGCCGAGGGTGTTGCTGATGGACGAGCCGTTCGCGGCGGTCGACGCCCAGACCCGCGCGGACCTCGAGGATCTGATCCGGTCGGTGTGGCAGCGGTTCGGCGTCACGCTGTTGTTCGTCACGCACGACATCGACGAGGCTGTCTACTTGGGACAGCGGGTGATCATGCTCTCGGCCGCGCCCACGCACGTCGCCGAGGATCTGCCGATCGACCTTCCCGTCGAGCGCGACCAGCTCACCACGCGGGCGGACGCGCGCTTCACCGAACTGCGTGGCCACGTCTACGCGCAGATCCAGGCGGCGAAGCGGGCCGAACCAAGCGAGGTCTGATGCGCACGCAGGTCGGCATCGTCGGCGCCGGACCGGCCGGGCTGCTGCTCGCGCATCTGCTGCACCTGCGCGGGATCGACAGCGTGGTCGTGGAACGTCGCAGCCGGGAGTACGTCGAGCGGCGCATCCGGGCCGGCGTCCTCGAGCACGGCACGGTCGACCTGCTGCGCGAGGTGGGACTGGCCGACCGGCTGCTCCGCGAGCGGATGGTCCACGAGGGACTGGAACTGCTCTTCGACGGTACCGGCCACCGGATCGCGCTGACCGAGCTGTCGGGGCGGCAGATCACGATCTACGGGCAGCACGAGCTGGTCAAGGATCTGGTCGCCGCACGGCTGGCTACCGGCCGCCCGTTGCTCTTCGAGACCGGTGCGATTGGACTGTCCGATTTGGACACTGCAGCGCCGGTCGTGCATGGGGCCGACTTCGAGCTGCGGTGCGACTTCGTCGCCGGCTGCGACGGGTCGCACGGGGTCAGCCGACCGTCCATTCCGGACGGTGTGCTGACGTCGTACGAGCGGGACTACCCGTACGCGTGGCTCGGCATCCTCGCCCAGGCGCCGCCGTCGTCGGAGGAGCTCATCTACGCGTACCACGACCGCGGGTTCGCGTTGCACAGCATGCGGTCGCCGCAGATCACGCGGATGTACCTGCAGGTGACACCCGACGAGGACGTCGAGCTGTGGCCGGACGAGCGGATCTGGGCGGAGCTGCGTACGCGCCTCGCCCGCCATGACGGCTTCACGCTGGCCGACGGCCCGATCCTGGAGAAGGCCGTCACCGCGTTGCGCAGCGCGGTCGTCGACCCGATGCGGTACGGCCGGCTGTTCCTCGCCGGCGACGCCGCGCACATCGTGCCGGCTACCGGCGCCAAGGGGCTGAACCTGGCCGTCGCCGACGTGAACGTGCTCGCCGAGGCTCTCGGAGAGTTCTACGCCACCGGCCGCGAGGATCTGCTCGACGCGTATTCGCAGCGGTGCCTGCGCCGGGTCTGGCGGGTACAACACTTCTCCTGGTGGATGACGTCGATGCTGCACAAGGCGCCCGACGCCGACCCGTTCAGCCACCAGCTCCAGCTGTCCCAGCTGCGGTACGTGACCAGCTCCCGCGCCGCCGCCGCGTCGCTGGCCGAGAACTACGTGGGACTGCCCCTGTGAGGGCGAACCCGTGAGGGCGAATCTGTGAGGCGCGGCCAGTGGTGGCTGGCCGTCGTGCTCGTCGCGGTCAACCTGCGCCCGACGATCGCCTCGGTACCGCCGCTGATCGACCTCATCTCGGCGGACCTGCGGCTGTCCGGCGCGGCGGCGGGCCTGCTGACCACGCTGCCGGTGCTGTGCCTCGGATTGTTCGCGCCGATGGCGGTACGCGCGTCCGGCCGGATGGGGACCGAGCGGGTCGTAGCTTGTGCGGTCGCGCTGATCGTCTGCGGTACGGCCGTGCGCGGGCTCGCCGGGGCGGCGGGTCTGTACGCCGGCACGGCGCTGGCCGGGGTCGGTCTCGCGGTCGCCGGCGCACTGCTGCCCTCGCTGGTCAAGGCGCGCTTCCCGGAGCGGATCGGCCCGGTCACCGGCGTGTACACGGCCACGCTCATCTGCGGGGCGCTCTTCGGCGGGTCGTTGACCGAGCCGCTGCGCGCCGGCCTCGGCCTGTCGTGGCAGGCCGCCCTGGCCGCCTGGTCCCTGCCGGCGGTCGTGGCGCTGGTCGCGATCGCGCCGCTGGCCCGGCCGGCGCCGGTGGTCGACGGGCCGGCGAGCCCGCTGCCGTGGCGTAGCCGGACGGCCTGGCTCGTGACCGTCTACATGGGAATCCAGTCGCTGCTGTTCTACTCCGCGCTCGCCTGGCTCGCCGCCCGGTACACCAGCCTCGGCAGCGATCCGGCGGAAGCCGGCCTGCTGCTGGGAGTGTTCACCGTGCCCCAGATCGTGGCCGCGCTGGGTATGCCGGTACTGGCGCACCGGTACGGCGATCGGCGCCCGTGGGTCGCTCTGTCGTCGGGGCTCTGTGTGGTGGCCAACGCGGGGGTGGCGTTGCTGCCGACCGCGGCGCCGTGGCTCTGGGCCACGATGCTCGGGCTGGGTGTCGGTGGCCTGTTCGCGCTGGCGCTCACGATGATCGCCGAGCACGCGACCACCCCCGGCGAGGCCGCGGCGCTGTCCGGCATGGCGTTCTTCGTCGGCTATCTGATGGCGGCGCTCGGGCCGGTCGCCGCCGGCGCGCTGCGTGACGCCACGGGCGGGTACGAAGTACCGTTCCTCACCCTCGCCGTGCTCTCCGTTGTCACATTGGCGATAGGTGTCCTTGCCGCGCGACCCGGTGAGAAATAGGCAATCGTTGCCGATGTCGGGCGGGTAGCCGCTCCGTAGCGTTGCGCGCCATGCCATCCATGCTGTCCTGCGAGTCCGTCACCACGGCGCTCGTCACCCGCTCTCGCTATCTCGGGAGCCTGCCCGTGCCGACGGGCTACAACGCCTCCGTATCGGGGCTCGCCGCCGACGACCGGTACGTCTACGCCACCTGGAGCCTCAGCAAGGCCAGTGACGGCCACGACTCGCCCGGACCGGGTGAGCTGCTGGTGCTCGATCCGGACCTGCTCGCCGATCCGACCGGTACCGCCGACCCGGTCGTCGCCCGGGTCACCGTCGGCTACCAGCCGCGCAACATCGCGGTCAACCGCACCACCGGAATCATCTATGTCGTCAATTACGGCCAGCAGGGCGAGCATCCGTACAGCCTGTTCGCGATCTCGGCCGACTCCTACCAGGTGATCGCCCGCATCCCCATCGGCCAGGTGCCGATCGACGTGGCCGTGAACGAGGCCACGAACAGGGTCTACGTCAGCGACCCCTACCCCGACGGCCGGATCCACGTCATCGACGGGGCGACGCACACGATCGTCGCGGGAATCGTGGTGCCCTCGCCCAACGCGCTCGCCTTCGACGCGACCACGAACACGCTCTACGCCGTGCTCAACAAGCAGACCGGCGAGGACGATCAGATCGACGCCGTCGCGGTCATCGCCTGCGGCGCCGACGGGACCACGCACACCGTCACGAAGATCGTGCCGGTGGGACCGCAGCGGTCGCGGCCCTGGGAGCTGGCGTTGCTCGCGCCGCCGGCCGGGCCGGGATCCGGTCCGCACCAGTTGCTGGTGGCCAACATGGGCGCGCTGCACTCGGTACCGCCCAACGTCACCGCGTTCGATCTGCACGACGGCTCGATGAAGGCGCATGCGCCGGTACCGACCGCGTTCGGCAGCCCGGTCGGGCTCGCCGTCAACGCCGCCGCGAGCCAGGGATACGTGGCGACCAACGCCGGCTTCCAGGTGCTCGACGTTCTGCGCGGAACGATCGAGAGCCCGGTGACGCTCGGCCCGTTCCCGATCTCGGCGGTGGTCGACGGCGTCGGGCGGATCCATATCGGCGACGCGACCGCCGGCACGCTCACGACCGTGTTGCCGCTGCCGGCGCAGGGCCCGATCGCCGAGCACCTCGAGGAGGGTGTCTCGCTCGGCGCTCCGCTGACCGGCCCGCTGCCGGTGCCGGGGGACGACCCGCGGGCCCGGTACCAGATCTTCGAGCTGGGCGTCGTGGTCGCCTCCACCGACTACGGCGCGGTCACCATGTCCCGCGAGATCGCCGACGGCTGGCAGCCGAGCGCCGGAGTGCTCGGCGTACCGACCGACGGCAGTGTCGCCCTCGTCGGAGAAGGCGGCTACGAGATCGCGCCGTTCCAGCGCGGGCAGCTCGTGTACCGGGCGCCGGCGGCCGGTCGGGCCAGTGGCACCACGATCCCCGTGCTCGGCGACATCGCGGTCTGCTACCAGCTGCCGGACAACTTCGCCGCGCTCGGCCTGCCGGTGGCCGCCGAGGAA
>Ga0075430_100002207_pt1 | contig 16136 bp, 10 predicted proteins | sample RhiMetdeltSRZDD4_FD_75294 | JGI IMG/M metagenome (GOLD analysis project Ga0075430, IMG submission 75294) | Populus rhizosphere microbial communities from Tennessee, USA - Rhizosphere MetaG P. deltoides SRZDD4 | ecosystem: Host-associated > Plants > Roots > Rhizosphere > Soil | place: USA... | reverse complement strand
CCGACGCAAAGGCCGCTGCGTGCGATCGACTGGGAGCTCGCGGCATCAACTACCGCACGAGTGATTTCGTACAGGTCGTTCGTGACGAAACCTCAAGCCGTGGCGTCGACGTCGTCCTCGACATCGTCGGCGGCGACTACCTGCAACGGAATATCGATGCGCTTGCGCTCAACGGGAGACTTCTGCAGATCGGCCTGCTCGGGAGCGCCCGCGCGCAAATCAATCTGGGACCGCTGATGCACAAACGTTTGACCCTGACGGGCTCGACCCTGCGCGCCAGATCGCCGGCCGAAAAGGGCGCGATCGGCGCGGAGCTCGAGTCACACGTCTGGCCGCTTCTGGAGGCGAAGCGGGTCGCGCCGGTGATCCACGCGACGTTTCCGCTCGCGCGCGCTTCAGACGCGCATCGGCTTCTCGAATCAGGCAACGTGATTGGAAAGGTCGTCCTGGTAGTCTGACGTCTTGTAGAGGAATCCGATCCAGAACACCCCGTGGGCTGACGCGAAGAGCGCAAGTGGAAGCTCGGTACCGGGCTGAGTCTGGCTGGGCAACGTCGACCAGTACAGCGACTGAACCGAAACAGCGGCCATCGCCGACACCGCCAGGATGGCAAGGTTCGGCCCGTGGGGTCGCGAGTGCCACAGCGCCCAGCCGGCTGCCGCCGACAGCGCAGCGGCCAAACCGTGAACGATCAGCTCGAGAACGGTAAGGGGACCACGGAAGGACATCGTTGGGAGCGTCTGCGATACGGACACGGCAAAGTTCATGGGCTGCCAGATGAAGAGCACCACGCACAGCAGCCAGCGAAGCAGACGGACCACGGATCGATCTTACCGCGCCCGTGCCGTCTGCTTCCCCGCGAGGTCGTTGGGCGTTACCGGCGCGTGACTGGTTCCGTCGTTCGCTTGTGGCCGTTGAGCTCGGCAGCCAGGTCGATCATCCGGATGAACTCAGCGCGGTAACCGTCAGGATCATCACCGCGGTAGCGGCGGGCGATGTCGCGCGTCGAATCCCACGTCGCCTCTCCCTTGAACTCCGAATTCCGCAGCAGCATTCCGAACTGCGCTACGGCGGCGGCGAAGCCAAGATTCGCCCTTGACTCCGACGTCGCATTGCGCACGACGTGCGTCAACAGTTGACTCGTCGACGCATCAGGCTTCTTGTATCGCAGCTTGACCGTCATCAGCTCACCGGATCGGGCCGATTCCCCGACCTTGTGCTCGTCCTGGTACTTGAGCGGCTCCACTGACGGCACATCGATCCGCTCACCGGCGGGGATGATCTCGTACAGCGCCGTCACGGTGTGCCCGGCGCCGATTTCGCCGGCGTCCTTGCGGTCGTCGTTGAAGTCCTCCCGGTTCAACAGGCGGTTCTCGTAACCAATCAGCCGATATGCGCCGACGACGGCTGGATTGAACTCGACCTGGATCTTCACGTCCTTCGCGACCGTGATCAGCGTGGCGCCCGCTTCGGCGATCAGCACGCGACGCGCTTCGTGCAATGAATCGAGGTAGGCGTAGTTCCCATTGCCCTTGTCCGCCAGCTTTTCCATCGTGGAATCCTTGAGATTGCCGGTGCCGACGCCAAGGACCGACAGGAACACGCCACGCTCACGCTGTTGCTCGATGAGCCTCACGAGCTCGCCCTGGCTCGTGACGCCCACGTTGAAGTCGCCATCGGTCGCCAGGATCACGCGGTTGATGCCGCCCTCGATGAACGAGGATGCCGCGACGTTGTAGGCGAGGTGGATCCCCGCTGCGCCGTTCGTCGAGCCTCCGGGCTTCAGGTCGGCGATTGCCCGCTTGATGATGTCCTTGCGATGCCCCGGCGTCGGCGGCAGCACGAGACCGCTCGCGCCGGCGTAAACAACGATGGAGACACGATCGTGGTCGGTGAGGCTGTCGGCGAGCATGCTCATCGCGTTGCGCACGAGCGGGAGCTTGTCGGGTGAAGCCATCGATCCAGACACATCGAGCAGGAACACGAGGTTGCGCGGTGGCGTTCGTTCGGAATCGATGCGCGGCGACTGGAGCCCGATCAATGCCAGCCTGTTTCGCGGATTCCACGGGCACTGCGCAACTTCCGTCGTCACCGAGAACGGCGCATTGGACGGCGCGTTCGGGTACGCGAAGCGGAAGTAGTTGATCAACTCTTCAGTGCGGACCGCATCCGCAGGCGGCAGTTGGCCTTCGTTCAGGAAGCGCCGGACGTTCGAATACGACGCAGTGTCGACGTCGATCGAGAAGGTCGATACGGGATCGTTGGTGACGCGACGAAAACGGTTGTCATCGATGCGATCGTAGGCCTCGGTGTGGAACTGCTGGCGGCCAGGATCGGGATTGAATCGTCCGCCTGCGATGCCGGCCGCGACGGGTGAGGCGGCGGGTACGGCAGGTAGCGCTGACTCACGTGAAAGTGTCTTTGCGTCCTCTCTGGCCCGTGCCTGAGCCTGTGGCTGTTGCACGATCTCCTCGTCGAAGGCCTTCAGCGTCAGGGTCAATTTGATCTGCCCTAGCGGCTGATCACCAACGGTCACCGTCGGCGTGCTCGTCGGCGTGTAACCGTTGAGCACGGCGCGAAGACCGTAGCTTCCCTTCGAAACTCCAGCGAAACGAAACCGGCCCTGGACGTCGGTCTGGGCGCTCAGCACCGTGGTGCCATTCGCCGTCAGTTCGACAAGCACACCCGACAGCGCGTTGCCTGCGCCGTCGACTACGATGCCGTGCACGACCCCGGCCTGAACCGCGGGGCCTTGATAGGTATGGGAAACGAGAAGACCAACCGCCGCGATCCACGCAAGCACCAGGCGCATGACGAGCCTCCCGTAACGTCCGGCTTTAGCCGGACCTTGTGGCGTCCGGCTTCAGCCGGACCTTGTCACCTGATACTTGAACGGAGGGGTGCGGATTTTCTTGCGGAGGCCTGAAAAATGCCCGCCTTCGCTGGTCGCGGGGTATGCGAGCGACCAGCTTCGGCGAGGTCTCGCCGTAGCGCGCACAAATCCCTAGCGCGCGAAGGCGGACCGGAAATCAGTGGCTCAGGGCATAGAGGACGACGTTGATCCCGAAGGCGTAGCCGTCGACGGAAAAATTGTAGAAGTAGCTCGGGTCGTCGGCCTCACGCTCCCAGGAGTCGCCGACGTCGGTGTTGTGTGTGATGAGCACGAGCATCCTGCCGGTACGGTCGTGGATGCCCCGCGCGGTCGGAATGGCACTGTCGGCACCGCGCTCGGACGTTCCGCCGCCGCTGCCCATCCAGTGGTTGATGGACGGAATCTGCGGGACCTTCTTGATCTCGAACTGCGACCGAAAAAGCGGGTGGTCCTTGGGCAGGTCGACGATCGGGTACTCGTGCGGCGGGAGGACCTTCCCGATCTCACGAGCCCAGTGATCCCAGGCGTAGCTTCCCCAAAAGTCGTCCGCCCAGAGGAACCCGCCCTTCTGCAGATACTCCCGCAGCCGCTCGACTTCATCCTCGGCGAAATACGAAGACCCGACCTCGGTCATCATCACGAAGGGGCACTGAAACAGCTCAGCATCGCGCAGGGTTATGACGACGTGTTTCGGTTCGCCGTCGTTCAGGAAACCGACGCGGGTCTTGGTCAGTTCCCCCAGGCGAACCGACAGGTTGATGTCGGCGCGGGGATAGTCGACGCTCCAGTTGCCTCCGTCACCATCGCGGCTGCTCTGGAACATTACCCGGCAGAAGTTGAACGCCCCGTCGAAGGTATCGGGCGTCGGCGTGCGCAGCATGCCGAAGGTGCGTCCGCGCCGGAACTGGGCGGACGTGACCGTGGCGAAACCCGCAGCCAGCACGACCGCCAGGAGCGCCGCCCGTCGCCACCGTCGCATGCCGTAATTGTAGCCGCTGTTCCGTCCACGTAGCGTCCGGCTTTTCCGACTTCGCGCGAAGCGCTACGGCGGACCCGCCGTAGCCGGCGGGAGCCGGACATCGCCCAGGTGAAGCCGGACGCTACGAAGCCTGTTAAGATCTGCCGATCCCCTGAATGGCCACTACTTACACAGCTAAAGACATTACCGTTCTCGAAGGCCTCGAACCGGTCCGCAAACGGCCGGGCATGTACATCGGCGGCGTCGGGAGCACTGGTCTCCACCACCTCGTCTGGGAAATCCTCGACAACTCGATCGACGAGGCGATGAACGGCTACGCCTCGAACATCACGGTTACCCTGCACGAGGATGGGAGTTCCATCACGATTGCGGATGATGGCCGCGGCATTCCGGTCGACAAGCATCCGAAGTCGAAGAAGAGCGCGCTCGAGGTGATCTTCTCGACGCTGCACGCGGGCGGCAAGTTCGACGCGGGTAGCTACAAGACCGCCGGCGGACTCCACGGCGTCGGCGCCAGCGTCGTCAATGCGCTGTCGAAGGAGCTCGTCGCCACTGTCCGCCGGGACGGCGCGCAGTGGGAGATGCGGTTCAAGCAGGGCCAGACGATTGGCGGCCTGAAGAAAGTCGGACCGGCGCGCGGCAGCGGGACAACGGTTTTCTTCCGCCCGGACTCGACCGTGTTTCCGAAGGTCGACTTCGATCCGGAGATCATCGTTCAGCGCCTCGAGGTGTCCAGTTACCTGCACAAGGGCATCAAGATTGTCTTCGAGGACGAGGGATCGAAACAGAAACAGACGTTTCAGCACACCGAGGGGCTTGCCGACTACCTCAAGAAGATCCTCGCCGAGCGCTCGGCAGTCCCTGTTCATGAGGCGCCGTTTACCATTTCGAAAGAGAGCGACGAGAACGGCCTGCGGCTCGACATCTCGCTCCAGTGGACGCAATCGACCGACGAGCACGTTCGCAGCTACGTCAACGGCATTCCGACGGGATCGGGCGGCACTCACGAGAACGGCTTTCGCGCGGGGCTTGGCAAGGCGGTCCGGAACTTCATCGAAACGCACAACCTGTCGCCGAAGGGTGTCTCGCTGACCGCCGAGGACATTCGCGAGGGCCTGGTCGCGGTGCTCAGCGTCTTCGTGCAGGAGCCGCAGTTTCAGGGCCAGACGAAGGATCGGCTGAACAACCCCGAAGTGTTATCCGCCGTCGACTCGCAGGTGCGTCCGGCGCTCGAACACTGGCTGAACACCAACACCAGCATCGCGGAATCGATCGTCGCACGCATCATCCTCGCGGCGCGGGCGCGCGAGGCGAGCCGCGCGGCACAGCAGGAGGTTGCGCGCAAGTCCGCGACCTCGAGCCGGCTGACGCTGCCGGGCAAGCTCAGCGACTGCACGTCGCCGGGCCGCGACGACAGCGAGATCTTCATCGTCGAGGGCGACTCGGCAGGCGGATCGGCCAAACAGGGGCGCGATCGGACCCGTCAGGCGATCCTGCCGCTGCGCGGGAAGGTGCTCAACACCGAGAGCGCGTCGCTCACGAAAGTGCTGGAAAACAAGGAGCTCTCGGATCTCGTGACCGCACTGGGATGCGGGCTTGGAAAGAATTTCGACGCGGCGAGACTGCGTTACGGTCGCGTGATCATCCTTGCCGATGCCGATTCCGACGGCCACCATATTGCGACACTGCTCCTGACCTTCATCTACCGTCACATGGCGGGGTTGATCACAATGGGCCGTGTCTTCCTCGCTCAGCCGCCTCTTTATCGCATTGACGTAGGCAAGGAGAGCTACTGGGCGTTGGACGATGCCCATCGCGATCGCCTGTTGAAGCTGCATGGCAACGGGCGCGCGCGGGCAGAGATTACCCGCTTCAAAGGTCTCGGCGAGATGATGCCGAAAGTCCTGTGGGAAACCACGATGAACCCCAGGACGCGGCGTCTGTTGCGAGTCGATATCTCCGATCAGATCGTCACGGACCGCGTGATCAACGAGCTGATGGGAAAGGATCCCTCCGCGCGGTTCCGGTTCATCATGGAGAGGGCGGAAGATGCGGAAGAACTAGATGTTTAGCGGCATTCGACCTCTTTTTTTGATGCGCGCGGGGCTCCACCCCCGCGCGCGCACGCGCTTCGCGCGACGGCCTTCGGCCTTGCCGCCTCCTCATGGATCAGATGAGGAGGCAGCCTTCTGTCCATCATGACCGAAATCGATCGCCTCATCGATCAACTCGAGCGCGAACACAACGGCGATCCGTGGCACGGCTCGCCGCTCATGAGCGTCCTCGAGGGCGTCACCGCTCAACAGGCGGCGTCCCGCCCGGTTCCGAAAGGCCACACAATCTGGGAACTGGTCCTGCATGTTACGGCGTGGAAGAACGAGACGCGCAAACGGCTGTCAGGAGCAGCCGCCAGCCTGCCCGAAGAAGGGGACTGGCCAGAGACCGGGGCCGCCACTCCGCAGCGCTGGACCGACGCCCTGCTGCGGCTGCAGCGTGCGCACGAACAGCTCGTCGGAGCCGTCAGCCAGCTTCCTGAGGCTACTCTCTACAAAGCGACGAACGATCCTCGGGACAGGCCACTCGGGGCGGGGGTCTCGTACTACGTGCTGCTGCACGGAATCGTGCAGCACGACGTGTATCACTCGGGGCAGATGGCTCTTCTGAAGAAAGCGCTCGGGGCGTAGCCCTTACTCCAGCAGCAGCGCGCCCGGATCCTCGACCAGTTCCTTGATCCGGACCAGGAAGCGAACCGCTTCCGAGCCATCCACGATCCGGTGATCGTAGGTCAGCGCGACGTACATCATCGGCCTGAGTACGACCTGGCCATTCACGCCGATCGGGCGTTCCTGAATCTTGTGGAGACCGAGAATGCCGACCTGCGGCGGGTTGAGGATCGGTGTGCTCAGGAGCGATCCGAACACGCCGCCGTTCGTGATGGTGAAGGTGCCACCCTTGAGATCGGCGAGCGACAGCGAGCCATCTTCGGCACGCCGGGCAAAGTCACGGATCTGCTTCTCGATGTCCGCGAAGCTCATGCCATCGACATCGCGCAGAACGGGAACCACCAGTCCCTCGCTTGCTCCGACGGCCACGCCGATGTCGTAGTAGTGCTTCAGGACGATCTCGTCACCCTGGATCTCCGCGTTGATCCTGGGGAACTCACGCAGGGCGCCGATGGACGCCTTGACGAAGAACGACGCGATCCCGAGGCCGACGCCGTGGCGTTCTTTGAACGATTGCTTGTGACGCTCGCGGAGCGCCATCACCGCCGACATGTCCACCTCGTTGAAGGTGGTGAGCATCGCCGCCGTGCTCTGCGCCTCGACAAGACGCCTGGCAATCGTCGCCCGTCGCTTCGACATGCGGACGCGCTCTTCCATACGTTCTCCGTCCGGTCGTCGAGGAGCCTCGGAGACTGGCGGCGATGGTTTGGCGACGGCGCCTTCGGGCGCCGGCTTCGACACGGCCGCGCTTCCGCGCGCGGCCTGTTCCACATCCCGGCGCATGACCCGGCCGGCGTCGCCGCTGCCACGAACCTGGTTGAGATCGACTTCATGCTGTTCCGCAGCCTTGCGGGCCGTCGGCGTCGATCGCGGGGACTTCTCCTTTTCCTTCGCTGCTGACGCGGAGGCCGCTTGCGCCGCCGCCGGCGCTGCCGCCTTGCTCGGAGCTGGCGCGGCGGGCGGTGCAGCAGGCGCGCTGGCGCCTGCGCGTGCTTCGTCGATCACGCCGAGTACCTCGCCGACCTTCACGTCCTCGCCGTCCTTGCGATCGATCCGGCTGAGGACGCCCGCCTGTGGCGCTCCGACCTCGAGGTCCACCTTGTCGGTCTCGAGCTCGACGAGCGGGTCGCCCGCGGAAACCGCATCGCCTTCCTTGCGCAACCATTTCGCGACACGCGCGTCCACGATGGACTCACCGACTTCGGGTACAACGATGTTTGCTGGCATCTGCGCTCAGTTTCTGACGGTCGTCAACCGGCTGTCGCGTTCGGGCTTTGGCTGCTCCGGCACGTCGCTCTTCGCCGGCGTCGCGCCGTAGGCCTGGTTGACGATGACTTGTTGGTTGTGCGCGTGGCGCGCGGCGGATCCTTCGGCCGGGCTCGCACTGCGCGGCCGCGCCACGCGACGAACCTTACGGCCGCTGGAGACTTCGGTCAGGTGCGGGCGGATGAATTCCCAGGCGCCCATGTTCTCCGGTTCTTCCTGCACCCACACGACCTCGTCGGCCTTCGTGTAGGTATCGATCGCCGCGCGAAGGTCGCGCATCGGAACCGGATATAACTGCTCGAGCCTGACGATCGCGACGTCAGGCCGCGACGCCCGATGCTCCGACGAGATCAGGTCGACATAGACCTTCCCGCTGCAGACGATCACACGCCGGACCTGCGCCGCGCGCGCCTCGGCCTCCTCGTCCTGAATCACCATCCGGAACCGGCCTTCGGCGAACTCCGACGGCGCCGATGCCACGAGCGGGTGACGCAGCAGGCTCTTCGGCGTCAGCACGATGAGCGGCAGCGGGTCGACGAGAAGCAACGCCGCCTGACGCCGCAGCAAGTGGAAGTACTGCGCCGCGGTCGTGCAGTTGGCGACGCGGATGTTGATGTCGGCTGCAAGTTGAAGGAAGCGTTCGGGCCGGGCGCTTGCGTGATCGGGCCCCTGACCTTCATGGGCATGCGGCAACAGCAACACCAGCGACGGGCGCTGACCCCATTTCCCGCGCGCGGAAACCAGGAACTCGTCGATCATCACCTGCGCGCCGTTGATGAAATCGCCGTACTGCGCTTCCCAGATCACCAGCCGTGCCGGCTCCTGAATGTTGTATCCGTATTCGAAGCCGATGACCGCGTTTTCGGTCAGCGGGCTGTTGTGAATCTCGAAGGCCGCACGCGCCTGCGGGAACGCCTGCAGCGACACGTGCACGCGACCCGTTTTCACATCGTGAAACACGGCGTGGCGATGGCTGAATGTTCCGCGCTCGACATCCTCGCCGGTCACGCGGACGCTGACGCCGTCTGCCAGAATCGACGCCAGCGCCAGTTCTTCCGCCGTTGCCCAATCCACGCTCTTCGCCGCGGCATCGTCGAGCACATGACCGCGCTTTTCGCGGCCGCGTTCGAGCTTACGGTGAATCGTGAACTCGGGGGGGACTTGCAGCAAGGCCGCGTTGAGCTCGCGAAGACGGTCGAGCGGCACGGCTGTGATCGCCCGGGACGCGGCGCCAGGGGGCGGTGGTTCGGGCTCTGGCTCGACGAGGTCCTGTTCCGGCTTCAGTTCATCGAGCGCCGCCTGAAGCTCGCCAATGTGCTTCTTGACGAGCGCCTCTGCCGCCTCGGCGGTCGTCACGTCGCGGCTGGTAAGCGTCCTGGCCCACAGATCCCGGACTGTCGGATGTTCCGCGATCCGCTGATACATCAGCGGCTGCGTGAACGCCGGCTCATCGCCTTCGTTGTGGCCGTGACGGCGATAGCCAATCAGATCGATGAGGAAGTCCCGATGGAACCTCGTGCGATACGCCACCGCAAGACGTGCCGCCTCGACACATGCCTCCGGATCGTCTGCGTTGACGTGGACGATCGGAATCTTGAACCCGCGCGCAAGGCCGCTCGCGTAGGACGTGCTGTAGACGTCCTCCGGCCCGGTCGTAAATCCGAGCTGATTGTTGACGATGATGTGGATCGTGCCACCGGTCGTGTAGCCTGGCAGCCGCGAGAGGTTGAGCGTCTCGGCGACCACGCCCTGCCCCGGAAATGCCGCATCGCCGTGGATCAGCACCGGAACGCTTCTCGACGGATCGAACGTCGGCGCGCCCGGCGCATCGACGGATGTGCCAGCCGCCCGCGCCATCCCCTCGACGACCGGATCGACAGCCTCGAGGTGGCTGGGGTTTGGCGGCATCGCCACGACCAGGTCCATCCGTTCGCCGCCCTTGATCGCCCGGCGGACACCGGCGTGGTACTTCACGTCGCCGGTCCATGCCATGTCTTCCTTGAAGCTGCGGGATGACACAGGGTCCTTGAACTCGGCAAGGATCTGCGCGTACGGCTTGTTGAGCACGTGCGCCATGACGTTCAGGCGGCCCCGATGCGCCATGCCGATCAGGATGCTGCGGATGCCGCTCTCAGCTGAATCGCCGATCACCTCGTCGAGGACCGGCACCAGCATGTCGGTCCCTTCGATCGAGAACCGCGTTTTGCCCGGGAAGGTACGGTGCAGGAATCGCTCGAACGCCTCGACCTCGGTCAGACGGTCGAGCAGCACCATCGGGTCGATCGGATCGGCCGGCGCGCGGAAGCGACCGCATTCGACTGCGTGACGAAGCCAGTCGCGCTCTTCGGGCACGAAGACGTGCGCGAAGTCGTAGCCGGCCGTCGAACAGTAGATCTGTCTGAGCGACTCGATCGCGTCGAGCGCCGTGGTGGCATCGCCGCACTGCGGGCCGGCGACCAGATGGGCGGGCAGACTTCGGAGATCCTGCTCGGTGACGCCGTGTGTCTCGGCACGCAGCGACGGATCCCCATGGGGCTTGCTGCCGAGCGGATCGAGTTGCGCGGCAAGGTGGCCGTACCGGCGGATCGAGTCCGCAAGGTTCACCGCCCCGACGATCTTCTGGACCGATACTCCGGAGGCGTCGACCGTAAGAGCGGGACCCGTCAGGTTGTCGTCGGCAGGCGGTGTCCAGGTTTCGAACAGCGCCCGGGTCTCAGGATCAACCGAAGAAGGATCCTTGCGGTACTTATCGTACTGTTCCAGGACATACCCGCGGTTCAGCCCGGCGAAATCCTGCCACCCTGACATATGTCTATGATTCTAACAAAGGGTGGCGGATTCGCCCCGACGCATGGTGCACGCGTGCGCACGTACGTGCACCAGTAGCTCATTCGTAACGCAGAGCCTCGATTGGATCGACACGGCTCGCGCGGGCGGCGGGGGCCCACGCAGCCAGGATGCCGACGCCGGCCAGCGCGAGCGTCACCAACCCGATGGTCAGCGGATCCGCGGGCTGGACACCGAACAGCAACCCGCTGATGCCCTGGCCGGCGAGCACGAGCACGGTCACGCCAATGGCCAGACCAATGGCCACCAGCCCGGCGACCTGCCGCAGAACAAGCCAGACCACGTCGTGGCGCTGGGCGCCGATCGCCAGGCGGACCCCGATTTCCTGCGTTCTGGCGCTGACCGAGTAGGACATCACCCCGTAGACACCGACCGCAGCCAGCACGAGCGCGACGCCGGCAAAAACCATCAGCAGCGTCGCGGCTATGCGCTGCTGGAAGGATGACGTGGCGACTGCTTCTTCGAGCGTCTGGGTCATGTAGACCGGCTGCTCGGGATCGATCGATACGACGGCCTGCCGCACTGACCCGAGCAATGCCGCAGGCGGACCGTCCGTCCGCACGAGCAGGAAGAGCTGATTCCATGCGGTCTGCTGCCACACCGGAATCACGATCTCCGGACGCGGCGGCGCGGTCGCACCGTTGTTGCTGTAGTCCGAGATCACGCCGACGATCGTGACCCACGGGCGCGGGCGGTCTGGACTACCGATCGTCAACCGCTGCTCCAGCGGGTCGACGCCTGACAGATATCGGCTGGCGAACGCCTGATTGACGATCGCGACGAGCGGTGCCTTCAATCGATCGGCGGGTGTGAATCCCCGCCCGGCACGAAGCGACACGCCAAGCGTTTCGAAATGACGCGGCGTGGCGACCGTGATCAACGCGTTCGGCAGTTTCGTCTTTTCTGTTGCGCTCCGTTCGAGCGTGAACTGCGTGTCGAAGGAGCCCATCGGCGGGAACTGCGACGCAGCCGAAGCCGAACGTACGCCGGGAATCGCTTGTACGCGCTCGATGAGCGAATCGAAGAATACGTTCGCCGCCTCGGCTGGATACTTCTCGCGCGGGAGCGTCAGGCGCATGGTGAGCACACCTTTCGGCTCGAAGCCTGGATTGACGCGCTGAATGTTCAGCACCGAGCGCATCAACAGGCCGGCGCCAAGGAGCAGCACGACCGACAACGCAATCTCGACGACCACCAGCGCCTGGCGCAGCCGTCCGCCGCGCGTCGATCCTGTGCGCCCTTCCTTGAGCGAATCATGGGGATCGGTTCGCGTAGCCTGAATCGCAGGCAGGAACCCAACCAGCAGGCCGGCAACGATCGCGATCGCCAGGCTCCACCAGAGCACTCGCGCGTTCACGCCGGCGTTCAGGCCCAGCATCTGGAACTGCGCGGGAATGAGCACTGGGGATGCCTTCAGCGCCAGGTAGGCGAATGCCACCCCGCCGAGGCCCCCAGCCAGCGACAGCATGAGGCTCTCGGTGAGCAGATGACGAGCGATCCGCCAACGTGCTGCACCAAGCGCCAGCCGCACCGCCAGTTCGCGATGGCGGGTCGTCGATCGGGCCAGCAGCAGATTGGCCAGATTGGCGCATGCGATCAGCAGGACGAGGCCAACGGCGGCGAGCAGGATCCACGCGGCGGCGCGGACGTCCTGAAGGAGCGCCGCGGCCCACGGCGTCGCCTGAAGGTGCCAGCCTTCGTACTCGGCGAATCGCGGGCGCTCGGCTTGATCGGTCTGCGCCGCAAGGGTCGCGAGCTCCGCGTTGGCCTGCGTGATTGTGGCGCCCGGCGCGAGACGCGCGACGATCGTGAACTGACGGACGTTGCGCGGCATCTGAGCAGGATCGCCGCCCCAGGGAATCCACAGGTCCGTGCCGATCAGCACGAGGCCGGGTGGCATGACGCCAACGACGGACGCGCTGTTCCCGCCAATCCGGATGGCCCGGTTCAGGATGTTTGGATCGCTGCCGAAGCGTGTCTGCCAGAGGCGATGGCTGATGATGGCAGCCGGCGGTCCATTGGGCCCGAGCTCCTCGCGCGTGAACCCGCGGCCGAGCAGCGGTTTCATCCCGATGACGGGAAACAAATCGTCGAGCAGGAGCGCCGTGAACACGCGCTCTGGCACGTCGCCTCCGGAGATGTTGCGGTTGCCGAGATCGAACGCGCCGATCTGCGAGAAGCTCCGGTTCTTGCGAATGTCGGCGTATTCAGCGGGCGAGAGCGCTTCGACGTACGTCACGTCCGAGGACAGCTTCGGGAACGTCACACCCACCGACACGAGACGGTTGGGTTCCGGATACGTAAACGGATGGAACACGAAACCGTCGAGCAGGCCATAGATGGCCGCGTTTCCGCCGATGGCAAGTGCGAGCGAAAGCACGGCGACCGCCGCGAACGCGGGACGTCGCACGAACTGGCGGAGCGCATAACGCGCATCTTGAATGAAGGTATCCATCTCGCTCCTCTTGGGATGGTTCGGCGGTGCAGGGGCTCCGGCGCCCGTTGCCTCGCGCAGGCGATTGCGCACCTGTCGCGTTCGTTGCCGGCCCGCGCTGGCCGTGACGTCACGAATGATGTGGATCCAGAAGGCCGCGTGGCCTCGGACGCCGCGATGCCGGGGCTCGTTGCGAAGCGACTCGAAGGTCTCGAGCAGCTCGGTGCCATAGCGCCGGCGGAATCCTGCCGGATAACACCACAAGAGCGCCTGGAACAGGCGCATCTACGCCAGGCCTTTCTTGAGCCGTGGGTTGGCTCTGGCCTGGTCCACGAGCGCACCCAGCTGCTGCAGTTTCTCGCGCAGTGCCGTCCACCCGCGCTCGGTGAGCTGGTAGTACCGGCGCTGCGCCTCCTGGCCGTTGGCCGGTTCGGCGTCGCGCGGCGCGGCCGATTCCTCGATCAGGCCGCCTTCCTCGAGACGCTGTATTGCTTCGTAGAGTGTCCCCGGTCCAAGGCGAATGACACCCGAGGTCCGCCGCTCGACGTCCTGCTTGATCGCATAGCCGTGCCGGGATCCGTCCGCCAGGGCGAGCAGAATGTGCAACACCGGCAGGGACAACGATTTCTTGTTTTGCGGCATCTTCGCTAATTCTTCGCTGGTGGCTGGCACCTTCGCCGGGAAGGTGCCAGCCACCCTTCCCGTGGGGCGCGACCGGACCCCATTGAGCGGTGAGGTTCCTGCCAAACGTATCGTTAGACGATATGTTGAGGGAGGAAGTTTACCTAAAATGAGGGGGAGGCGGAAGCCGGACACTACGTACGCCGACGGCGCGGGATCGTGAGGGATTTCCACTCGGACGAGCGGAGGTGTTTCGCGAGCAGGACGATTTGACCCACGTGGTAGGCGTGGTGGGTCATTTGCCGGTCGAGCGCCTGAATCACGGAGTGGCGCTCCCCGCGGATGTAGACATCGCGAAGCAAATCGTCGGGCGTCAGGGAATCGAGTGTCGCAAACAGGCGCGCCCATCCGCTTTCCCAATCCGCCATCACCTGACTGCGCGTGGGCGGCTGCTCGAGCTCGAACTCGCCGTCGCGATTCCTGTCCGGCTTCTCCCCATCCGTCGTCAGGAAATCCGTGAAACGCGACCGCAGGTTGCCGGCCATGTGGCGCATGACGATCGCAATGCTATTGGCCTCCTCGTCGAGCGTGACGTGGAGATCCTCGTCGCCGGCCTGTGCGAGGGCGCCTTCGGCGAGCTTCTTCAGCTTCCGGAACTGGTCGCGAACGTCTTCCAGATACGCTTGAGCGGGTGTCATGAGTCTTACCGGATCGATGAAGGCCAACTTCCGTGGTTCGTGGTTCGTAGTTCGTGTTTCGTCGCGCGCTTGGCACCGGGATCGGCGAGACACGGACTACGGAATACGGACCACGGCTTCCTTGACGATTCCCTTCATTTCATTCTGCTCTGAGCGCCAGCAGCGGGTCGATCCGCGTCGCCCGACGCACGGGCGCCAGCGCGGATCCGGCAGCGACGAGGGAGAGGATCGCCGCCACCCCGAGATAGGTCGCCGGATCCGACGGCGACACCTCATACAGAATACTCCTCGCCGCGTGCGCTATGGCAGCGCCTCCCGCAAGGCCGAGGATGGAGCCAATCAACACCAGCGTGAGTGTCTGTTTGACGACCATGCGCCGGATATCAGCGGGTACCGCCCCGAGCGCCATCCGTATGCCGATCTCCTGCACGCGCTGGCTGACCGAGTAGGAGATCACGCCGTAGAGTCCCGAACCGGCGAGGACGAGGGCAAGCACCGCGAATGCGGCAAACATCCCCGTCAGGATCCGGTTGCTCGAAAACTCATCGTCGAACGCTTCCTCCATCGTGCGAAGCGACTGGACGGCGACATTTGGATCGAGCGAGCGGACTTCAGCGCGCACCGGCGCAGTCAGGGTATCCGGATTCTGACCGCGGATCATGACGGCCATCGCGCGTGAGGGCCGTTGCCTCGCGGAAAGGTACACCTGCGGATTCGCGCTGCGCAGATCGGCCCTGCGGACGTTGCCGGCAATGCCCACCACCTGGATCCATCGGCCGCCGTCGCGATCGATCTGAAAGCGACCGCCAACGGCACGGCGTGGATCGCCCCAGTAACGGCGCGACATCTCTTCGTTCACGACGGCCACGGGCATCGCGTCGCGAGTATCCTGAGGTTCGAAGCCACGACCGGCGATCAGCGGAATGTCTGCCGCCGCAAAGAACTGCTCGCTTGCGATCGACTGCACGGCCCACGGGCGATCCTCCGGCCGCGGCGGCACGTGGCCGTCGACGGTCACCGGGCTGATCGCTTCCCCACCGAGCACTGGCAGACGATCGACTGTCGCCACAACGTGACTTCCCGGCAGCGCTCCCAGCCTGGAGAACAGGCGATCGTAGTAGTCGGTCACGGAGGCGTCGGTCGGATAGCGCCAGTCCGGGGCATCCACACGCATCGTGAGAATTCCTGATGGCTTGAACCCCAGATCCGTGCGGTTCATCGCGATCATGGTTTGCACGAGCAAAGCCGAGACGATCAGGAGCGTCATCGCGAGCGACAGTTGCGACACGACGAGCGCGGCGCGGCTTCGCCTGCCGCGGACGCCGCCGCCCGCGCGCGTACTGCTGTCCTTCAGCGTCTCGTTCAAATCCGCGCGTGACGATTGAAGCGCCGGCAGCAGGCTGAAGACCAGCGGCGTGACGAGCGCAAGCACTGATGTGAAGAGCAGCACGTTCCGGTCGATCACGACGAGATGGAAGAACGGCTCGTACGCGGCCGCCTTGATGATCGCCAGGCCCGCGTAAGCGAGCGCGAGACCCAGGGCGCCTCCCAGGATCCCGAGCAGGACGCTCTCGGTCAGCAACTGCCGGATCACGCGAACCCTGCTGGCACCCAGGGCGGCCCGAACCGCCAGCTCCCGCCGGCGGCCTGTGGCGCGCGCGAGCACGAGGTTGGCAATGTTGGCGCAGGCAATGAG
>Ga0075430_100002205_pt1 | contig 16139 bp, 11 predicted proteins | sample RhiMetdeltSRZDD4_FD_75294 | JGI IMG/M metagenome (GOLD analysis project Ga0075430, IMG submission 75294) | Populus rhizosphere microbial communities from Tennessee, USA - Rhizosphere MetaG P. deltoides SRZDD4 | ecosystem: Host-associated > Plants > Roots > Rhizosphere > Soil | place: USA... | reverse complement strand
CGGCTGGTCGGGCTGATCGGAGTAGGGCGACTCCTTCGTCATCGCGAGATAGGAGTGGGGGATCTCGGCGAAGCGCAGCAGGCCGCTCTGGTTGAGCAGCACGTGCAGCTCGTGGATCGGCTCGAGCGAGCGCGCGAGAGCGCGGATCATCAGGTCGCAGTCCCCGCGGGTGCCCACGAGCGAGTAGGCGCGCAGGTAGTGGCCCTCGGCGAAGTCCCGGCAGGCGGCGGCGAACTCCTCCTTGTCGGCGGCGCGCTCCTCGGCCGAGCGCCGCCGCCAGGCGGGATCGACCTTGAGAAAGGTGTATTTCACGTAGTTGCGCGCGTCGGTCACCCGTCAAGTGTGGCCGATAGGATGGGCCGGGTGCGACTAGCCCTGGTATCGCCCTACTCGTACACATATCCGGGCGGTGTCGGGCGCCACGTGGAGGCTCTGGCCGAGGAGCTTCTCGAGCAGGGCCACGACGTTCGGCTACTGGCGCCCTACGACCCCGACGACCGGATCTCGCGAGCGATGCATCGCGGCGCTCCGCCGCAGCCCCGCCCGCTCCCCGAGTACGGCATCTCGCTCGGAAGAACGGTCGGCCTGCCGATGAACGGCGCGGTCTCCAACCTGAGCATCTTCCCCGAGGCGGTGGGCATCCTCGGGCGTGAGCTGCGCGGCGGCGGCTACGACCTCGTGCACGTCCACGAGCCCAACGCCCCGTTGGTGTCCTGGTACGCCGCCGAGACCACCCGCGTCCCCACCGTCGCGACGTTCCACACCTACTCCACGAGCCGCATCGTGGGCGGACTCACGGCCAACGTGCTCGGCGCGCGCCGCCTCTACTCGAAGCTGAGCGCCCGGATCGCGGTATCCGAGGCCGCGAGCTGGACCGCCCAGCGCTTCTACGGCGGCCGCTACCGGATCGTGCCCAACGGGGTCGACCTGGGCGCCGCGGTGCCCGACCCCGAGCGTCCTCACGACGAGCTTCGCATCCTGTTCGTCGGCCGCGCCGAGGAGCGCAAGGGCCTGCCCGTGCTGCTGCGCGCCTTCGAGGCGCTGCGCGGGGCCGAGGTCAAGGCGCGCCTGATCGTGGCCGGCCCCGAGCCCGCGGAGGTCGAGCCGCTGCTGCTCGAGCCCGCCGGCGTGGAGCTGGCCGGGCGCGTGGACGACGCGGAGAAGTGGCGCCTGCTCGGCCAGGCCGACCTGCTCTGCGCCCCGTCGCTCGGCGGCGAGAGCTTCGGGATGGTGCTCACCGAGGCGTTCGCCTCGGGCACGCCCGTGGTGGCGTCGAACATCGCGGGCTACCGCGACGTTGTGCGCGAGGGGCGCGACGGCCTCCTGGTGCCGGTCGGCGACCCGGTGGAGCTCGGCGAGGCGCTGCGGGCGCTCGCCTTCGATCCCGTCAGGCGCCAGGCGATGGCCGCCTCGGCGCGCGAGCGGGCGGAGCGCTTCGCCTGGCCGCACGTGGCGGCGGAGGTCACCGACGTCTACGAGGAGGCCCTCGCGCTGCCGCAGCCATCAGGCCGGGTCGCGCGAATTGCGCGCCGGGCCGGAGCGCTCCCGGCCCAGCCCGGCCCGCGCGTGCCACCTCAGCGGCTGCCCTCGCTCGAGCCCAAGTCCGCCGCTCCCACCGGGCCGCGCCGCGCCGCGCGCCTGGCGCGCCGCGCGGTCCTCGCCGCGGGAATCCTGGTCGGCGTGGGCCTCACGGCGCTCGCGCTGCAGCGGCTCGGCGTCGAACCGATCGCTCGCGCGATGCTGGCCGCCACGCCCGTCTGGGTGCTGGCGGCGTTCGCGCTGATGTGCAGCTCGATGCTCCTGCGTGCCGAGGCGTGGCACGCCATCCTGCGCGCCGCCCTGCCGGGCACGCGCGTCCGCCGGCGCGACACCGCGCGCGGCACGATGATCGGCGTGCTCATGTCGGCCACGCTGCCGGCGCGTCTCGGCGAGCCGTCGAGGGCGTTGATCGTCGCCCGCCGAACTGGCCGCGTGCGCGACCGCTTCCCGGTCGTGCTCGGCACGCTCGTCTCCCAGACCCTGCTCAACATCCTCGCCCTGATGATTCTCGGAGGCGTGATGTTCGCCACCGTCGGGCTCTTCCAGGGCAACGAGGACGCGCTCGTGATCGCCACGCTCGTGCCGGTCGTGCTGCTGGTGCTGGTGCTCTGCGCGCCCTGGATCCTGCGTCGCGGCACTCCGTCGCGCTTCCAGCGCGTGCAGCAGGCGGCCGCCCACGCCCGGCGCGCCATGGTCCAGGTGCGCCGCGGGCTCGAGGTCTTCCGCAAGCCAAAGCTCGGCGGATGGGCGGCCCTCATGCAGCTCAGCGCCTGGGGGATCCAGTGGCTCGCCTGCTATGCGCTGCTCGTGGCGCTCGGTCTCGACGAGCGCGCCGGGCTCGGCGCCGCCGCCGCCGTGCTGTTCGCCGTGAACGTGACGGCTGCGCTGCCCGCCACCCCGTCGAACCTGGGCGTCTTCCAGGCGGCCTGCGTTGCGGTGCTCTCCGCGTACGGGGTGAGCAAGACGAACGCGTTTGCCTACGGGGTGATCCTGCAGGCGGTGGAGATGGCCACGGCGGTCGCCATGGGCATGCCGGCGCTGGTGCGCGAGGGCATGACCTGGCGTGACCTGCGCCTGCGTGCCCTGCACGCGGCGCCCGTCGAGCTGAGCGCGATGGGCAACCCTCGCGGCCGCGGCGAGGCCGCCGAAGCCGAGGCTTGATGAGCCGCGGGGCGGGGGCGGGGGCGCTGGCTCTTGCCCTGCTCGCGGGGGCCGTTCTGGCGCCGCCGGCGAGCGCGTACCGGATTGCCGGGCAGCGCTGGCCCAACGAGGAGATCTCGGTGGCGAACACGGCGCCGCGCTACGCGCTCGCCGTGCGCCAGGCGATAAGAGCCTGGAACCGCGCCGACGTGGGCGTCCGCTTCACGCGCGCGCCCGCCAACCGCGCGCGCGTTGTCTTCAGCTACTCCCGCTCCGGTGGCTCCGGACGCTATGGCTGCGAGGGGGTCGCGGGGGCGGCCGGGGCCGGCTACCCGTCGCCGTTCGTGACCGCCACCGTGAGGGTGATCCGCAACTGCCTCGATCCCGGCCTCCGCCGCCTGACCGCGATGCACGAGCTCGGCCACGTGCTCGGCCTCGGCCACGAGACGCGCCGCTGCGCGCTGATGAACCCGACAGGCGACGTGGAGAGGCGCCTCCCCTCCCTGTGCCCGTCCGGCACCCGCGTGCCGACCCGGGACGACGTGCGCGGGACGCGCTCGCTCTACCGCCGGCGGCCGCCCCGCGTGAGCTCCGCCATCGGGCTGTTCAACCCGGGCCACGGCTCGCGCCTGCCGTTCAGCGGGGGCGTCCTGCGGCTCTCCGCTGCCGCGCGCAACCCCGCGCTCGAGTACCGCTGGGACTTCGGCGACCCGGCGTCCGGCGCCGACAATCGCGCCACCGGCCTCGACGCCATCCACACCTACGCGCTGCCCGGCGTGTACACCATCACGCTCACCGTCTACGACGGCGGCGCGCTGATCGCCACGACCCGCAACCGGGTCGAACTCTTCTAACGATGAACGTCCCGGAGTATGTGCTCTGGCAGCCAGTCCGGGACGTTCATGGTGGAGCGGGCGTGTGCTTTTCGATGAACGTCCCGGAGTATGTGCTCTGGCAGCCAGTCCGGGACGTTCATGGTGGAGCGGGCCGGACCGGCGGCACCCGTCTGACAAGCGGCGCGTAACCGGGCGACGGGCGGCTACCTTTCAGGGGGCGTATGCGAGGCCTCCGTGTACTGGCCCTGGGTGCTCCGGCTGCTGCCCTTCTCGTCGCGGCACCCGCTGCTGCCGCGGCTCCTCCGCTGCGCCTGGCGGACAGCACGGACGGGACGTTCGCCTCCGGCGAGGCGATCGTGCGCTTCGAGCCCGGCACGTCCGCTTCCGATCGGGGCGCAACCCGCCGTGCCGCGAACGTCGCGTTCGAGCGCTCGCTGTCGGTGGCCAGAACGCAGGTGGTGAGCTTCGACGGGTCCGTTCACGGCGCCGCGGCCCGGCTCGAGCAGCAACCGAAGGTCGCGTATGCGCAACCGAACTACCGCTACCGCGCGCAGGCCGCGCCGCCCCCGGACGACCCGTTCTTCACGCAGCTGTGGGGCCTTGGCGGGACGCCGGGAGTCGGCGTCCTGAGTGCCTGGGACGTGACCCGCGGCGCGGGCCAGGTGATCGCGGTGGCCGACACTGGAGTCGACCTCACTCACGACGACCTGGCCGCGGGCCTGTGGTCGAACCCCGGCGAGGTGGCCGGCAACGGCATCGACGACGACGGGAACGGCAAGACCGACGACGCACGCGGCTACGACTTCGTGGACGAGGACCCCACGCCCGACGACTACGAGTTCCACGGCACGCACGTGGCCGGCACGGCGGCCGCCAGAGCCGGCAACGCACACGGGGTGGCCGGTGTGGCACCCGACGCGCGGGTCATGGCGGTGCGCGTCCTCAACAGCCGGGGATTCGGTCTCAGCTCGGACATCGGAGAGGGAATCTCGTACGCCGCGCGAGAGGGCGCGGGCGTGGTCAACCTGAGCCTCAGCGGGCCGGCCGGCGGCTCGGGCGACCAGTTCCTGGCGAGTGCCGTGAATGAGGCCCGTACCTTCAACACGGTCGTGGTGGCAGCGGCCGGGAACGATGGCACCAACAACGACACGGCCCCCGTCACGCCGTGCACACTGCCCGCCGACAACCTGATCTGCGTGACCGCCGTGAACCAGTCGGGTGGGATGCCGAGCTTCGCGAACACCGGCCGGACCACCGTCGACGTCGCCGCGCCCGGGGTCGGCGTCCTCAGCACCAAAACGGACTACGTGCGGATGTTCGAGGACGACTTCAACACCGGGCTCGGAAAATGGGCGCAGTTCGCGGGCAACACCAGCAACTGGGGGATCGAGGGCGGCGCAGCGAGCGACAGCCCCGGCGTCAACTACGTGAAGAACGCGTACTCGGAGCTGGACGCGGCCGCGAACGTCGACCTCTCAAACCGCAGGGGCTGCCGGCTGCATTTCTCCTCCACCTTCAGCCTGGCGTCGAACGACTTCTTCTTCGCCGGTGTGTTCGACCAGAGCAACCCGTCGGAGGGAGACGGCCTGCGGTTCACCGGAAGCTCCGGAACGCTGGAGCCGTTCGAGGCCCCGGTCAACGACCTCGACGGGCGAGCGGACGTGCGGCCCTTCCTCGCCGTGCAGGCGGACGCGAACAGCGCCGTCGCGCAGGGGGCCATCGTCGACGATCTTCGGCTGCTCTGTCGCGATAACACCTACCTCGACGCCACTACTTCGGAGTCGACCATGGACGCGAACGGCGCCGGCAACTACGTGCAGTTCAGCGGCACCTCGATGGCGACGCCGCACGTCGCGGGCATCGCCGCGCTCGTGAAGGCGGCCGCTCCCGGTCTCTCCGCCGCCGAGGTGATCGCGGCGATCAGGACGGGCGCGCAGCCGCTGTCGTCGCTCGCCGGGCGAACCGTTTCGGGAGGTACCGCCAGCGCCCCCGGCGCGCTCTCGGTCGCCCTGGGGCAGCCGATCGGGCAGCAGGGCACGACTACGCAGCCCGCGCCGGGTGCGACGGCGCCACCGGGAGGCAGCACGACCACCCCCACGCCGACGGCCGTCCGCCCCGGCCCCGCGGGCTTCGGGCGGCGCTTCGCGGTCGACCGCCGTGGGCGGCTGCGGATGCGGATCGCCGGCGAGGCGCGGCTGGCCGGCGTCGTGAGCCTCAGCGCCACCACGAAGGCGCTCGCGGCGCGGCGCGTGCGGATCGCCCGCGCTCGCTTCACCCTCGACGCGCGCGGTCGCGCCACCGTGCGCCTGCTCGTGACGCGCCGGGCCCGGCGCGCGCTGCGGCGGGGGGGCACGCTGCGGGCGCGAGCCGCCGTCGAGCTCCGAAACGCCGCGGGACTGCGCAGCATGACCTTCGGGAGGATCGTGCTCGTGCGCAAGCGCTGAGCGGCGGCCTGTCGACAGGGCAACCTTCACACAATCGTGTCAAGGTTTGCTATCCTCGCGCCCGTGGCTGCGCGTGACTACATCGAGGCTGTTCGCTCCCGTGTCGTCGTCTTCGACGGCGGCATGGGCGCCACGCTCGAGCAGTTCGACCTGACCTCCGAGGACTACGGCGGTCTGGCCGGCAAGTGCCACGAGGCGCTCGTGCTCAACCGGCCCGACGTGATCCAGGGCGTGCACGAGTCGATGCTGGAGGCCGGCGCCGACGTCGTCGAGACAGACACATTCCAGGGCAGCCGGCTGAAGCTCGAAGAGTGGGGTCTCGGCGAGCACACGCTCGAGATCAACAGGCGAGCGGCCGAGATCGCCCGCGCCGCCGCGGGCGAGGACCGCTTCGTGGCCGGCTCGATCGGCCCGACCGGGCACCTCCCAGCCAGCGACGACCCGACCCTCGGCAAGATCACGTTCCGCGAGCTGGTCGAGGTCTTCACCGAGCAGGCGCGCGGGCTCGTGGACGGCGGCTCGGACCTCATCATCGTCGAGACCGCGCAGGACATCCTCGAGGTCAAGGCGGCCATCTTCGGCGCCCGCGAGGCGTTCAAGCTGAGCGGCAGGAGCGTGCCGATCCAAGCCAGCGTGTCGTTGCTGCCGAACGGCGGCAAGATGCTGCTCGGCACCGACATCGAGGCCGTGCTCACGACCTTGATCGCCCTCGACGTCGACGCGATTGGCCTCAACTGCTCGACCGGCCCCGAGGACATGCGCGACGCGATCCGCTACCTGGGCGAGTTCAGCCCGGTGCCGGTGCACTGCATCCCGAACGCCGGGCTGCCGCTGCAGGGTCCGGACGGCGAGACGATCTTCCCCGAGGAGCCCGATCCGCTCGCCAACACGCTGCAGGAGTTCGTCGAGCGCCACGGCGTGTCGGTCGTGGGCGGCTGCTGCGGCACCACGCCCGACCACATCGCCGCGATCGTCGACCGGGTGGGCGGCCGCGACGCCACGACGCGCCCCGACACCCGCCGGGCGCTCGTCTCCTCGATGATGACCGCCACCCCGCTCGTGCAGGAGCCGCGCCCCACGCTGGTGGGCGAGCGCGTGAACTCGCAGGGCTCACGCAAGGCCAAGGAGCTGCTCCTCGCCGACGACTACGACGGCATCCTGCGGATCGCCGAGGACCAGGTGACCGGCGGCGCGCACGTGCTCGACGTCTGCGTCGCGCTCACCGAGCGCCAGGACGAGGACGAGCAGATGCGGGAGGTGGTGAAGCGCATCTCGCTCACCCAGCCCGCGCCGATCCAGGTCGACTCCACCGAGCCGGACGTGATCCAGGCGGCGCTCGAGGCGATCCCCGGTCGCGCGATCGTGAACTCGGTGAACCTCGAGGCGGGCCGCGACAAGCTCGACCTGCTCGCTCCGCTCGTCAAGGCCCACGGCGCCGCGCTGATCGCGCTCACGATCGACGAGGTCGGGATGGCCAAAACGGCCGAGCGCAAGCTCGAGGTGGCCAGGCGGATCGTCGAGCTGGCCTGCGACGAGCACGGGCTCGAGCGCGAGGCGCTGATCTTCGACGCGCTCACGTTCACTCTCACCACCGGCGACGAGGAGTGGAAGCCGAGCGCCGTCGAGACGATCGCGGGCATCAAACTGATCAAGGCCGAGCTGCCCGGCGTGAAGACATCGCTTGGCGTGTCGAATGTGTCGTTCGGCGTCTCGCCGATCGGCCGGGCGGTGCTCAACTCCGTGTTCCTTCACCACTGCGTGGAGGCGGGGCTCGACCTGGCGATGGTCAACCCCAACCACATCACCCCGTACGGCGAGATCTCCGAGGCCGAGCGCCAGCTGGCCGACGACCTCGTGTTCAACCGCAAGGACGACGCGCTCGAGCGCTTCATCGCCCACTTCGAGCAGAAGGGCGAGTCCGAGGAGGAGGCGGGCGGGGCCGACCCGACCGAGGGCATGGAGCCCGAGGAGGCGCTCCACTTCCAGATCCTGCGCCGCAAGAAGGACGGCGTGGAGGACTGGATCGACCGCTCCGTCGACAAGATCGGCGCGGTGCCAACGCTCAACCAGGTGCTGCTGCCCGCGATGAAGGAGGTGGGCGACAAGTTCGGCGCCGGCGAGCTGATCCTGCCGTTCGTGCTCCAGTCGGCCGAGGTGATGAAGCGCGCCGTGGCGCAGCTCGAGAACTACCTCGACCGCATCGAGGGCCACACCAAGGGCAAGGTCGTGATCGCCACCGTGTTCGGCGACGTGCACGACATCGGCAAGTCGCTCGTGAACACGATCCTCACGAACAACGGCTACACGGTGATCGACCTCGGCAAGCAGGTGCCCGTGGACACCATCATCAACGCCGCCGTGGAGCACGAGGCGGACGCGATCGGGCTCTCGGCGCTGCTCGTGTCGACCTCGAAGCAGATGCCCACGTGCGTCCAGGAGCTGCACGAGCGCGGGCTCGAGTTCCCGGTGCTCGTGGGCGGCGCCGCGATCAACCGCGACTTCGGCCGCCGCATCCTCTACCCCAAGGGCAAGGACTCCGACGAGGTCTACGAGCCCGGCGTCTACTACTGCAAGGACGCGTTCGCGGGCCTCGCGACCGTCGACAAGCTCGTCGACGAGGAGGAGCGCGGCCCGCTCGTGGAGCGCATCCGCTCCGAGGCCAAGGCGCTGCGCGAGAAGCCCGTGGTGGACGACAACGCGCCGCCGGTCACCGACAGCTCCGTGCGCTCGAGCGCGAGCACCGACGTCCCGATCCCCGAGCCGCCCTACTGGGGGGCCCGCGAGGTCGACGTCGACCTCGACGACGTGTACCCCTACCTCGACCGGCACGTGCTGTTCAAGCTCCACTGGGGCGGACGCGGGGTGAAGGGCGAGGACTGGGAGCGGCTCGTGCACGGCGACGGCGACGAGGAGGGCTTCGCCGCGAAGCTCGAGCGCATGTGGCGCGAGCAGGACTACCTGCGCCCGCGCGCGAAGCTCGGCTACTTCCCCTGCGCGGCGGACGGCAACGAGCTCGTGGTGTTCGACCCGGAGGACTCCTCGCGCGAGCTCGAGCGCCTGAGCTTCCCGCGCCAGCCGAAGCACGACCGCATCTGCCTGTCGGACTTCTTCCGCCCGATCGATTCCGATTCCCAGCGGGACGTGGTGGCCCTCCAGGGCGTGACCGTCGGCCCCGAGGTCACCGACCTGATGGCGCAGCTCGAGCGCGACGGCGAGTTCGCCGAGCAGCTCTACACCCACGGGCTCGGCGTGCAGGCGGCCGAGGGTCTCGCCGAGTGGCTGCACTCGGAGGTACGGCGCGGTCTCGGAGTCGACCTCGACCAGGGCCGGCGCTATTCGTGGGGCTACCCGGCCTGCCCGGACCAGTCCGAGCACGAGAAGGTCTGGCGCCTCCTCGGGCTCGACGACATCGGGATGTACCTCTCCGACGGGTTCGCGGTGATGCCCGAGCAGTCCACCGTGGCGATCGTGGCCCACCACCCGCAGGCCGTGTACTTCGGCATGAAGTCGGGCTTCATCCCGAAGGAACGCTCGCCCGACGAGCTGATCGCGGGCACCGAGCGGGGCGGCGAGGTCCCGTCCGTCCCCGCGTAGAGGCAAGCGCTGACCACTTCATGAGTGCGTCGGGGGCCGGGCGCCGCCGTCCCCCTTCTGGCAGATGACGAGGGCCTCGATGTAGTCCCACCGGTAGCGGTCGGGGGCATCCGCGACGCGTTCCTCGAGCTCTGCGAGAAAGTCGGCGAGGAGACCGTAGGCGCGGTCCTCGCCCTCGTTCGCGAAGGCGCGGAGGAGGAGCGGGTTGCCCCACGCGGTCACGCTCTGCACATACTCCCGCGCGAAGACGACGGGATCGTCGTGCCAGTAGGGATTGTCCAGCCGGAAGAGCTCGGCGCTCTCCAGCTCGAGGCCGGCGATGCTCCCGCCGCGTTCCTCGAAGGGGCGTCGGATCTCGTCGAGCGTGCGCATCCACACTGGAACGACGACGGCCGCAACGGTGGCCGCGCCGATGCGGCCCGTGCGGCGCCAGTCGGCGAGCAACCGGTTCATGTCCCCGATGAGCTCCACGTAGAGCCCCCTCCTCTCGGGACACGGAGCTGGCGAAGCCGGGAGCGCGGCGACGAGCCGGCCGCCCTCGGCGAGCTCCGTGGCGCGCATCTCGAGCAGCCGTTCCCACTGGCGCTCCGCGGCCACGCGCCAGGCTCGCCGCTCGGCTTCGTCAGTGTGATCCGGGTAGCCCGGGAAGACCGACCCGGTCGAGGCCAGGCCGGACGCGTCCGCGACCCAGTGCATCGCCGTCCCGCTGACCGCAACGTGCACGTTGCCCGGCGGCAGGCAGGGCGCCCGGTGGAGGGGAATCCCCGCCATGCTGACCACCACGCCTGGGGGCGGGTCGTGCTCGACCGCTCGGCGGCAGGCCTCGCCGTGGGCCTCAGGCGAGGTGTAGTGGGCCCCCGTGCCGGGGTCGGCGATCCCCGGGCCGGCGTCGCCCGGTGCGGGGATGACCACGACCCCGGGCCCGTCCTCAGCCCCACCGAAAGCGTGCCGCAGGTGCTCGGCGGCGACTCCCCAGACGTTCGTGGGCAGATCCACGAGCGCGTAGATCAGCGGCCGGCCGGCCCGCTCCTCCGCGAACTTGCCGATGAGGCCATGGGAGTTGACCCCGTCGGCGGCGCCGAGATCGACCACGCGGAGCACCGGCTCGTCCGCAAACAGCCGTCCGGCGTCCAGAGCGGCGGAGTGGGTCGCCTCGAACGCGGCGCGCTGCGAGAGCGCGTGCCGCGCGTAGTCGTCTGCCATGCTCGCGAAATCGGGGCGATCGGACGCCGTGACGCCTCCCTTCCAGATAGCAACGCCCGGTCTCCTGGCTGCGACGGCATCGTCCCACACGATCGCCGTCCCGATCCAAGCGCGAGCCCCGAGATCCTGGCGCAGCGCCGCGGGTCGTGATGCCTCAGACGGCAGGGGGTCGCCACGGCTCGTGCTCGTGCGCGAGCCAGACCAGCTCGGGGTCGAGCGCGAGCACGCGCTGCCGGCCTTCGGTGGGCGGCTCGTCGAACTCGCCGTGCCACACCGCGACGTCGCCGCCGACGACGACCGGACGCCCGCCGGTCTCTACGACGACCACCTGCATGCCGCGTGTGTGGCCCGGCGCCGGGAGGAGTCGGAGCCCGGGAAGCAGCTCGAGCTCGCCTTCGACCGGCACGTACCGCACGCCGGGCGCATCGACCCACTCGCGAACGGTGTAGCCGTCCTCGCTGCGCGCGTCGTCGAGCTCCCGGCGCTGGACGTAGATCGGCCTGCCGGCGAATAGATGGTTGCCGCCGCAGTGGTCCCCGTGCAGGTGTGTGTTGACGACGATGTCGATGCCGGCGAGATCGAAGTCCTGCTCGCTCAGCGGCCGGAGGCGGGGCTCGAGCTCGGCCGCGAAGGGGTGGAGCTCCGTCATGCCGGTGTCGACCAGCACGCGCGCATCGGGATGGTCGATGACGTGCACGTAGAGCGGCATCGGCTCGCCCTCGGCAACCAGGTCGGCAACGAGGACCGGCGTAACGGTGATCGAGGCGGGGGCGGTCATCTCGTACCGACCGTCGCGCTGAGCGTGGCCGGCAGGTCGAAGTGCTCGAACAGCGCGCCGTCGAAGGTCACGATCTCGGTCACGACCCCGTCCTGCACCCGCAGGACGTCGATCGCCAGCGGTTCGTACGCGGCGTCGCCCGGCTTGCGCACATAGGCCGCGACCGCGGGCTGACCGTTGGCGCGGGTGATCACGCAGCGCATGCTGCCGAACGCCTCCGATCCGAACCCGCCGTCGATCCAGCTCTGCACGACCGTGCTTCGGCCGGTCCAGACGCCGGGCGTCGGCGGCATCGAGAAGCGGACGTCCTCGTGCAGGAGCGCGGCCAGGCCCTCGGCGTCGGCGCGCTCGCTGCACTCGACGTAGCGGGCGAGCAGCTTCCGCTCGGCGGCGGTCGGCTCGGCGGCGACTTGCCACGCCTCGCGGTCCTCGGGCAGGCTCTCCCGCAACCCGGCCCGCGCGCGCTGCAGCGCGGAGTTCACCGACGCCTCTGTCGTCTCGAGCAGCCGCGCGGTCTCCTTCGCCGAGCAGCCGAGCACGTCGCGCAGCACGAGCACGGCCCGCGGCAACGGCGCGAGGTGCTGGATCGCGGCGATGAACGCCAGCTCGACGGTCTCCTTCGCGAGCGCCACGTCCTCCGGGCCCTCGCGCCGGTCAGGCAACTGCTCGAGGAGCTCGTCGGGATAGGGCTGCAGCCACGCGACCTCGCCGCTCGCGCTCGGCTGCCGCGGGCGCTTGTCGAGCGCGTCGAGGCAGGCGTTCGTCGCGATCCGGTACAGCCACGCGCGAACCGACGCGCGGCCCTCGTACGTCTCGCGCCGGCGCCACGCGCGCAGGAACGCCTCCTGGACGAGGTCCTCTGCCTCCTCGAACGACCCGACCAGGCGGTAGCAGTGGACGTGCAATTCGCGGCGGTGCGGCTCGACGCGGGCGCCGAAGGCCTGCTCGTCGAGCGGCCGGAGGTCGTCGGTGTTGGGGCTCATGGTGTGTGTGACGGCGGGCGGACCGAAAACTCATCACCCGGGCGCCATTCATTGCAGCAGAGCTCCACAGTACGACCCCTATCGCGCCGCGGAGTAGGGTCGGCGCCATGGCACAGCGGCCTGCACCCGTCCGGGACCTGGACTGGGATTCCGATCGGGCTCGCGACCTGGGCGGGGAGCTGGTCGAGCTCTGGACGGAGTTGCTGGCGCGCATGCCGGAGCTGCCGGTGGGCCGCGAGTTCCGCGCCGACGAGGTGCGCGAGCGCGTCGTGCCGGCGGTACCGGACGAGGGGATGACGAACGCCGAGCTGGTGGCATACCTGCGCGAGCTCGTCTTCGAGAACTCGATCTACCCCGGTCACCCGGGCTTCTTGGCGTACGTCTCGGGTGCGGGGACGGTGCCGGGGGCGGGCGCCGACCTGATCGCGTCGGCGCTCAACCAGAACCTCGGCGGCTTTCGCCTCAGCCCTGGAGCCAACCAGATCGAGACGGGCCTGATCGCATGGCTCGCCAGCCGTTTCGGCCTGCCGGACGGCGCGGGCGGGCAGGTGGTGGCGGGTGGCGCGATGGCGAACTTCGTGGGTCTCAAGATCGCGCGCGACGCGGCCCTCGGGCCGGACGCGCGCACGCGCGGCGTGGCGGCCGGCCCGCCGCTCGCGTTCTACACCTCGAGCGAGGCGCACGTGGTGCAGCAGCGCGGGGCGGACATGCTCGGCTTGGGCACGGACGCCGTCCGGTCGATCCCCGTCGATGGCGAGGAGCGCATGCGCGTCGATGCGCTCGCCGAGACGCTCGAGCGCGACCGCGCGGACGGGGTGGTCCCCGCCGCCGTGCTCGCCACCGCCGGCACCACGGCCACCGGCGCGATCGACCCGCTGCCGGAGATCGCCGGCCTCTGCGAGCGCTTCGGCGCACGCCTCCACGTGGACGCGTGCTACGGCGGCCCGGCGGTGCTGGCCGACGACCTGCGGCCGCTTCTCGCCGGCGTCGAGCGGGCCGACTCGATCGCGGTCGACGCGCACAAGTGGCTCTACACGCCGCTGCTCGGCGGCTGCGCGCTCGTGCGCGACGCGGCCCTGTTGCCGGGCGCGTTCTCGGCCGACGCGAGCGTCATCTGGTTGGACGAGGAGACCCTCAGGATCCACGGCAGCGACTACGTGCACCACGGGCCGGACTTCAGCCGCGGCTTCGCCGCCCTGCGGATCTGGCTGTCGCTGCTCGCGTACGGCACGCGCGCCTACGGGCGGCGAATCTCCCACGATGCCGCGCTGGCGCGCTATCTGGGCGAGCTCGTGGATGAGCACGAGGAGTTCGAGCTCATGACCCCGGTGAAGCTCTCGATCTGCTGCTTCCGCTACGCGCCGCCGCAGCTGCGCGGCGACGACCAGGCGCTCGACCGCCTGAACGAGCGGATCATGGTCGCGATTCAGGCCGACGGCCGCGTGTTCTGCTCGAACGCCGTACTCGCCGGCCGCTTTGGCCTGCGCGCCTGCATCGTGAACTTCCGCACCGAGGCGGAGCACATGGAGCTGCTGCTCGACGTGGCGGCCGAGCACGGGCGGCGTCTCGTGGACGCGGGCTGATGCTGTTCATGGTCGTGGAGCGTTTCTCCCCGGCCGGCGCCGCCGAGATCTACCGGCGGGTCCGTGCGGAGGGACGCTCGCTGCCGGACGGGCTGCGCTACGTCGACAGCTGGGTGCGGGTGGACCTGCGCGGCGCCTACCAGCTGATGGAGTGCGACGAGCCGACCCTGCTCCAGGAGTGGATCGCGAGCTGGGGCGACCTCGCCGACTTCGAGATCGTTCCGGTCACCACCTCGGCGGAGACCCAGGAGCTGATGAAGCGCGTCGACAGCCGGGCGAATCCCGGGCGCTGAATCTTCGACAGCTGGATAAAGACCCAGGGCTGGTCCGGTCGTACCGTGGGGTGAGAGTCCACGAGAGGAGGAGCGCTGGCGGCCCGGGATCTGAGTGCAGTCGCCCCTCCCCCCGGCCCGCGCGGCGCCCATCTCGAGATGGTGGGCGCCGTGCTGGCGGGGGATGGGCTCGAGCGCGTGGCCGAGATCGCCTCGGCTCACGCGGACGCGCCGGTGGCGGTGATCGTGCCCCGCCTTGGCGCGGGGCCCGAGCGCTGGGCGCGGCTCGAGCGCTACGTGAGCTCACGGCTCGCGGGCGGCCGGCCCGAGCGCCCAGCGGAGGTCCACTTCGAGATGCCTATCGCGTCGGGCGGACGCGAGCTCGGGGCGGTGCTGCTGCTCGGTCGCAGCGCGCCCGACGCGGGGGACTACATGCACATGGCGGCGATCGCCGCACTCACAGAGGTGGCCGTGGCGGAGGCCCGCCACGAGACGGAGCGCTCGCTGCGCGGCTCGTTCCTCGAGGAGGTGCTGTCGCGTCCGGAGCTCGAGCCGTCCGAGCTGCGCCGTCGCGCGATGCGACTCGGATGCGACCTCGACGGCGGCTACGTGGCGCTCTGCGCCGACCCGAACGGGCGCGGCCCCGGCAGGCTCACCGCCGCGATCCTGGCCGAGGCGCCGGGCGCGCTCGCCCAGGCGGTGCACGGCAAGGTGTACGCGCTCCTGCCCGGCGAGCCCGGGCCGGCCCGGCGGGCCGCCGCGCGGCTGAGTCGCCACGCCGGCGTGGGGGTCTCCTCCCAGCGCAGCGGCGCCGGCGAGCTGCGGCGCGCCCTCGAGGAGGCCGAGCTGGTGCTCGGCGTGAGGGCGGTGGGCGGCCACGCGGCCGGAGGCGAGATCGGTGAGGGCACCTACCGTCTCCTGTTCCGTGTCCTCGCGAGCCACCCGCACGAGGTGCGGAGCTTCTACGAGGACACCGTGGCGGCGCTCGTGCGCTACGACGACCAGTACGCCACCGACCTCGTGGGCACGCTTGCCGCCTACCTCGACAACGACTGCAACATGGCCGCCACGGCGCAGGCGATCCACGCGCACCGCCACACGGTCGGCTACCGGCTCGACCGCGTGAGGGAGCTCAGCGGGCTCGACCCGCTGCGGAGCGAGGACCGCGAGCGCCTGGGACTCGGCCTCAAGGCATACCGGATCATCGCCCCATCGCTGCCGCGCTGATGGAGCCGCGCCGCTACACGCTCGTGCCGGGCCCCGGCGAATCGCCGTCTCGCCCCGGTCTCGTGCGGCGCCGCTACGCGCTGGCTCGGCTCGCGCCGGCCTCCCGCTCGGCGCTCGGTGTCGACCGGCTCGAGCGCATGGAGGAGGTGGCGGAGCGCGAGCGCGCGTCCGAGAACGGCCGGCCGGAGCCGTGATCGGAGCCGGTCAGGCGGGGCTCTCGAGGCCGTCGAGCACGGCGTCCAGCACCCGCTCGGGGCCGAAGCGCACCACGTCGTCCGCGGTGAGTCGCGTGTCGCGCTCGGCGGCGGCGATGGCGTTGCGGGCGGCGACGTCGTCGAGGTCGCTCGTGTTGAGCGCGATCGCCGCGACCTTCGCGGGCCGCACCCTCGCGGTCACCGCCTCGTAGGCGGCGATCAGCTCCGGCAGCGGCGGAATCGGAAGGTACGGGTAGTTGCGGATGCCGGTGGCGCCCGCCTTGTGCACCAGCACCAGCAGGTCCGGCGCCGAGCCGTGGAGCAGCCCGAGGGTGACCCCGGAGTA
>Ga0075430_100002204_pt1 | contig 16146 bp, 18 predicted proteins | sample RhiMetdeltSRZDD4_FD_75294 | JGI IMG/M metagenome (GOLD analysis project Ga0075430, IMG submission 75294) | Populus rhizosphere microbial communities from Tennessee, USA - Rhizosphere MetaG P. deltoides SRZDD4 | ecosystem: Host-associated > Plants > Roots > Rhizosphere > Soil | place: USA... | reverse complement strand
TCGGAGGCCGGGACGCAGGACGGGACGTTGACGAAGAAGTTGAGCGGCAGGCCGTTGGTCGCTTCGAGCAGCATCCGGATACCGGGGGCGCCGAGGACGTTGCCGATCTCGTGGGGATCCACGACGACGCTGGTGGTGCCGTGCGGCACGACCGCCCGGGCGAACTCGCCGGCCGAGAGCATCGTGCTTTCGACGTGGAGGTGGCCGTCGATCAGTCCGGGCAAGAGGTGGGCGCCGGCCAGGTCGATCTCGTTGGGGCCTCGGTACTCGCCAACGCCGACGACGTACCCCTCGTGGATGGCGACGTCGGCCGGGTAGATCTCGTTGGTCAGGACGTTGACGACGCGCGCGTGCTTCAGGACGAGGTCCGGCGCCTCGCGGCCTCGCGCGGCCAGGATCCTATCGCGCAGTGCCATTGGCGGCAGCCTCCCGCGCGCAATCGGCCCCGGAACACCGGGCGCCGTCGTGCGCTCCGCATTTGAAACAGGATACCGAATCGGCGTGGCACGCACTGTGCTTTAGCGGACGGCACGGAGGGTAATTCAGATGTACTCCATCCTTTACATCATCGGTGCGATCGTCGTCATCATCGTCGTGCTGCGTGTGCTCGGCCTGGTCTAAGGGCAGATGTCATGTCGCAGATCAACGTGAACTCCCCCGCCCCGGTCGACGAGGGCGAACGCACAACATCCGCCGGTGCCGGCATGCTCGCCGTGGTGCTGGCGGTGGTGGTGGCGATCGTCGTGATCTGGCTGCTGTTCTCGGGCCTGTTCTCTGGGCCGAGCTCCAGCACGACGAACGTGAACGTGAACCCGCCCGCCCAGAGTACGAGCCCGCCAGCGCAAAAGGACGCGCCTGGCATCAACATCAACGTGCCGAAGGTCGAAGTGAATCCGCCGGCTCAGCAGCCGGCCGCGCCGTCCAAGCCGTAATCGGCCCGGAGCGGTGCGCGAAGACGGCCACCCCAGATGGGGTGGCCTCGTATTTTGCCCTCACCCCACCCTCTCCCAGCGGGAGAGGGAGCAGGAAGCTATTTGACCTTGTGAGTCAGGGCGGGCTCGGCGTACCGGGTTTCGGGGATGGTGATTCGCCGCACCCACTCCTGCACTAATGGCACCAGCTCGATCAGGCGCGTGCGCTCCTCCTCGTCAATGGTGATGCCGTCGCGAGCCAGCCGCTGGTCGATGGTGGCGACGGCGTCGACGCTACTCTCGCTCATGCCGGCTGGGCCTCCTTCGCGGACTCTGGCACGCGCGCATGCCAGCCGGTCAGTTGCTGGTACGCGTCCGTGACCTTGAACACGGTCGGCTCGTCGAACGCCTTGCCGACGACCTGCATGCCGATCGGCAGCCCGGCCTCGGAGAAGCCGCAGGGGATGCTCATGGCCGGCAGCCCGGTCACGTTCCAGGGCGGCATGAAGCCAGGCGAAACGCGTGAGGCGCCGACGTCGTAGTCTGCGAACTTCGGCGCGACGTCCGTCATCGTCGGTACGACCAGCACGTCGGCCTGGGGGCCAAGTACGGCCCGGCACTCGGCGTTGAAGACCGAGCGGAACCGCTGAGCCTGGATGTAGTCCGAACTGCTGAACAGGCTGCCGAACATGATCGAGCGGCGGGCGTACTTGCCGTACTTCTCCGGCCGGGTCTGGAGGTCTGGCAGGTGATTGGTGTACGCCTCGCTGCTACTGGTGATCCGGCCGGCGATCCAGGCGGCATCGGCGTGCGGGAGGTTGACCTCGACGATGGTGGCGCCGGCGTCCTGCATCTGCGCGATGGCGGCCTCGACGGCGGCTTTCACCTCAGGATCGAGCGTCGGCAGTGTGAAAAAGAATTCACGGGGCACGCCGACCCTGACGCCGGCCAGTGAGCCGTCCATCTTGCCGAGCATGTCCGGCACCGGGACGTCCACCGAGGTCTCGTCGGCGGGATCGTAGCCGGCCAGGACCTGGAGCATGATGGCGCAATCGCGGGCCGTCTTCGCCATTGGCCCGATGTGGTCCAGGCTGTAGCCGAGCGAGACGCAGCCGGCCTTGCTGACCAGTCCGAACGTCTGCTTCATGCCGCTGATGCCGCAGTACGAGGCGGGGCCACGAATCGAGCCACCGGTGTCGGTGCCGAGGCCGCCGAGGATCAGGCCGCCGGCGACGGCAGCGCCGGTGCCGGAGCTGGAGCCGCCGGGCGAGCGCGTGAGATCCCATGGGTTCTTCGGGATCCGGAAGCCGGTGTCCGGGTCCGGCCAGCCGGTGGCGTACTCGTGGAGGCCGAGCTTGCCGGTGATGACAGCCCCGGCCGCTCTGAGCTTCGCGACCACGGTCGCGTCGCGGCCTTCGCCCCAGGACAGGTCCATGTTCGGGCTGTTGGAGGTGGTCGGGGCGTCCTTCGTGGCGATGATGTCCTTGACGGCGATCGGGATGCCCTGGAGGGGGCCACGATCGACGCCGGCCGCGAAGTCGGCGTCCGCCTGGCGCGCGGCTGCGAGCGCCGGCTCGTCCATGATCGTGATGAAGGCGGCGAGCGTGTCTTGCGTCGCGTGGGACCGGGCGAGCAGCGCCTCGGTCAGCGTGACGGATGTGATCCGGCCTGACCGCAGCCACGCGGCGGCCTCGGCGATGGTGCTCGGGACGTCGGCCATGCGCTCCCCTTTCGTCTGACGAGGTTGTTTCACGCTCCAGACGTTCTCGCGGTGAATGTACCAGGACCGGGGCTCGAGTAACCGGTTGGCGAGACACACTTTTGTAGACAGTATCCGTCGGACCGAATATGATGTCGCGCACGGCTTTGCGGGGCCAGCTCGACGAGGTGCCCTGCACGGAGGGAGTGGCGTGGCAGGTTTCGCCGGACTCGAGTTGTTCCGCGTCGACGGGCAGGTGGCGCTGATCACGGGCGGCGGCGGCGCGATCGGGACGGCGATGGCTGGCGGGCTGGCATCGGTCGGCGCCGCGCTCCTGATCGTGGACCGGCGCCTGGACGCGGCGGAAGCGACCGTTGCCGCGCTTCGGGACGCGGGAGCCGACGCGCACGCCGTCGAAGCGGACGTGACCGGCGAGGGCGACGTCAAGCGGGCGGTCCGGACGGCCGTCGAGCGGTGGGGCCGCCTGGACATCCTGATCAACAGCGCCGGCATCGGCGCGCGTCACCCGGCGGAGGGATACCCGCTCGATCGGTGGCAGACCGTGCTGGACGTAAACTTGACCGGCACGTTCCTGTTCTGCCGCGAGGCCGGACAGGTGATGCTGGCGGCCGGCCGGGGCAGCATCATCAACATCGCCTCGATCGCCGGGCTGGTCGGCTACAACGGCAACCCGGCGTACCTCGCCAGCAAGGGTGGGGTGGTGCAGCTGACCCGGGCCCTGGCCGCCGAGTGGGCGACGCGCGGCGTGCGGGTGAATGCGATCGCGCCGGGCGTGATCCAGACGCAGATGATCGAGGGAGCGCTCGAACGAGAGCCAGAGTTCTACGCGGCGTTCAAGCAGAAGCACGCGATGAACCGCTTCGGCACCGCCGACGAGCTGGTCGGACCGGCCCTGTTGTTGGCGTCCGGCGCTGGCTCGTACATGACCGGCCACATCCTGGCCGTCGACGGTGGATACGTCGCGTTGTGAGCGTAAGAGACCCCGCCCGCTACCGAGAGGCACAGATGCAGCGAGACGGCACCGGGCACCAGGACGTGAGAACCGGTCCAGCGGATCAGGCTCGCGCGCTCTCGCTGCCCAGCCTGGGTGCGCACCCCAAAATCAAGGACGTGATCTACCAGGAGTTGCGCGAGCGGATCGCGTTCGGCGATTTCGAGCCGGGCGACCGCCTGATAGAGGCGGACCTGGCGACGCGGTTCGGCGTCAGCAAGACGCCGGTCCGCGAGGCGCTCCTGACCCTGGAGGCAGACGGGCTGGTGGTGCTGCGGCCACATCGTGGCGCCGAGGTCTCGCGGCTGACGGCCGAGGAGTGGTCCGAGCTGATCTTCCTCCGGGACGCGCTAGAGGTGGGGGCCCTTGATGAGATCATGGCGTCGATGACCGACGCGGACTTCGAGGAGGCTGAGGCGGCGTTGATCTCGATGGCCGATGCCTGGGCCGAGCACGACTACCGTCGCTATCGCCGCGTGCAACGCCACCTTCACGCGATCATCCTCGGCGCACCAGGATACGCTTCGCTGAAGGAGACGGCGTTGCAGTTGAACGATCGGCTGGACCGGTACGGGCGGCTACTGGTGACGCGGGACCAGGCGCGCTGGGCCGACGACCTGGAGATGAACCGCCGGCGCATCGAACTGATCCGCCAGCGAGATGCGAAGACGTACGCCCGGATGGTCAAGGGACGGCACGCGGAGGGCACGCGGATGGTGGCGCGGTTGACGGGGCAGGGTGAGGACCGGGGCAGAACAGGTTCGGTACGCCAGAACGCTCGGCAGCGGACCGTGGGTTGAAACCGCGAACGTCGATCGGCCGTTGCGCCCGTTCGATCCGTCTCGTACACTCTGTTGACATCTGACAGCGTAGGATAAAGGACGGTCCGACGATGGTCGACTCCCCCGCCAAAGCCGACGTCATGCGCCTGGTCCTCGACTTCATGCAGATGGAGGAGTTCGCCAAGGACCCCTTCGTCGTCAGCGAGGCCGATGGCATCCGGCTCAAGGCCACCGATGGCCGTGAGTACATCGACGGGCTCGCCGGGGTATTCACCGTCAGCCTGGGGCACGGCAACCGCGCGATCATCGACGCGGTGACCGAGCAGTTGAATACGCTCGCGTTTGCGCCGCCGCTGCACGGGACGAACCCAGCCGCCATCGAGCTGGCGAAGGTGCTGATCGACTTTGCGCCGTCGGGGTTTGGCGCCGTCAAGTTCGTCTCGGGAGGGTCCGAGGCGACAGAGGCGGCGATGAAGATCGCGCGCCAGTACCACGTGAACCGGGGCAACGCCCGCAAATACAAGATCATCGCCAAGTACGGCGCGTACCACGGCGCGACGATGGGGGCGCTCTCGGCGGGCGGCGGCTGGGAGCGGAAGTCGGTGTTCGAGCCGCTGCTCGGGCACTTCCTGCACGTCCACCCGCCGTACTGCTACCGCTGCCCATACGGCAGGATGTCCGAGGAGAACTGCGGCAACATCTGCGCGGAGATCGTGGACAAGACGATCGTCGCGGAGGACCCGGCGACGGTCGCGGCGATCATCATGGAGCCGATCTCGATCTCGTCGGCCGGCTTCGTGGTGCCGCCGCCCCAGTTCTTCAAGCTGCTGCGCGAGTACTGCGATCGCCACGACATCCTGCTGATCTTCGACGAGATCATCACCGGATTCGGGCGGCTGGGGACCAACTTCGGGGCGGACTACTACGGGGTGGTGCCGGACCTGATCGCCTGCGGCAAGGGGATGTCCAGCGGGTACGCGCCGCTGGCGGCGGTGCTGATCCAGGAGAAGGTAAACCGGGAGTTCCTGGGCACGGCGGAGGAGCGAGTTGAGTTCCACCACGGCCACACGTTCGGCGGCAACCCGGTGGCGTGCGCGGCCGGGCTGGCGGCGATGCGCCAGATCAAGGAGCAGAACCTGGTGGAACACGCCCGATTGATGGGCGAGAAGATGCGGGCGCGCCTGGAGGCGATGCGGGCGACATACCCGATGATCGGGGACGTGCGCGGGGCCGGGCTGCTCCAGGGCGTGGAGCTGGTGGCGGACCGCGACTCCCGACGCGCCTACGGCTCAGACGTCAAGCCGGGCAAGATGGTCGAGCGGGCGGCTCGTGAGCGCGGCTTGATCTTCCGCTGCGCGACGGATTACGTGGCGTTCGCGCCGCCGCTGGTCTCGACGCCGGCCGACATTGACGAGATGTGCGACATCCTGGACGCCTCGCTGGCGGAGGTCCAGGAGGCGCTCCCGAGCCAGTAATTTCACCGAGTCAGGCGAGGATCTGGCTCGGGTGCTGCTCCGCGATGACCAGCAGGTCGTCCTCCAGGCGTTCCCCGGTGGGCGACTCGACGATGCGGCCGAGCTCTTGCCCGCTCTCGGCACTGCGCACGACGAATGTCGGGATGCGCCTGATCGCGAGGCGCTCGCGGGTCGCGGGGTCGTCGCCGAGCAGGTCGATCGTCCAGCCGGGGAGCCGCTCGGCGATCCGGGCGAAGCGTGGGATTTCGCGGCGGCAGTCCTTGCACCACGGGGCGGCGACGACCTCGACGTGCGCCTTCGGGAGCAGCTCGGCGATCCGGCGGATCGTCTCGGGGACTGGCCGATACTGCTCGTACTCGTCGCCTCGGCCCAGCTCCTCGCGGGCGTACACCACCAGCTTCGCGAAGTCCCGCATGCCATCCTCCAGGGTCAACCCGGTCGAACGTTCGGACGAAGCTGCATATTCCACGCCGGCCGAGAGCGTAGCACGACGGGAGTGGCCGGGACGTCCGCGCGTTCGGCTGACGACGTGGCATCATCCGACGAGACGGGTGCCGATCGGCGCTCGATTCGGATGAGGTGCACTCGTGGCCGAGGTCCAGCCGATCTTGATCGATCTTCCTGAGGAGCTCGTGGGAGAGCGCGTGATCGTCCGCCCGTGGGCCGAGGCGGACAGTGACGATCTCTGGGACGCCATCGACAATTCGCGCGAGCATCTCGAAGCGTGGATGCCGTGGGTTGACCGCTACCACAACCCAGACGACGCGCTCGAATACACCCGGCGCTCCCGCGCGCGCTGGCTGCTGCGCGAGGATCTTTCGATGGCGATCGTCGAGAAGTCGACCGGGCAGGTGGTCGGCGGCAGCGGCATGCACCGTCCCGACTGGAAGTTCCGGCTGTTCGAGATCGGCTACTGGATCCGCCAGGACCGACAGGGGCGCGGCTACGTCAGCGAGACGGTGCAACTGCTGACGCGGCTGGCGTTCGACCAGCTCGACGCGAACCGGGTTGAGCTGCGGATCGACACGCGGAACATCCGGAGCCTGCGGGTCGCCGAGCGGCTCGGCTTCGTGCTGGAGGGGACGCTCCGGCGGAAGCTGCCGGCGCCAGACGGCACGCCTGCCGACATGCACGTGCTGGCGCTGCTCCCGGAGGAGTACCGGCTGCTCCCCTGGGCGACCGAGTAGGCAGAGGGCAGAGGGTGGGGAGGCGGGTTCGTCTTGACTGCCTACGGCCCTCTGCCTACTAGAGCGACTGCACAATAAGCCCGGACTACAACCGGTTGTGTGTTCGGTACCCGTCCAGGGCACAACATGTTGTGGTTTAGGCAATTGTGCAGTCACTCTACTGCCTACTCGTCAGGGAACGGGGGTGGCTTCGGCGGCCGGGGTGGGCGGGGCCAGGATCGGCGTCGGCGATGGGACCGGCGTCGCGAGGGCCCGGATCGTGACCGTGACGCGGGCGGGCTCGACCCGTTCCTGCGTGAAGCCGCCCGGCACCGCCACCTGCGGCTCGACCTCGTGGCGGCCGGGGCCGAGCCCGGCCAGGTCCACCGCCACCCGGAAGTCGCGCGGGGTCAGCGTCTGGAGTGTGGGGGCCGGACCGTTGAGCGTGACATCGACCTGCGGCACGTCGCCGACGATCTCGAGGCCGGGGCCGAGACCCTGGATGGTCGGGCTGACCCGCAACGTCTGGGAGACGGTCAGCGGCGTGACCCGGATGGTCAGGCTGACCGGCTGCGGCTGTAAGAGGGTCAGGCCCGTGGGCGGCACGACCTGAACGCGGCGGACGACGCTGCTGGACAGGTTCGAGACGTCCACGGGCTCGGAGTCCACAAAACTGACGTTGGTCAGCGCGCCCGGAGATCCCACGACGGTCACCGTCGACGGCTCAACCTCGATCGGCTGGAGGTAGTAGCCGGCGGCAACGCGTCCCCGCACCACCGGCCGCACGCCGACCTCCTTGTAGCCGACCTGTTGGGCGACCGGAACCTCGACGTTGACGGTGGACGGATTCACCCGGACGGCCCGGACCTCAGTGCCGCGAGCGTCGAGCGGGCGCGGCGCGTAGGTCGCATTCAGGCTGACGGTCAGGCCGTCCAGGCGGATGTCCACGACGATCGAGTCGACGCGCTGGACGGCGGTGGACGGGCCGGAGACGGTGACGTTCTCTGGCGCGATCCGGGGCGTTGAGTAGGCGTAGCCGAACGGCACGTTCCCCAGAATGTTGAGCCGGACCGGCATGATCCGCTCGCTGACCTCCTCCAGTGCGACGTTCGCCAGCGGCGGGATCGGATCGACCTGGCGGACTCGCGGTTCGAGCGCCTCGACGCGGACCGGCAGTTCGTTGACGCCGGGGCTGGCGTTGCCGGCATCGGCCGTCGCGCGGAAGCTACCCGGGCGAAGCAGGCTCCAGGACTCGCTCGGCATCCGCACCCGGACCTGGATCTGGGGCTGCTCGCTGACGACGAGGAGCCCTGGTGGGACGTTGACCATGTCGACCGGCACGGTGAGGGCCGGGATGTCGGTGCGCTCTGGATTCGCCTCGTTCTGGACGACGATCCAGAGGGCGCAGGCCAGACCGAGGGCGATGATGGCACGCCCCGGGTCGAGCCGAAAGCGAAGCCTGCCTGTCGGTGTAGCAGCCGGAGGAGCGACGGCCACCTGCTACACCTTGGCCTTCGGACCGTCGGCTTTAGGGGGGTCCGCCGGGCTCCCCCGCCCACGCATCCACGGCGGCTGGTTCCCGCCTGGCGGCCGGTACAGGATCCCGAGCACCTTGCGGAGCTTCCCCTCGTCCAGGTTGCTGACAAGGTGGCCGTTGTTGGCGATCGAGATCCGCCCGGTCTCCTCTGAGACGACAACGGCGATGGCGTCCGCGACCTCGGTGATGCCGATGGCGGCACGGTGGCGAGTGCCGTAGTGCGTCGGGCTGGCGTGGACGTCGGCGAGCGGGAGGACGCAGCCGGCCGCGCCGAGGCGCTCGCCGCGCACGATCACGGCGCCGTCATGGAGCGGAGAGTTCGGGAAGAAGACGTTGAGCACGAGCTCGACGGAGAGCGAGCCGTCGATCGGGACACCGGTCTCCACGTACTCGCCGAGGCCGGTGTCGCGCTCCAGGACGATCAGGGCGCCCCAGCGACGCTCTGAGAGCCGGCGGGCCGCGATGGCAATGACGTCCACCACGTGCGCCGAGGCGGACAGGGTAGGCGAGTGCGGTAAGAGACCGCCGGCGCGCCCGATCTGCTCCAATGCGCGCCGGAGCTCTGGCTGGAACAGGATCGGGATGACCACGATCAGGGCCGGGATACTGTTCCGGAGCAGCCAGTTCAGCATCGTGAGGTTGAGCGCGTACGCGAGGATGGTTCCGACGATCAACAGGGTGACGATGCCGCGCACTACCATGATGGCGGTGGTGCCCTGGATCAGGGTCAGGAGCCAGTAGACGATCAGGCCGACGACGAGGATATCGACGATGCTGCGCCACTCCAGGAGCGTCACGGCAGTCAGGACGGCCTCGATCAACTCCTCCACCGCGGGCTACTCCTCGCTCTCGCGGCGGTGCGCGAGCAGCTCGACGAGCAGAGCCTTCTGGGCGTGCAGCCGATTCTCCGCCTGGTCGTAGACGACCGAGGCCGGACCGTCCAGCACCTCGTCCGTGACCTCGTCGCCGCGATGGGCCGGCAGGCAGTGGAGCACTTTGACGCCGTTGCCGGCCGCTCGCAGCAGCTCGTCGTTCACCTGGTACGTTTTGAAGACCGGGCGCCGCATGGCCGCCTCGTCTTCCTGGCCCATGCTGTACCAGGTATCGGTGTAGATGAAGTCGGCCCCCCGCACTGCGCCGAACGGATCGTCGCCGATCTGCAGCTCGGTGCTGGCCTCTTCCGCCAGCGCCTCGGCCTGCCGCGTCACCTCAGGCGATGGGCGGTAGGTCGGCGGGGTGGCGATGCGCACGTTCATGCCGACGCGGGGGGCAGCCAGCATCAGCGATTGGATGACGTTGTTGCCGTCGCCGACGTACGCCATGGTCACACCCTGGAGGCGGCCCGCGTGCTCCTCGATCGTCTGGAGATCGGCGAGCGCCTGGCAGGGGTGCTCCAGGTCTGACAGGGCGTTGACGACGGGCACCGTGGCGTGCGCGGCCAGTGCGGTGATGTCGCTGTGCTTGAAGGTGCGCGCGACGATGCCGTGGACCATCCGTGACAGCACGCGCGCCACGTCCGGGGCGGTCTCGCGCTCGCCGAGGCCGACCTCGGCGGGCGCAAGGTAGAGCGCTCGGCCGCCCAGCTCGCTCATCCCCACATCAAAGGAAACGCGCGTACGGAGCGACGGCTTCTGAAAGATCAGCGCAACGACCCGTCCGGCGAGCAGAGGATGCAGCCTGCCAACCCGGCGATCGTGCTTGAGGCGCGCCGCGCGCTCCAGCACCGACGCCAACCGCGAACCGTCCAGATCGGCAACGCCGACGAAATCTTTCCCCTGCACCCGATCCACCATTGAGGCCGCTGGCGCCGCGCAGCCGCCTTCGGAATACGATGGCGGCGGAACGCCCGAGGTCACAGGTCGACCGCGGCACCCGACCCGGCGAGTATAGCACGGGTCATCCGCGCGACCCTGACGTTACCGTCAAGTCAGATACGCTCTGACAGTGCGCTCGGATCGCTGCTTTCTACGAGAAGACCCCCACCCTACCCTCCCCCTGCGAGGGGGAGGGTAGGGTGGGGGTCCTACGGTGTGAGAAGCGGGATTGGTGGGGCGGCGCTAGACGGTCTGGTCCGTGCCCGAGCCGCAGTTGCCCCAGTCCTCGGCGAGTTGCTTCAGGTCGTCCGAGGTCATCACGCGCTTGCGGGTGGCGATGCCCCAGTGGTGGCCAAACGGATCGGTCACGGCGCCGTAGCGGTCGCCCCAGAACGCGTCGTCGATCGGCATGGTGACGGTGGCACCAGCCGCGACGGCCTGATTGAAGACGGCGTCCGCGTCTTCGACGTACAGGTGCAGGTTGAACGGCGAGCCGCCCAGCGACAGCGGCCCCTTGCAGCTCATCTCTGGGAACTCGTCGTTCAGCATGATGCGCGAGTCGCCGATCTGGATGCTCGCGTTCATGATCTTCTTGCCATCCGGCGAGTATGCGCGATCGATCTCGATGGCGCCGAACGCCCGCTTGTAGAACTCGATCGCCTCGGCCGCGCCGTTGACCACGATGTACGGGGTGATGGTGTGATACCCCTCTGGGATCGGGCTGATGGCTGGCTCGGGGTTGGCGATTGCCACGGTGGAGGCTCCTGGTGTGAGATTGGGCGGCTGCACCGCCTGGACCACCGTAGTACGGATGTTCGACCGGGGTCAACAGGTTTTCCCGCCGGCCGAGTAACAGTGCCGTCTCACGCCCCGGGCGCTAGCGGGTGCTTGGCTGTGCCGCCGGTGTTCCGGCCGGCTTCGTGGAAGGCTTGCTCGGGAACGGGTTGATGACCGGAGCCGACGTCGGCTTGGCGACGGGTGGGATACCGGAGGGCTGGCCCGGTTTGGTCACAGGCCCGGACGTGGCAGGTACGACTGGCGCGGAGGTGCCCGGCGGCCTGGTCGGGCCGGTCGCTGGCGCGGCCCCGGGCTTCGACGAAGGGGCGGCGAACGCGGGGGGCGGCGTCCCGGCGCGGACCGGTGCCCCGTTGGCCGGCGAGGTGTTGCTGGACGTGTTCGGTTTCGTGGCCGGGGCCGCACTTCGGGCGGGCGGCGTGGGCGTGGGGGGTTCAGGCGGCGCAACGAGCCTCGGGGGGGCTGCCTGGGCCGGCTGCGCCGGCCGTTGCTGCGCCGGCTGGAGCGGAACCGTCGGCAGGAGCTGGGCCGGGATCGGCGTCGGGTAGTCGGGCGGCTGGGTCGGTCGGGCGGTTGGACGAGGGGTCGGGATCGAGGTCGGAATGACGATCGCCGTGGCGGTCTGCTCCGTCTCGACGGGCGTCGGCTCGACCGTTGGCAGGGAGGCGGCGAGCTCGGCCTCGATCGCCGCCAGCTCGGCCTCGGCGCGGTTCACCAGGACGGTGCTGCCCAACCCGAGGCAATACAACGCGCTGGCCGCCAGGAACAGCATGACGAGCAGGGCAACGCCGATCCGTTGCAGCTCAGACAGCCGATTGAACCACTGGTCAGCACGCGCGAGCGGTCCGGGCGCCGGCGGCAGCTCGAAGTCGATCTCGAGCCGGTCGATGAGCGAAAAGGGGTTCGGCACGGCAGGGCCAACTATAGAGGAAGCTCAGGCGGTCCGGCACGCCTCAACGCATGACTCGAACGCCTGGTACGCGATTGTTCCCTGGCGATTCATCTTACTGGTCCAGGACGTGGATCGTGCCGGCCTCGGCTGTGACCTCGCCGACGACGGACGCGGCGAGCGCGCCGCCGCCTCGGAGCCGGGCCATCAACTCCTCGGCGCGTTCGCGCGCCACAGAGATCAGCAGGCCGCCGGAGGTCTGGGCGTCCGCCAGAACGAGCCGATCGAGCTCGGTCAGGGCGGGCGCCCAGCGCATCATCGGGGCGACGGCGTCCAGGTTGCGCCGGCTGCCGCCGGGGATCAGGCCGCGCTCCGCCAGATCGCGCGTGCCTTCGATCAGCGGAACCTGGCGGGACCAGACGATGGCGCCGACACTGCTGGCGCGCACGATCTCGGCGAGGTGGCCGAGCAGCCCGAAGCCGGTGACGTCGGTGGCGCCATGGGCCTCGATGGCCAGCATCGCCTCGGACGCGCCGCGGTTCAGCGTCGTCATGACGCGCAGGGCACGCTCGACGATCGCCTCGTCGGCGACCTGTGCCTTGATCGCCGTCGTGATGATGCCGATGCCAATCGGCTTAGTGAGCACCAGCAGGTCGCCGACCCTGGCGCCGGAGTTCCGGACTATCCGATCTGGATGGATCATGCCGAGGACGACCATGCCGTACTTCAGCTCGGGATCGTCGACGCTGTGACCGCCGAGGATCGGGATGCCAGCCTCGGTCGCCTTCGAGGCGCCGCCGCGTAGGATCGCCTCCAGGTAGTGGAGTGGCAGGCCGCCACGCGGGAAGTTGACCACGTTCAAGGCAAAGATCGGCCGCCCGCCCATCGCGTAGACGTCGCTGATCGCGTTCGTCGCCGCGACGGCGCCGAACGCTTCGGGATCTTCGACGACGGGCGTGATGAAGTCGAGCGTTGCCACGAGCGCGGAATCGTCGGAGAGGCGGTAGACGGCCGCATCGTCCGACGTCACCGCGCCGACCAGCACGTTCGGGTCGATCACCGGGGGCAGGTGGCGCAGAACCTGCGCCAGCTCAGACGGGCTGAGCTTGCACGCTCAACCGGCGCCGTGGCTGAAGCCGGTCAGTCTGATCGACGGATCCAGGTCCATGGCCCTCACCCCTCTCTCGCAGGTTCGCCGTCAATTATGGGCGCTGGGCGGGAAGTCCATCGTAGACGGGCGTGCAGGCCGGCAGCCGGACGTCGCTGGCTGCAGGGCAGATGACACGTCAGTCTGTCGCTCTCCTGACAGACGCGGGTCGCTGTGACCGCTATAGTGGGCGGGACCGCAAGGCTACCGAGCCGATGCGAGGCACAAGGAGCGCCGGCGTGGACGAATCGACTTCCGATCTCATCGCTGACCCCGAGCTCGAATCTGTCGACGATGCCGAAGACATCTCCCTGGGCGATGCCGCGAAGAAGGGCACGCCCGGCATCATCGACCCCGGGAGTGACCACTGATTCAGCCAGTAGGCTGACCGTCGAAGTCGGCCTGCCATCCGGACGCACCATCGAGTGTAGAAGGCAATGACCTACAAGGGGGCATGCAATGGAAGAGACACTGACCGACGAGCCGCTCGAGTCTGGACTCGAAGTGATCGACGACGAGGAGGACGCCGGGCTGGGCGACTCGGCGAAGAAGGGGACGACCGGCATCATCGACCCAGGTCAAGACACTGAGCGTTATGCGCCTCGGCAAATCGAGATAGAGCGCGCCTACTCCGGGATGTCGAGGTAACGCAGCAGCCCGCTCGCGATGCCCCGCGCGGCGGCGTGCGGGTCGTTGACGAGGATCTGGCGGTCGATGGCGCTGGTCAGGTAGCCGGCCTCCAGGATCGCGCTCGGGGTGCCTGGCGAGATCGCGTGGCAGTAACGGCGGCTGTTGAAGGCGTAGTACGCCGTCATCCGCCGCGACGCGCCAACGGGGTCGAGGGGCATCCGGGTGGCCGCTCCGTAGGCGCTGGTGATGTCGGCGATGAGCTTGTCGTCGGCGGACGGGGTGGCGGACCAGACCGCACGGCCGAGCTTGTACCCCTGGCGTGCGCCGGCCTCGTCGCCGTCGGCGTGGATCGAGAGGAAGGCGTGCGCCTTGTACTCGATCGGCAGCGTGGTGGGGAGGATGTCGACCTCGACGCCGTACGCACGCAGCAACGCCGCCGTGCGCTCGGCGATGTCGAGGTTCACCTCCCACTCCGCCTTGCCCGCTGCGCTCGCGCCTGGGCCGAGGCCGCGCAGCTCGGACGGGATCTCTTCCGTCTTCCAGTGGCCGGCCTGCAAACCGACCCGCTTCGGGCCAGGCGGGTTGTAGACCTCGGCCGGCGGCAGCGGCACCCGATACCGCGCCCAGATGCTGCCACCTGGGCTCGCCGGGTCGGCCGCTGGCGGATCGGACTTCTGCGAGCAGGTCTGTTCGACGGGGGCGGCCAGCGCGGTGCGTGTCGCGGCGTCTGGGATCGCCAGCACGGGCACGACCAGCATCGGGGTCAACAGGGCGACGAGCGAGCGCAGGGTGCGGTTCATCGGCGTCCTCGGCCGGTAAGTCCGCCGAACAGAGAGATGGCGGCTGGCCGCTATTGTGCCCTCCGGAACCGATCCTCGTCACCGATTGTTCAACACAGGCGAGGAACGGTACGCTACGGCAGATCAAATGTTCTGGGCGTGCGTGTTCAGGGGGTGAGGCGATGACGTGGCGGGTGTGAGGGCGTTCGACGTCTCGGCGAGCGAGGCGAGGCGGATCGCGCTGGCGGCCCAGGGGTTCGCCGATCGCCCGCCCGGCGGCGCGGTGGACGCCCGGTTGATCCGTCGCGTGCTGGGGCGGGTTGGCTTGTTGCAGATCGACTCGGTGAACGTGCTGGTGCGGACCCAGTACCTGCCGCTCTTCGCGCGGCTCGGGCCGTACCCGGCTTCAATCCTCGAAACGATGGCGTACAAGCGCCGTGAGCTGTTCGAGTACTGGGGCCACGAGGCGTCGTTCCTGCCGATGGCGCTGTACCCGCTGCTGCGCTGGCGGATGGAGCGGTACGCCAACGGCGAGGCGGGCTGGTCCGGCATGCGGCAGTTCGCCCAGGAGAACGCCGAGCTGATCGAGCGGGTGTACCAGGCCGTCGCCGAGAACGGCCTGACGGCGGTGGGCGGCCTGGACGAGCCGGGTACGCGCAGCGGGCCGTGGTGGGGCTGGAGCGAGGGGAAGCGCGCCCTGGAGTGGCTCTACTCGACGGGGCGGCTCGCCGTGGCCCACCGCCACAACTTCGAGCGCCACTACGACCTGCCCGAGCGGGTCTACCCGCCGGAGATCCTGGCGGTACCGGCGCCGCCGGCCGAGGAGGCGCAACGCGAGCTGATCCGGATCTCGGCGAAGGCGCACGGGATCGGGACGGCCTCAGACCTGGCCGACTACTTCCGGATCAAGCCGACCGAGGCCCGCCTGCGCGTGGCAGAGCTGGTCGAGGCCGGCGAATTGCAGCCGGTCCACGTGGAAGGGTGGAAGGCCGAGGGGTACCTCGATCCCGGCGCGGCCCTGCCCAGGCAGGTCAAGGCGCGGGCGCTGCTCTCGCCGTTCGACCCGGTGGTGTGGGAGCGCGCCCGCGCCGAGCGCCTGTTCGGCTTCTACCTGCGCATCGAGATCTACACGCCGGCGCCGAAACGTGTCTTCGGCTACTACGTGCTGCCGTTCCTGATCGGCGAGTCGCTGGTCGGGCGGGTGGACCTGAAGGCGGATCGGAAGAACCGCGCGCTGCTGGTGCATGGCGCGTTCGCCGAGGCTGGCCAGGACCCGGGGTTCGTCGCGGCGGAGCTTGCACCGGAGCTGGAGCGGATGGCCGGCTGGCTCGGGCTCGAGCGGGTGATCGTGGGGAAGCGCGGCGAGGTGGCGGCGCCGCTTCGCGATCACCACTTCGCCGTGGACGCGCTCAACGCCGAGCCGCCCCCAGAGGACGGGTGACAGGCCGGCATGTTTTGCGGCCCGCTGACGTACGATTGACCCGACCCCTACCCCCTGCGACGTTCAGGG
>Ga0075430_100002202_pt1 | contig 16152 bp, 15 predicted proteins | sample RhiMetdeltSRZDD4_FD_75294 | JGI IMG/M metagenome (GOLD analysis project Ga0075430, IMG submission 75294) | Populus rhizosphere microbial communities from Tennessee, USA - Rhizosphere MetaG P. deltoides SRZDD4 | ecosystem: Host-associated > Plants > Roots > Rhizosphere > Soil | place: USA... | reverse complement strand
GCCGCCACCGCCGAGCGGGTCGCCAAGGCCCCGACCCGGCCGCAAGGGCCGCCCATGCAGGTCGCCCCGGGTGCGCCGAGCGCCGGGTCCACGGCGGCGTCGACCACGGTGCAGCCGATGTCCTACTACCCGGGCTACCCGGTCGGCCACCCGGTCGCGCGCACCTACGGCAAGGTCTTCTTCACCCTGCTCGGTGGCAACTACGTCTGCTCGGGCACGATCGTCAACACCGAAGGCAGGTCTGTGGTGTGGACCGCCGGGCACTGCCTCACCGGCAGCCAGACCTGGGCCACCAACTGGACCTTCGTCCCGAACTACGACAGCGGCTCCGCCCCGTACGGCCACTGGTACGCCTACCAGCTGTGGACGACGACGGCCTGGTTCTACAACAACAACGACTTCGCCAACGACGTCGGCGCCGCGGTCATGTACCGCAGCGGCGGCTGGCGGATCACGGACTACCTCGGTGGCCAGGGCATCGCGTGGAACTACGGGACCGGCTACTACATGTACGCCTTCGGATACCCCCAGGGCTACCCATTCGACGGCTGCTGCCTTGTCGCGGACGAAGGACCCACGTACGACGGCGGCGGGGGCACCATCTATATGGTCAACTATATGACCGGTGGCTCCTCCGGTGGCGCATGGCTGAACTGGTTTGACGGTTCGTGGGGCTATATCAACGGCCACAACGACTTCAAGTACACGAGCCTCCCGCAGTACATGTTCTCGCCCTACTACGGTGACCAGGTCGGTGGCCTCTACGAAGCCGTCAGGTACATTTCCACCTGAGGATTTCTCGGCACCGGCGCGGCGTGGTGATGCCCTGCTTGAAACTGGGCGAGGCATCACCACACCGCGCGTATGGCGGCCGGCAGGTCCGGTGGCTACCGCTCAGGCACCTGACGGTAGGCGCCCGCCCGGTCAGGCCGCGGCGGCGACGATCTCGTCGTAGACGGCTGGGTCGTAGCGGGTCACCCGGTGCGTCTGCGGGTCCAGCTCCACCCCTGGGTTGAGCCAGTCGCGCCCGCCGGCGAAGACGTGCGGGCTGCCGCGCGCCACCCGGTCCTTGCCCGCCCCGTCCACCACCTCGGCGATGCCCACGCCGCCGCGCAGCTCCTCGGCGAGCGCATCGGCGTTCACCTCCGGGCAGCCGCTGGCGGCGTCGAGCACCACGGGCAGCAGCGTGATGCAGCGTCCCTCGACGTAGAAGGCGTGCCGCAGGGCTGCGTCAAGGGCGTCCCCGGCGGCGAGCCCGCCGGCCGAGGGGCGGTTGGCGGCGACCACCGCGGCCAGCGGCAGCAGCGTGGAGACCGGCCACGCGGAGTCCGCCCCGTCCGGCCATGCCCGCCAGCCCAGCGCCGGCTCGACCGCGGTGAGCGCCCCCTTCTCCGCCTCGAGCGTCGACCGCCGGTGTGGGCGCTCGTTGATCAGCTCCAGCGGGAACGGGCGTATGTCCAGGGCGATGTCGCCGCGGGCCGCACGTGTGCGGGCGGCCCGCAGCCCGTGCAGCGCCAGGCTCGCGAAGGGGCACGCGAGGTCGCCGTAGACCGTGATCACGAAAGGACCCGGGTCTCGCCGACCGCCAGGTCCCACAGGTCGTCGCGGGGCAGGCCCGCCTCGGCCCACGCCTGCTGCGCCAGGAGCAGGGGCGCCAGCAGCGGCTCGGCCGAGAGCAGGAAGGTGCCCCAGTGCATGGGGGACATGCGGCGGGCGCCAAGGTCGGTGCAGGCGCGTACGGCCTCGGCCGGGTTCATGTGCACGGGCTGCATGAACCAGCTCGGCTCGAATGCGCCGGCCGGCAGCAGAGCCAGGTCCAGACCTGGGTGGTGCCGCCCGATCTCGCTGAAGAAGTGGCCGTAGCCGGAGTCCCCGGCGAAGTAGACCGAGGTGCCGTCCGGTGCGGTGAGCACCCACCCGCCCCACAGGCTCTTGCAGGTGTCGGTGAGGGTGCGCCGGCTCCAGTGGTGCGCCGGCACGAAGTCGAACCGCACGCCGCTGAGCTTGGCCGACTCCCACCAGTCCAGCTCGGTGACGACCCGGAACCCGCGCCGGCGGAACCACGAGCCGAGGTTCGCCGGCACGTAGACCGGGGTGTCCCGGGGGAGCCGGGTGACCGTCGGCGCGTCCAGGTGGTCGTAGTGGTTATGGCTGATCAACACGGCGTCGACCCGGGGCAGCGCCGCCCACTCGACGCCGACTGGGGTCATCCGGGGCGGCACCCCGGGGATCCTGCGGGACCAGACCGGGTCGGTGAGCACCACCAGCCCCCCGACCTGCACCACGTACGTCGCGTGCCCGACCCAGGTCACCGCGGTCTGGTCGGCCGTCACCCGGGGCAGCTGCGTCCGTCGCGCCACCGGGATGAGCGGCGCGTCGGCCAGCAGCTGGGCGCGGGACGGCGCCTGGCGGACCATCCGCGCCACGTCCCACATCCGGGGGAGGGGAGAGGTGAGCCGGTCGGTGAAGGAGGCCGGCCACTGCCGCCCGGCGGCGGCAGCGCGAGCCTGCTCAATGTGTCGCCTGACCCTGCGCGGTTCGAACATCTGCCACCCTTCCTGCTCGCCAAGGGTAGTCCGGTTTCTACCCAGCCGGCGCGGCGGTAACCGTCTCCGCCGTGCCGGCGAGCGGCGTGTCGGGCCGTACCGGCTCGCCGGCCAGGGCGGTGAACAGGCTGGGTAGGCCCGGCAGGGCGAGACCGCCGTCGGCGAGCACCGCGCGGTCCAGCCGGGCAGCGCCTCCCGGCGGCGCTGCCACGCCGCGCGGCCACCGGCGACGGCGGTGGCTACGCCGCTTGCTCGGCGTCGTGCCCGGTGCTGCGCCCACCCCGGCGCCGGCGCCGGCGTGCCCGGGGCGCCTGCGCCGTGGTGGCGGCCGGGTCGGCCGGACCAGAAAGGTCCACGGTGGACACCTCGACGCTGAGGATGCTGCCGGAAGCGCTGAGAGTGCTGCCGGGGCCGCTGAGGGTGCGGTCGGGCGCGACGGCCAGGTGCGCCTCGCCGACCACCTCACCGGCCCGCCGCCGGCGGCGCTGCCGCTTGGGGCGGGCCGCGTCGCCGGCCTGCTCGCCGGCTGCCGGCAGAGATCCGGCACCGGAGCGGGACGGGGAGGTGGCACCGGAGCGGGACGGGGAGGTGGCAGCGGTGCGGGACCGGCCACGCCCGGGGCGCCGGCTGCGGCCTTCAGCCGGCCGCCGGCCGCCGCCCAGATCCTCCTCGACCTCGGCGGAAAGGCCCGCGCGGGAGCGCTGCGCGGCCGGCAGCGTCGCGCCCGCGCCCTCCGGGATGGCGAGGTCGGTGAAGAGGTGCGGTGAGGTGTGGTACGTCTCCGGCGGCGCCGGCGTGTCCAGGCCGAGAGCCTTGTCGATGATGACCCACCGGGGCATGTCGTCCCAGTCGACGAAGGTGACGGCCACCCCGGTCGCGCCGGCCCGTCCGGTCCGCCCGGTGCGGTGCACGTAGGTGTCGGTGTCCTCGGGAGAGTCGTAGTTGACCACGTGCGTGACCCCGCCCACGTCCAGGCCGCGCGCTGCCACGTCGGTGGCGACGAGTACGTCGATCTTGCCGTTCCGGAACGCCCGCAGCGCCCGCTCCCGGGCACCCTGGCCGAGGTCACCGTGCACGGCGGCGGCGGAGAAGCCCCGGAAGTCGAGGTCGGCGGCGAGGCGGTCGGCGGCCCGCTTGGTCCGGGTGAAGATCATGGTGAGCCCGCGTCCCTGCGCCTGCAGCACCCGCGCCAGCACCTCGACCTTGTTCAGTGCGTGGGTGCGGTAGGCGAGATGCCTGGTCAGCGGGGACGGGCCGGAGTCTGGACCGTGGTCGGCGTGCACGGTCACCGGCTGGCGCATGAAACGGCGGGCCAGCGCCACGACCGGGTCGGGCATGGTGGCGGAGAAGAGCATGGTCTGCCGGTCCTCCGGCAGCATCGCGAGGATCCGCTCCACGTCGTCGAGGAAGCCCAGGTCCAGCATGCGGTCGGCCTCGTCGAGGACGAGCGCCTGGATCCGGTCCAGCCGGAGCTGGCGGCCGCGGGCCAGGTCCAGCAGGCGGCCCGGGGTGCCGACGAGGATCTCCACGCCGGTGCGCAAGGCCTCGACCTGCGGCTCGTACGCGACGCCGCCGTAGATGGGCAGGACCCGCACGCCACGGGTGCGCCCGGCCAGCGCCAGGTCCTTGGCGACCTGCAGGCCGAGCTCGCGGGTCGGCACGACGACGAGCGCCTGCGGCACCCCGTCGGTGCCCTCGCCCGGGGCGAGCAGGCGGTCCAGCAGCGGCACGCCGAAGCCCAGGGTCTTGCCGGTGCCGGTGGGTGCCTGCCCGATCAGGTCGGCTCCGCGCAGCGCGATCGGCAGCGCGTACTCCTGGATGGCGAATGCGTGGGTGATGCCGGCGGCGGTGAGCGCCTGGACCGTCTCGGGTCGCGCTCCCAGCTCGGCGAAGGTCGGTGTGGTCGGGATCGGTGTGGTGGTGCTTGTAGTAGACATGGAGTTGTCGGGGTGCCCTCTCGTCTGCGCCCCGTCCGTCGAGGGCGCCGGGTAGTTGCCCCCGCCCGATGGCATGGGCCGCCGGGCGGTGTGGCGCGGGCCACGCGCGGTGTCCAAACCGCCCACCGCGGGCCGCACGCGCGTCGCGGGCACCGAGCGCCCGCGGCAACATCGGCAATCGTACCCGGTGCGGCCCGGATCGTCGCATGTAGTGGTCGTGCGGGTGCTCCGGGCGTTTCTCCGGTAGCCTTCGGCGGTGCTCTCGGAAGCCGTTGTCGACCTGCTCGGCATGCTCGCGTACGGGGAGCTGCTGGCCTTTGACCGGATGGCGGCGGACGCCCGGCTCGCCCCTGACCTGCACCGGCGAGCGGCCCTGTCGAGCATGGCCGGCGTCGAGATAGCCAACTACAACCGGCTCGCCGCCCGCCTGGCTGCGCTGGGTGCTGACCCGGAGCAGGCGATGGTGCCGTTCGTCGAGCCGCTGCGGGAGTACCACGACCAGACCGAGCCGAAGGACTGGCTGGAGGCCTTGGCCAAGGCGTACGTCGGCGACGGGGTCGCGGACGACTTCTTCCGCGAGGTGGCCGGGTTCCTCGGCTCGCCCGACCGCGAGCTGGTGCTCGACGTGCTGCACGACACCAGGTACGACGAGTTCGCCTGCGCCGAGATCCGCCAGGCGATCGCGGAGGATCCGACGGTGGCCAACCGGTTGTCGATGTGGAGCCGGCGGCTCGTCGGCGAGGGGCTGTCGCAGGCACAGCGGGTCGCCGCCGAGCGCCCGGCGCTGGCCATGCTCATCATCGAGGGCACCGGTGACCAGGCCGGCGTGATGGCGCTGCTGAAGCGGCTCACCACGGCCCACACCACGCGCATGGCCGAGCTCGGCCTGAACAACTGACCCCGGCCGGCCCCGGTCGGCAACGGCTGGCGCCGGTCCGACCGGTACCGACGGACACCGGTGACAACTGACGCCGGTACCGACGGACACCGGTCCGGCAGGCCTGATGCGCGCCGGACGGCGACGTGCGGCGCCGCCCGCCCGGCTGGCCGTCAGCCGGCCATGAAGCCGACCGGCCGCGGCGACTCGGCGATCTCCACGTAAGCCAGCTTGCTGACCGGCACGATGACCCGCCGGCCGCGCTCGTCCACCAGCGCCAGCACGCCGGAGTCGGAGGCGATCGCCTTGGTGACCGTCTCGGCGACCTCGGCCGGCGTCTGTGCGCTGTCCAGCACCAGCTCGCGGGGTGCGAACTGAACGCCGATCTTGACCTCCACGTCGTCCTCCTCCACATCGGACATGCGCCCGAACGGCAAGGCTAGCCCACCCCCGGCTCCCCGCTGTGCAGTGGGAAGCTGGCGATCCCGCGCCAGGACAGGGTGGCCAGCAGCGCCTCGGCCTCCGGCTTGGGCACCTGCCGCCCGCCGGCCAGCCAGAACCGGGCCGCCGTCTCCGCCGCCCCGACCAGGCCGGAGGCGAGCAGCTCGGCCCGGGCCCGGCTGACCCCGGTATCGGACATGATCGTGTCGGTGATCGCCTCGATGCAGTCGCGCTCGACCCGCTCGACCCGCTCCCGTACGGCCGGGTCGTGCCGCAGGTCCGACTCGAAGACCAGGCGGAACGCCTCGCTCTCGTGCCCGACGAAGTCGAAGTACGCCTGCATCGCGCCGCGTACCCGCTCCTTGTTGTCAGTGGTCGCGGCCATCGCGGCGCGGACCTGGTCCACCAGCGCGTCGCAGTGGCGGTCCAGCAGTGCGAGGTAGAGCTCCAGCTTTCCGGGAAAGTGCTGGTAGAGCACTGGTTTGGAGACGCCGGCCCGCTCCGCGATGTCATCCATCGCGGCTGCGTGGTAACCCTGGGCGACGAAGACGTCCTGCGCCGCCGCGAGCAGCTGCTTGCGGCGCGCGGAGCGGGGCAGGCGGGTCGGCCGGCCAGCGGTGGACGCGTCGCTCGTCGCCGACGTCATGCCCACCTCCACCGATCCCGGACGAATTTTGGCCCGCCGTTGCAACTTATCGGCAACTCCCGCACACGGTAGCCTCACCATGGGCGACGGAGGAGCGCGCGGTGGACGAAACTGGGCAACCCGGCGGAGCGCCGCCGGGAGTCAACGGGAGGGGCGACCACGCCACCTCCCGGTTAGGCCCATGGGCATCGGCCGTGCCGGGGCACCGCACCGACGACCCGGAGCCGGCACCTGCGCACGGTGCCGACCCGTCGCCCTGGTCTGCCAACGGGGCTGCGCTCGACCCGCCGACCGATCCGGTCGCGCGCACCTGGCGGGAGACGGGCTACCGCGCGGCCGCTAACCGGCATCCCTATGCCGACCTGCTCTCCCCGGTCGCCCCGGCGCCGGCAGGGTCCCGCCCGAGCAGCTCAGAGCACCGGTACGACCCCGACCCCGACCAGGCGCAGTACGCGTCGCCCGCCGACCGGGTCGTCGGGCCGTCGCTGATGCCGGTCGAGCCGCCGCCGCTGCCACCAGAGTTCGACCCCTGGTCGCACACGCACCCTCTCCCGCACTCGCAGGAGCACCCGGAGGAAGCGACGGCATACCTGTCCAGTGGGGCGCCGCCCGCCGGGGCGCCGTCCAGCAGCCTCGCCTCCGCGCCGACGCAGGCTCCGGGCGGCGGGGCCACGCCGCGCTACCCGGTCCCGCCGCTACCGCCGCAGCACGTCCCGCCGCCAGGCCGGGAGCAGGAGTACGACTCACGCCCCACCCCGGCGCACGGGGTGCCGATGCCGAGCCGCCCGATCAACGGCTCCTCCCACTACGCCGACAGGTGGCGACCAGCTGAGGGGCGGTACGGCGAGCCGTACCCCGCAGAGACGTACGCCGACCCGGATCCGGTAGAGACGTACGCCGACCCGGATCCTGCAGCCCCTGAGGACAGCGAGCCGGACGAGTCCATGGTGGACGAGGCGGTCGAGGATGACAGCCTGCCGCAGCGGGTGCCGGGCGAGCCCGACGTGCCGACGGTGCCCGGTCCGGACGCCGAGGAGACTGACGAGAGCGCGCAGGTGCGCGACATCGCCCGGATCGCCGACCACCTGCGCCACGACGAGCCCACCGGGCGGCCGTTGCTGCGGGAGAGCATAGACACCGAGGCGGTGCTCGCCGCCGTCCGCGGTGTGCCCGGGGTACGCGACGCGCAGCTGCGGCCGAACCCGGGCGGCGTGCACAGCCTGCGCCTGGACCTGGTCGAGGGGGCCGACGCGGGCCAGATCAGCCGAGAGGTGGCCCGGCTGCTCAAGGAGCGCCTGGGCCTCGCCGCCGCGGTCGGCGCGCCCGGCGCTGCGGGAGCTCCTGGCGGTGTCGGAGCTCCCAGCGCGCCCGAAGCTCCCGGCGTGTCCGGAGCCTCCGGCGTGTCCGGAGCCCCCGGAGCCCCCGGCGTCGCCGGAGCGGCCGCGGGAGCCCGTCCCACCAGCGGCGGTCCCGCCGCCTTTGGCGGCACCGCGTTAGGTGGCACCGCGTTAGGTGGCACCGGGCACGGTGGCGCCGCCGGTTCCGGTGCCGCCGGAGTCGGCGGTGCGGGCACGCTCGCCGGCCAGGCGCCGCCGCTGAGCGGTCTGGAGAGCTCCGGCTCCGGTGCTGACTGGGCCGGCCGCCGCGCCGGAGACGGTGGCCGGCGCATTGAGCCAGATGCTGCCTACGCCGGTCGCCGCAGGGTGCACTCGGCCACGGTGCAGGGCCGTGCCTCGGTGGAGCCGCGCGCCGCCGAGCTTCCCGGCCTGACCGTGCTCGACCGGGCCAGCCGTCCGCTACCCCGCCCGGAGGAGGCGGTCCGGGTCGTCCTGGACCAGGTGCTGGTCTCCACGTTCGGGATGGACGCCAAGGTCGAGGTCCGCATCGGCGCCGGTGGGCGCCGAGCGGTGGGCGAGGCCGAGGGGCCCGCGGTTGACCAGTACGTGCTCCGCCTCGCCGCGGCGGCGGCGGCCGCCGCCATGGACCGCCTCCTGGTGGAGGAGGGCACCGGGGTCAACCGCGGGCGCTGCTTCGTCGAGCACGTGGCCGTCGTGCCGTTCGGCAACTGCGAGGTCGCGGTCGTGGTGCTGCTGCTGGTGTGCCCCGGCTGGGTGGACCAGCTCTCCGGCTCGGCGGTGGTCGCCGGTGACCCGCGGCAGGCGGTGGTCCGGGCCACGCTGGCCGCCGTAAACCGCCGCGTGGAGGCACTTCTGCCCTGACCGGGGCGAAGATGGCGGTGGATATAGGCACACTGGAAGGGTGAAGCCCGCCGTTCTCGCCCCGGAGACGGAGCTGCGTGACACCGGCAAGCTCGCACCCCCCTGGCCCGGACGGGCCGTCCTGGTGGACGGCGCGCAGACCCACGTACGGGACACTCCCGGCACCACCCCGCACGCCGAGCCGGCGCTCTACGTGCACGGGCTCGGCGGGTCCTCGCAGAACTGGACCGACCTGGCCGGCCTGGTCTCGCACCGGCTGGCCGGGCAAGCCATCGACCTGCCCGGCTTCGGCCGCAGCGACCCCGCCCGCAGCTACACCGTTGCGGCGTTCGCCGACCGGATCATCCGGTGGATCGAGTACGCCGACCGGGGCCCGGTGCACCTGCTCGGCAACTCCCTCGGCGGGGCGATCTCGGTGCGGGTGGCCGGCACCCGGCCAGACCTGGTACGCACGCTCACCCTGGTCTCGCCAGCCATGCCGTTCCTGGACCCGCGCCGGTCGGTGCAGGGCCGGCTGCTGCCGTTGCTGGCGATGCCGCGGGCAGACCGGCTCGCCAGCCGCCGGCTGTCCCAGATCGAGCCGGCCGACCTGGCGTCCATGGTACTCGCCGCCTGCTTCGCCGACCCGGAACGGCTGCACCCGCAGCGGCTGGCAGAGGCGATGGAGGAGGCGAAGCTGCGCTACACCGTGCCGCACTACGTTGACGCGTACGTGCGTACGCTCCGCGGTCTTGTCGGCACGTTCCTGCGCGCGTACCTTCCCGGGTCCAACTCGCTGTGGCGCATCGCCCGCCGGATCACCGCACCGACGCTGGTGATGGGTGGGCGGGCGGACCGGCTCGTCGATGTCCGGGTGCCCGCCCAGGTGGCGCGGCTGGTGCCCGACTCCCGCCTGCTGGTGCTCGACGGGGTAGGCCACGTCGCGCAGATGGAGGTGCCGCGGACGGTCGCCCGCGCAGTGCTCGGCCTGCTGGACGAGGTGGCGCAGGGCCGGCAAGGGGTGACCAGCGGGCGTACCCAGGGCGTCGCGCCGCATCGGCTGCGCATGGCAGGCTAGGGCGCGATGCCGCGTACCCCTCGCTCCGGTCCGCATCCAGCCAGCTTCGCGCCGCCGTACCCGCCTGAGAGTGCCGGCCGCCCGCAGCGGCCGGCACTCGACCATGCCCAGCTGGCCCGCCGCCGGCGCCGGCGGCGCTGGCGGGCGGCCCTCGCGCTGTTCCTGGTGGTGCTCGTGCTGGTCGGTGCCGACCTGGTGCGGCGCGGGGCCGGGGTGAGCCTGGGCCGCCAGACGGCCGCGGCGCCCACCCTGGCGGCGCAGCCTGCGCTGACCGCCGCCGCCACGCCGAGCCCCACCCCGACGCCGAGCCCGACGCCCGCGCAGCCGACCGCGAGCCCCCGCCCGGTGCTGACCGCGGGTGGCTACTTCCCGAAATCCGGCCCAGGGACCTGGGTGTACGCCACCACGCTCGGTCCCGTGCTGGGCACCGCCGGCACGCTGCGCCGCTTCCGGGTGGCGATCGAGAGCAACGTGGCCGAGGACATGGCCGGGTTCACCGCCATGCTGGACCGGACCCTGGGCGACCCGCGCAGCTGGGTCGGCGGTCGCACGCTGCGGCTGCAGCGGGTGCCGCAGGGAGCCGCCGCGGAGTTCACGCTCTACCTCGCCACCGGCGAGACCGCGCGGCAGATGTGCATCGCCGGCGGGGTGGACATCCGGGTGGGCGGGGTGCCGTACACCTCCTGCCGTACGGGCGGCCGGGTGATCCTCAACCTGACCCGCTGGATGAGCTCGGTGCATGAGTTCGTGGGGCAGGGCGTGCCACTGGAGGTCTACCGGCAGTACCTCGTCAACCACGAGGTGGGGCACCAGCTCGGCTACAACCACGAGCTCTGCCCGGGCCCGGGCCGGCCGGCCCCGGTGATGCAGACCCAGACGCTCGGGCTGCGCGGATGCACCGCGAACCCCTGGCCCTACCTGGGCGGACGCCGCTACACCGGCCCTCTGGCCTAGGCGCTGGCGGGGGGCGGTGGGTCGTGGCGCAGCTCATGGCGGAGCCGAGGAGGCGGGAGGGGAAGCGGCGCGGAACAATGGCAGGGCTGCCCCACGCGAGCACACGCTAGGAGCTGACCGTGTCGTTGCCACCGCTCGTCGAGCCCGCTGCCGAGCTCTCCGTCGACGAGATCCGCCGCTACTCCCGCCACCTGATCATCCCGGACGTCGCCACCGCCGGGCAGAAGCGGCTGAAGAGCTCCCGCGTGCTCTGCGTCGGCGCCGGGGGCCTCGGCTCGCCGGCGCTGATGTACCTCGCCGCGGCCGGCGTCGGCACGCTCGGCATCATCGACTTCGACACGGTTGACGAGTCGAACCTCCAGCGCCAGGTCATCCACGGCGTCTCCGACGTGGGCCACCCCAAGACGCAGTCGGCCGCCGCCTCGATCCGCGAGATCAACCCGTACGTCAACGTGGTGACCCATGACACCTCGCTGGACCGGGACAACGCGCTCGACATCTTCCGCCAGTACGACCTGATCGTCGACGGCACCGACAACTTCGCCACCCGTTACCTGGTCAACGACGCGTGCGTGCTGCTCGGCAAGCCGTACGTATGGGGGTCGATCTTCCGGTTCGACGGGCAGGCGAGCGTGTTCTGGGCCGAGTACGGCCCGTGCTACCGCTGCCTCTACCCGGAGCCCCCGCCGCCCGGCATGGTGCCCTCGTGCGCCGAGGGAGGGGTGCTCGGCGTGCTGTGCGCCTCGGTCGGCTCGATCCAGGTGACCGAGGCGATCAAGCTGCTCACCGGCATCGGCCAGCCACTGGTCGGCCGGCTGATGGTCTACGACGCGCTGGAGATGGTGTACCGCACCATCAAGGTGCGCAAGGACCCGTCCTGCGCTTTGTGCGGGGAGAACCCGACGGTCACCGAGCTGATCGACTACGACGACTTCTGCGGCGCGCTGTCCGAGGAGGCGATGGCGGCGGCCGAGGACTCCACGATCACCGTGCAGGAGCTGGCCGACTGGCGGGCGGCCGGCAAGGACTTCCTGCTCGTGGACGTACGCGAGCCGGCCGAGTACGAGATCGTGCGCATCCCCGACTCGATGCTGATCCCCAAGGGCGAGATCGTCTCCGGCGAGGCCCTGGCCCAGCTGCCGCAGGACCGGCAGATCGTGCTGCACTGCAAGTCCGGTGTGCGCTCCGCCGAGGCGCTGGCGGCGCTGAAGGCGGCCGGCTTCCGGGACGCCGTGCACGTCCAGGGCGGCGTGGCGGCCTGGGTCAAGCAGATCGACCCGTCCCTGCCGTCGTACTGAGGCGGCACGTAGCTGGCTTGGACGGCACGTACTGGCTGACCTACCGAGGGCTGGGAGCGCCCGGCCTGGGTAACCTACCGCCGTGGTCGACATCGAAGCCGCCATGGGGTTCGTGGTCGCCAAGGGGGACGCGGTGGACCGCGCCCGGCTGGGCTGGCTGCGGGCGGGGATCGTGCCCGACGAGGACGTGCTCACCAACGCCGAGGTCGGGCAGACGCCCGAGGGCGGCTGGCCGGCGTTCTGGGGCGGGCACGTCGCCTCGGTCGACGCCACCTGCTTCCGCCTCGCCGAGCTGGACGACCTCGGCGCGGTGAGCCGGCCGGCCGCCCGCCGGGCGATGGACTGGCTCGCCGCCCGCCAGGGCCCGGACGGCAGGTGGGAGGAGGACCCGGCGCTGGCCGGCGTCGCCCCGCCGTGGGCCACGCCCGGCGACCCGGAGGCGAGCCTCTACCTGACCGCCAACGCGACCTTCTGGCTGACCGTGGGTGGGCTGGACGCCCGCGCCGCCGGGCCGCTGGACTCGCGGGTCGGCGGGGTCTACGCCGGGGTCGTGGCCAACGGGGCCAAGGCCCTCGCGGCCAGCCTGCGCGCCGACGGCAGCTGGCCGTCGTTCCTGGTCACCGGCTGGCTCGGGGCGGCCGTGCTGCACCGGCAGGAGATGTTCTACGAGTCCGCCCAGATGCAGACCGTGCTCGCCGAGCGGCTGCCCGGCATGAGCGCGGCCGACGCCGCCTGGCTCGCCTCATCGCTGCGCCGGGTCGGCATGTCCGCCGACGACCGCCTGCTCGTCGCCGCGCGCCGCCGCCTGTCCCAGACCCAGCGCAGCGACGGCGGCTGGCCCAGCGACGACGGCGAGCAGTTCGACGTGCACGCCACCCTGCGGGTGATCCGCGCCTACGGGCGGCCGTGATCGCCTACCGGCGCACCTGACCGGACCCGGTCACCACGTACTTGGTCGAGGTGAGCTCGGGCAGCCCCATCGGGCCGCGGGCGTGCAGCTTCTGGGTGGAGATGCCGATCTCCGCGCCGAAGCCGAGCTCGCCGCCGTCGACGAACCTGGTCGACGCGTTCACCAGCACCGCCGCCGCGTCGACCTGGGCGATGAACGCCCGGGCCGCCTCCAGCGAGCCGGTGACGATCGCCTCGCTGTGCCCGGTGCCGTACCGGCGGATGTGCGCCACCGCGGCGGGCAGCGACGGCACCACCGCGGCGGAGAGGTCGAGCGAGAGGTACTCGGCGGCGTAGTCCTCCTCGGTCGCCGGCAGCACCGCCGCCGAGAACCGCCGTACCGCCTCGTCCCCGTGCACCGTCACGCCGGCCTCGGCCAGCGCGGCCAGCGCCCGGGGCAGGAACGTGCCGGCCACCGCCGCGTGCACCAGCAGCGACTCGGCGGCGTTGCACACCGAAGGCCGCTGGGTCTTCGCGTTGAGCAGGACCGACAGTGCCAGGTCCAGGTCGGCCGCCGCGTCGACGTAGATGTGGCAGTTGCCCACGCCGGTCTCGATCACCGGCACTGTGGACTCCTCCACCACCGAGCGGATCAGCGCCGCGCCGCCGCGCGGGATGAGCACGTCGACCAGCCCGCGGGCCCGCATCAGCTCCTTGACCGACTCCCGGGACGCCGCGTCCACCAGCTGGACCGCGTCCGCCGGCAGGCCCGCCGACGCAACGGCCTCGCGCATCGCCGTCACGAGCTCAGCGTTGCTGTGCGCCGCGGACGACGAGCCGCGCAGCAGCACCGCGTTGCCGGACTTGAGGCACAGCCCGGCGGCGTCGGTGGTCACGTTGGGCCGCGACTCGTAGACGATCCCGACGACGCCGAACGGCACCCGGACCTGCCGCAGCTCGAGCCCGTTGGGCAGGGTGGCGCCGCGCACCACCTCACCCACCGGGTCCGGCAGGGCGGCGACCTGGCGCAGCCCGGCGGCCATGCCGGCGACCCGCCCCTCGTCCAGCGCCAGCCGGTCGACCAGGGCCGGCGCCGCGCCGGACGCCCGCGCCGAGGCCACGTCCCGGCTGTTCGCCGCCAAGATCTGCGGGGTACGCCGCACCAGCGCGCCGGCCATCTCGTGCAGCGCGGCGTCCTTGGCGGTACGTGTCGCGACGGCCAGCGCCACGGCGGCTTCCCGAGCCCGGCGGGCCTGGTCCATTGTGGACATGATTGGTCACTCCCTGGTGCAGGTCTCCTGGTGCAGGTCTTTCAGAGCAGGACGAGGTCGTCGCGGTGGACGAGCTCGCGTTCGTACTGCGGGCCCAGCTCCTCCTTGAGCTGGGCGGTGGTGCGCCCGAGCAGGCCGGGCACCTCGGCCGCGTCGTAGTTGACCAGCCCCCGGGCGACCGGACGGCCACCGCCGTCCACCAGGTCGACCGGGTCACCGGCGGTGAACCGGCCGTCCACCGCCACCACGCCGGCCGGCAGCAGGGACGCCCGGCGTGCGGTCACCGCGTGCACCGCCCCGGGGTCCAGGTGCAGCCGCCCGCGCGGCGAGGTGGCGTGCGCCAGCCAGAACAGGCGGGCCGCCGGGCGCTGCCGTACCGGGTGGAAGAGCGTGCCCACCGGCTCGCCGGCGAGCGCCGCCGCGGCGAGCGGCGCGGCGGTCAGCACCACCGGGATGCCGGCCCCGGTGGCGATGCGGGCCGCCTCCACCTTGGTCACCATGCCTCCGGTGCCGAGCCCCGCCCGTCCGGCCCGGCCGGCGGTGACCCCGGCCAGGTCGGCCTCACCGCGCACGGTCTCCACCCGCCGGGCACCCGGCCGGGCCGGGTCGCCGGTGTAGAGGGCGTCCACATCGGAGAGCAGCACCAGCAGGTCGGCGTGGACCAGCGCGGCGACCAGCGCGGCGAGCCGGTCGTTGTCGCCGAACCGGATCTCCTCGGTGGCCACCGTGTCGTTCTCGTTCACCACGGGCACCGCCCCCAGGTCGAGCAGGCGCCGCAGGGTGCGGTACGCGTTGCGGTAGTGCGCCCGGCGGGTCACGTCGTCGACGGTCAGCAGCACCTGTGCCGCGACCCGGCCGTGCCGGCCGAACGACTCGGCGTACGCCCTCATCAGCAGGCCCTGTCCCACGCTCGCCGCAGCCTGCTGGGTGGCCAGGTCGCGCGGGCGCCGGGACAGGCCAAGCGGGGCCAGCCCGGCCGAGATAGCGCCGGAGGAGACCAGGACCACCTCGCGCCCGCCGCCTGGCATAGGCACCGCTTCCACCCCGCGCGGCGTCACGAGGTCCGCCCCGCGCGGCGCCACGGGGTCCACTCCGCGCGGCGCGGCGACGTCGGCCCCGCGTTGCGTCACGGCATCGGCCCTTCGCGGCGCCACGGCCTCGACCAGCGCGTCCACCCGGCTCGGGTCCAGGCCGCCGGCCGCGCTGGTCAGCGATGATGAGCCGATCTTGACGACGACCCGCCGGGCCGCGGCGACACGGTCACGCACTGGCCCATTCTGCGCTCCTGATGCCGCCCACTTCGGCCGGGTGGTCCGGCTCCGGCGCAGCTCGGCCGGTGCGGTCCGACCCGTGGGCGTCCGCAAGGTCTGGCTTGACGGCGTCCGCAAGGTCTGGCTTGACCTGTGGGCTAGAGAGGCGAGCCGCTGGCTGAGAACGAGCCGCTGGCTGAGAGGCAGAGACCCGAGCCGCCCGGTACGTCCTGGGCCCGGTGGCCCGGGTAGGCGCTCGCTGCCGGCATCGCACCGGTAGCCTGGCCCGTCATGACGCCGGAGGAGTACGTCGAAGAGGTACTCGCCCTCGTCGAACGCATCCCCGCCGGCAGGGTGATGTCCTACGGTGCGATCGCCGAGTACCTGAGGGACCGGGCGGGCCGGGCCAGTGCCCGCCGGGTGGGCACCATCATGGCTCGCTACGGCGGCCCGGTGCCGTGGCACCGGGTGGTCGCCGCCGACGGCCGGCTGGTCCCGGGCCACGAGGTGGAGGCCGGCCAGCGGCTGCGAGCCGAGGGCACACCGCTGCGCGGGGACCGGGTGGACATGCCTCGCGCCGCCTGGTGGCCGGAGTAAACATGGCCGCCTATGTCGCGATCTAGAAGAGTTAGGCAGCCATGGTGTGCACAAATCTTCTAGATCGTGTCCCTACTACACCTGCTCCCGACGCCGACCCGCTAGGCCATCAGGCCTACCCCGCCGCGGCGCGGGTCGCCGGCGGCGCCGGCGAGGCCGACCGCGCTCACG